>Ga0315316_10002040_pt1 | contig 14424 bp, 8 predicted proteins | sample M160m3416metaG_FD_203702 | JGI IMG/M metagenome (GOLD analysis project Ga0315316, IMG submission 203702) | Ammonia-oxidizing marine archaeal communities from Monterey Bay, California, United States - M1 60m 3416 | ecosystem: Environmental > Aquatic > Marine > Intertidal zone | place: USA...
CCGGTCACTGTCACCGTCTGGGCCACATCCCAGTTGCTCGGTGTGAATACAAGAGACGACGTTCCGGCCGTCCCTTCACCCGAATCACTGGAACTGACAGGAATGGTCACATCGTTAAGGGGGGCTTCCGTCAAAGCCACTGTGAAGGTGACTGTTCCCCCGTCTTCTGTGGTGTTGCTGCTGGGAGACGGCGCTGAAACCTCTACCCCTCCCAAAGTGGGTGGCATCAGGAAGTTGATGATGCGGTTCATGACTTCGTTTTGATTATTGGGTGCGGCAGTCGAATTGCTGATGGACTCAAACGGCACGGTCATGAACACCATACCGAATCCCCCATTCACATAATCGCCCTGATAGCTGACTGCTGAATAGGGAGATGACGCGCTGGCCCCATGAAGCAGCAACCCTTCAGCACCAGCGCTGGGAGAAACGGCGTCGATGTACAGTTGGGCGTAGTCGGCAGGCTTAACAATCGACAGATTCAGACCATCACTGATGATGTTGCCGGACACCCCGGCTTCCGTATGATTGGCACTGATCACATCGTTGGTAAAATTCGCGACCTTAAGATAATTCTCCCGGAAGGACGCCGTCACAGTGTTATACAGAATGTCCGCTCCGGAAATGAAGGTACGGCCGCCCAGATCGAGGTATCCCTGAATGGCAGTTTGTTCCGCGGAGGATAGTCCGGCATTGGTACTGGTGTAGTCGTAACCCGTATTCCAGATGACGGCGCCATATCCGACCAGATCCTGAGTGCTCGGGAGCTGGCCAGTTGCAGCGACGTCCCATGTGTCGTATCCGAAGGCGTTGGCATCCAGTGCACTTTGAAAATAACTTTCGTAACCAGCCCCCTGGTCATCGTCAACAAAGAGAATCGCAGGAATGTCATCATTCAGATTCGTCAGACTGATATCGGAAGGGTCGGCGTTTTTATAGCTCAGGTCATCGGAGACAGCTGCCGCGAGAACGACTGAGTACGCCACATCACCATCACTGTCGGTATCGTCGGCGCCTGTCACGGTGACGGTCTGCGGAATGTTCCAGTCGACCGAGGTGAACGTTAATGAAGCCGTATCGACCGTACCTTCCGTGATATCGCTGGAACTGACAGGGAGAGTCACGTCGGATGTTGGCTCCGAAGTCAGCTGAACGGTAAATGTTACGGTTCCGCCAGCTTCGGTCGTGGTGGTTCCTGAGGGTGTTCCCACACTGATTCCTGCGACGTCGTCATCCTCATTAGTCAGGTTGACGTCGTCCGGATTCAAACCACTGTAACTGGTATCAGCGGAGGCAGTGGAACCAAGAACAATGGTGTAGGCAGTGTCTCCGTCATCGACTGAGTCATCCTGTCCCGTAACTGTCACTGTCTGAGGCACATCCCAGTCGGTCGGCGTGAACACCAGAGAAGATGTTCCGGCAGTCCCTTCGCTCGAATTTGAGGAACTGACGGGAACAGTGACACTGGCAGTGGGAGCCTTGGTCAGGCGGACATCAAATGAAACTGTCCCACCAGCCTCCGTGGTTGTCGATGATGGAGCAGGGCTGGTGACCGCAACCCCGGCAACCGCAACGGACGTATACACGCCAAAATCATTATTACTGGATATCTCCGGGCCCACGGTGACCTGGATTGGCGATGAATCGCCTTGCCCTGCAACCGAATACTCCAGATTGTCCAGCCATCCAAACTGGCCGTTCTGTCCCGACGCCAGGACATAGGAAATTTCAGCCGTCCCACGAGTAATGACCATGCTTTCAACGGCACCCGTCCCAAGATTTCCGGTGACATATTCAGCCAGCTGCGTTCCGTTGGCATCGAATGCCCGCAGATGCCCAAAATCAGAAGAGTCATCCGAGATAAAATCAATACTGACTTCATTGACAGGAAAACTGAAGTCCGCCCGCAGAGAGGCAGGGGATGTGTCCCACAGCCCACCGTTCCATGCACTGCCGAAGTTGCGAGTACCGGTTGAGGTATACGTGGCCGTGGTTGATGTCACGTCGCCACTGGTGACTCCGGTTCCGACACCCGTCAGGCTGACATTCTGATCAACCGTATTCAGCAGCGTCCCAGCGGCATAATCATCGGGCTCGACTGTACCGCCGGACACAAAAGGAAATGTCTGGCTTTGCCCGGAAGTGAGATCTGTGCGAATGGCGTAACTGCCGGGAGCAACCGCAAACAAATAGTCCCCGCTGGAACTTGTAATCGTGCTGACCTCTCCGGAATCACGTGTACCATCCAGGTCAGTGTCCAGATAGAGCGTGACTCCGGGCAGGCCCGTTTCGCCTCCGTTAACGGCCCCATCGGCATTCGCATCATTCCAGACACGGCCACGCAGTTCGGCATCATCCCCCTGGATAGTTCCGCCGGCCGTCGCCTTGCCAATACTTCCCGCTGATGTACCCGTCAGGGTGAGGTTGAAAGTTTCACTGACTTCGACCGTCCGATCACCTGCCACATTCACGGCGACGGTCTGGACCAATGCATTGACATTCTGTGGATCGCTGAATGTGATGGTACCGCTCATCGGCTGGCTAACGGAAAAGTCCGCGGCGTTCGCCGTCTGGCCGACCAGATCAATGCTCCAGTCCACGGTAATTGGGTCACCTGTTGATGCAGCCTCATCCAGACGAACTTCGAACGTGAACGGCGTACTGCCGCTATTCCCTTCTGGCAGATCCGCCGCGATGTCATACACGCCTACCTGCAGACCTGGAGGATTGGCAGCAATAATGGCTTCGTAAACATTCAGTCTGCCGCCCGTCAGGGTCTTACCGGACAGCGAAGCTGTCGCTGTGGCACTGTCCAGCAGCGCATCCTTAATGGAAAGCGCAGGAATACCGGCTGTCTGTGTGGATGCGAACAGGGCCGCCGCACCTGCCACATGCGGGGCCGCCATGGATGTCCCGCTGAAGGAATCGTAGGTATTATTCGGCACCGACGACCAGATTCCGGAACCCGGTGCACCGATATCCACTGTTGTCGCACCGTAACTCGAAAACCCGGAAATGGACCCGCTGCTCGTAATCGAAGCGACGGCTAATACGGCATCATAACTCGCTGCGGTTTCTGTAGAGGTCCCAATCGTCGTGTCGTAATTGGAGGGGTAGGAATTGGCGTTATCATTGTTTGTTGTGGAATTGCCGGCTGCCGCAATAAACAGCATTTCCTGTTTGGCGGATCGGATAATCGCATCAGCCAGAGACTGGCTGTATCCGCCTCCACCCCACGAGTTATTAGACGCCACAATATTCAAACCGTGGCGGATTTTCAGATCAGTCAGGTAATCCAGAGCCTTGACAGCATCGGCTGTAGTCCCGCCATTCTGCCCCAGAAACTTCATGGGAATCATCGTCACATCCCAGTTCACTCCCACGACACCCGACGCATTGCCCCCAGTGCCACCAATTGTCCCGGCGACATGTGTGCCATGATCATCAAACGTTCCGTCATAAACACTGTTGTCATTGTTGACAAAGTCCCAGCCATGGATGTCGTCCACATAGCCATTGCCGTCGTTGTCGACACCGTCCACCGGATCAAACGGGTTCACCCAGATGTTGTCGACAAGATCCGGGTGAGTGACCTGGACTCCGGTGTCGATAATACCCACAAAGATGTCGCTGGAACCGACGGTCCCCTGATCCCATGCATCTTCCGCGTGAACACCAAATTGATTCGTGGTTCCGGACGGCCCAATAGCAGACGGCGAATCGTCACCATACATCCCCCACAGATCCCCGTCAGTGTAATAGGGGTCGTTACTGATCGACGCCGCAGCGTAAATATAGTTCGGCTCCGCATACGCAACGAAAGGGCTGTTCTGGATATCCAGAATTGCATCTTCCATCGCGACGCCGTCCGGAATCGAAACACGTTCAATTCGCCCGTATCCGGTTGTCTGCATTCTGTTGCTGTGAATAGTTTCGACGACCGAGATGCCTGCGACGCCTGTCTGTTCAAATACGGAAGACGGCGCTGCAGGTAAATACTGAACCAGAATTTCATTCGCCACAAATGGACGAGCGGCGAGGTCGGCGGCCAACAACAGGCGACTTTCCAGACTTTCGCTTTGAATCATGGAGTGAGCAACAGACCTTCGACTTCTTCGGTGAACGTTCATAACCGTGTATCTCCGGATAGGGTCGGGGTAAGAAGATTTACTTCACTGGTAAGTTTTAGAAGATAAAAGACAGTCGAAACATGCTGCAGAATTTACAGCAGGACCGCAGTGCCGTCTGTTTCAGGTACAGGACTACTGAATCAATGAATGACGAAAAACAACGGTGTATGGCAAGGCTAAAAACTTGACCTGCCTCACGAAGCCCACCGGATAATAACTCGAATCCGGCGATAAATCTATCGTTAACAACACAGCCTCCGGCGCGGGTGGCCGGTAGTCCAGTGAACTGTGTGGCGAATTACATTGCAATGACGTCTCCAGCGTTCTGTCAGTACTCGAGCTTCCAGCAGAGTGTCAAACAGCTCCACGTTAAGCAACTTTCCTTTAAAGGCTTCAACATTTCCGTTTTTCCATGGACTCCCGGGTTCGATAAACAAGATCCTTACCCCGGCACCATCCAGCCAGTTCCGAACACGTCGCACCGTGAACTCCGGACCATTATCGGATCGAATGCACTTTGGTGTCCCCCGTGTCACGAATAGATCGCTGAGTCATTCCACAACATCTTCACTGGCCAGTCGTCGAGAGCCATCAATGGCAAGACACTCAAGAGCGTATCCATCAAGCATCGTCAACATCCGTATCCGGCAACCGTCATGCGTCTGACTAAACACAAAACCATACGTCCAGACGTGATCTCGGCAAGCCGGACGAAGACGCACACACGAACCATCATTAAGCCACAGACGATGCCGCCTCGGCTGTTTCTGAGGTACTTTCAGTCCTTCTCGACGCCATCAACGCTCAATGCGATTGTGATTGTGATTGACAATCCTGCCCTCGTGACGAAGCATTGTCGTAATGCGGCGATGTCCATAACGACCGTATCACGTTGCCGGTCCTGCCATCCGACGAACCCGACGTGGTTCATCTTCCGGAACACGAGTCTGACGCCGCTGAGGGGAACGAGACTGACCGAGGACCCGACATGCACGACCTTCTGAGACCCGGTCCTGCCTCAGAGTATCGCGCACATGATCGACTGTACGACGCTTCAAAGGGCTCAGAAGTTTCCCGACGCGGCTTCCCGCAGAATGGCCTTGTCCAGCTCTGCCTCGGCCACCAGTTCCTTCAGATGCTTTGCCTGATCTGCCCGGATCCCGCCGTATTCTTTCCGGCAGCGGTGATAGGTATTGTAGGTGCCCCCGATCTGCCGACACGCTTTCGCAACGTCCTGGCCCTGCGAAATCAGGACTTCCGTTTCCCGGAGCTTCTGAATGATCACTTCTGTCCTGACTCGTTTACGTGGCATTTACTGCCGCTCTCTTCTGTAACCAAAACCTGAGTTTACCACTCAAAAGCTGTTCACGGTTAGTGGGGGCAATAACGCGACGAGTTTGGGGGAGCAGACGTGATCGGCAGCTGGTTGACAGGTGGCGGGCTTCACGGTGTACTGAGCTATCGGTGGTGTCCACTTCCCGGCCGCGACATAGAACGCAATTCGTCAGATTGCAGGAGTGTATTAAGCATGCTACGCCTCTCGATTGCGCCACTTTTGTTCTCGATCGCTTCAATATTAGTTGCCCAGGAACCAGCCGACACCAACTACGACGAAACGCGAGTCCCGTCGTATAAACTCCCGGACGCCCTGGTCGATAATTCGGGAAAGCAGGTCGGGCGAGACGAATGGTCAGCCCATCGTCGGGCGGAGGTCCAGACCCTGTTCGAAGATTCGGTCTACGGCAAAACGCCCGATCAAGAATTGACGGCCAGGTATGAAATACTTGACAACGATCCCGAGGCTCTGGACGGGCGCGCAACACGGAAGCAAATTGCCGCATTCTTTGGTGACGATGGGTACCGGCTCGACATCCTGGTATACATACCCAACCAACCCAGGAAGCCGGTGGCTGGATTTGTTGGGTTGAATTTCGATGGCAATCATACGGTCCATTCAGATCCGGGTATCATCAAGCGTAGAGACAACAAGAAGGAACGCGGCACCAAGGCGAGTCGTTGGCAGGTAGAAATGATAATCGGGCAAGGCTATGCACTTGCGACAGTTCATCGCGACCGGATTGACCCCGATAATTACCGCAATGACTTCACCGACGGCATTCACCCTTTGTTCTATCGCGAAGGTCAGGAAAGGCCTGAACCGAGAGAGTGGGGCTCAATCGGTGCCTGGGCATGGGGTTTGTCCCGAATTCTGGACTATTTTGAAACGGACCCACAGGTTGATGCGACGCGAATTGCTGTGATGGGGCATTCGAGGCTCGGCAAAGCTGCGCTTTGGGCAGGTGCGCAGGACACACGATTCGCGCTGGTGATCAGCAACAATTCCGGCTGTGGCGGGGCGGCACTGTACCGGCGCTGCTATGGCGAAAGGATTCACCACATGATCAAGCCCGTCGGCTATTGGTTCTGTACCAATCATCACCAGTATCGGCATAGAGAACACGACCTGCCTGTTGATCAACACATGCTGTTAGGACTGGTTGCGCCCCGACCACTTTACATTGCCAGTGCCACGGCCGATCGTTGGGCTGATCCCAAGGGCGAGTTTCTTGCCGCGAAATACGCGAGCCATGTCTATGAACTCTTCAACAGGTCTAACCTGTCAGGGCACGATCTACCCATGCCCGACCAGCCGATTCATACCACAGTTGGCTATCACCTCAGGACTGGAAAGCATGACGTGACAGCTTATGACTGGCAGCAATATCTTAAGTTTTCAGACACGTTCCTGAAGGAAGACTGACTTACCCCGGTGACCGTCACATCATGAGGAACAGGGCGGTCGGATGCCGGGATAACAATTGATCGGGCAGGGGACCGAGTATCACCGGGTCTCCAGGAACGTGCTGCTCCGCCTGTATACATGACGGGGAGAATGACTTGCTGCTGCAACTCACTCCGGCTGTCTGTCGTCCACATTGCCGGTGCTTGTTGCTCTGCACAGAACCGCATGCCGTCGCCATTCGTCGCTCAGGTCGGAAACAACGGCAAAGGCTCCAACGTACCACCGATATCAACGGACGATTGAAGAAACACACCAACACAAAGCACTCCCCTGGATAATTCTGTCAGCATGAAGACATTGGGATTAGAACGCTGATGTGTTGGATTGACTGAGACGCCGTGATAAACTGGCTTGGCACCTTGCTCGCAGATGTCCAGACTGTCGTCGCCTCTGTGCCGACAGGCAGAAGAACCACAGATGTTTCGTACCGGCTACATTCTGACACCGAAAGCCGATCTGTTCTGGTTTCTGGCGCTTCCGTTCCTGGCAACAGGTGCCGCTCTGGCGAGCCAGCAGTGGTTGACAGGTGTCGCCCTGCTGACAATCGGCTTGTGGGTAACGACTCCTCATCAATTCGCGTCCTGGCTGCGAACGTACGGTATTCCGGAAGAACGGCGATTCTGGCGTGACCGACTTTACTTCGGTCCGTTGCTGATTTTTCTGATGTGCCTGGCCGGATTCAGCTGGGCTCCGATCACGACAGCGATGCTGGTCATTTTGTGGGACCATCAGCACAGCATCATGCAACAGCACGGCTTTGCACGGATTTATGATTTCAAAGGAAGCACCGGGGCACCGTCGACAGGGCGGTTCGATCTGATTCTGGGCTGGGTCCTGTTCTGTAATATGCTGGTCACCTCACCGATGTTTATGTGGCCTCTGATTCGTGAGCTCTATCGGCTGCGGATCGCGATCACACCGGAAACGGTTCGATTGATTGCCAGCACCAGCTGGTTCATCGTGGCAGTCTATTCCGCAATCTATGCGGCACACCTTGTGTGGTCAGTGGCCAGGGGATACCGGCTCAATCCGGTAAAATATCTGTTTATCACCAGCAGCTATTTCCTGTGGTATTTTTGTGCGTGGCACGCTTCCAATGTTCTGGTATGGGGCATCGCACACAAGATAATGCACGGTGCGCAGTACACGATCATGGTCTACTGGTATCTGCGCCGCCAGACTCAGACGGCAAACTCCGAAAGCAGGTTCGCGGCCAGGCTGGTGCGGCCCGGTAATGTCACGCTGTTTGTTCTGGGGGGGCTGTTTTATGCCATCCTGGTACATACTCTGACAGGAGGACAAATCGGAGCCTTCATTTTTGGCTGGCTGAACTACCCGACACTGTACGAAGCCATACCGGCTCTGGGCCTTGCGGAATGGACGCCTGGCGAAGGCTACGCCTTTGTGTCCCTGGCCGTTCTTAACACACTGGGGATGACTCACTACTACTTCGATTCCTTCATCTGGAAAGTCAGTGACCGACGCATTCAGGAAGGTCTTACATGACAGAATCCACCGTCAGGTCAGGCCGCAGAATCAACGGCATCACCTTCGGTGTCGGCATTTCAGTCAGCTTCTGCGGATATGTATCCGGGTGGCCGGTGTGGCTGATTCTGCTGACGCTCGGTGCCTTTCCGGCAGCAAGATTCTGCTGGTGGATGTACCACGGCCCGCTGCGACGTTATCGCATGCTGTTTGGGGTTGCCGTCGCGCTGTGCGTACTCGGCGGTTTTGAAGCATGGCAGTACAAAACATTCCCGGAGGCATTAACGCAGTCCGTCGATTTACCACGGAGCCCCGGCAAACCGAATTTGTACTTCGAATACAACCTGCCCGGTGTCCTGGTGGAACTCTTTCCGGACGAACCGGAATCGCTGTTCCTTCGTGCAGTCCACCTGCGTTTGTGCGCCGCCCTGGCCCATCAGGGACCAGGGCATCCGTTCTGCATCGAATATGACAACCCTGAGATGAACTCCGTTCGCAGCCTGCACGAAACAGCGCTGGCGAGAAATCCCAAAACGACTGAAAACCTGTACTACAACTACACAGAAGTGCTGATTCAGTCGGCCGCCTCGCAGACAGAAATTGATGCGGCAGCGGATGAATGGAGACGACTGTTTCCGCTGTCCAAACGACCGGACCCACGAACGGCATTCGCCGATCGAGTCCCGAATTCCATCTGACAACAGACTGCCCCCCGACGATCTGCAGGGCCGTGGTGCGCAACAGGATGTTGTCCACCCCTGGATACGGTCACGCAATGCGACATATGATCACATGGCGTACCACTTGTACGATATTTGATCCACCACAACACTCAGAACGAAGAAGAGCTCATCATCGTCGGCCAGTCGTCGCCCGTACGCGACGGAGCTCACTGCCGGGGTCGCAGGTCGAGATGGTGAAAATCGTAGCTGAAATCGATGCGTGGGTCGAAACCCTTCATTTCCAGACGTTCGACTCGGCCGTCAATGCCGACCTCAAAACGCAGATAGGCATCTGCCATCATCGTGCGATCGTCCCATTCAACAACAAACGTGTTGTGCTGAAAGTGGCAGATTCGACCCGCAAGCCGCGGGCTGACTGCGGACTCGAATCTCAGTTCGCCGTCATGTTCGCGGATTTCCACGTTACCATACCACGGATCCGAGTATACACCTGCATATGCGGCATGCTTCAGGCTGGGAGGACTGTCTGCATCCCGATCGGCCCACGCGGCGGCCATCGTTGCCAACGCAGCATCAGACTTCTTTTCGGACGCCGTCACGTAGTCGTCGAAAGTCCTGTCCGCCCTGCGTTCCAGCAACCCTTGCAGCAGCACCGACAGTATTGCCTGTCGCGCAAGGCCCGCTTGCTGATTGGTGAACACCATGATACCGAGCCGTTTTTCGGGCACCATCAGAACCGTCGTCAACATCCCCTCCAGACCACCGGTATGAGAAATGGTCTGAAAGCCGGAGTGTTCAGAGATTTTCCAGCCGAGCGCATACATGCGAATGCGAACCTTGTCTCCGGCGGCCCGTGGCGGAACGACTGCGGTAATGGTTACCGGCTTCCACATTTCGGCGTGGGATCGCCTGCTGAACAGGCGTTGACCGCCGGGCATCTTACCGTGATTCAACTGGGTCATGACCCAGTTCATCATTTCATTAACACTGGCATTGACTCCACCAGCCGGACCGGCGAATTCGCTGTTGAAATACCCGGCAGTCTGCAGGCCGTTCTCCCCGACGACATGGGGTACAGCCCGGTTGGCATCGCTGGGCACGCGACGATGTGTGGCCCGGCAGTTCACCATTCCAAGGGGAGCGAACAATTGCGTTTCGACGAATTCGCTCCATGGCATCCCCGACACACGTGACACAACTTCACCCGCCAGAATGTACAGCAGGTTGTCGTACGCGTATCCTGAACGAAAACTGGTCACGGGTTTTATATGAGCAATGGCGCGAAATACGTCATTGATGTTCGTGTTGTGGCGTTCCGGAAAAAACAAAAGATCACCGGCCCCCAACGGCAAGCCACTGCGATGTGTCAACAAATCCCGCACGGTAAATTCCCGGGTGACCCAGGCGTCATACAATCGAAACTCGGGAAGATGATCGACGACTCGATCGTCCCACGATAGTTTCCCCTCATCGATCAGAATCGCCAGGGCTGCGGCCGTCATCGACTTCGTATTAGAGGCAATCTGAAACAGCGTGTCGGCCGTGACCGGACCGGGAGAATGAATACTGCGAACACCATATCCCCTGGCATGTTCGACTTTTCCGTCCTGTATAATCCCCAGAGCAATGCCAGGAATGTTAAACGCCTCGCGGGTCTTTTCGACCAAAGCATCGATTTCAGATTCGCTTAACGGCGAATACGATGATTCATCGGCGTTCGCGTACGACACAATCAGGATCAACGCACCAAGTAGGATTCGCACAAAGCACCTCCTCTATACCGAACGGAATGACGGTTGTCGCCGAAGCCCGAATCTGTCACCCAGTCAGGGCTCTTCATAACTTCACTGACCGACCGCAGCCGGCGAGTGTGCGAAACCGGAATGACATATCGCAGCCGTTGGCGCCTCACACACCAATTCACAAGTCCTGTACCAGGGCGTCGCGGCACCCGATGAAAGTAGATCGGTTGAGAACGGACACGACGAAACTGCAACGGTCTGCGGTTATCGCCGATAGAACGCTGGCCGGCAGTCATGCGGAGCAGATTATCCACATCAGCCGACGGAAACAATCGCAGGCAGAAACGGGGGAACAGGCTCGGTTCCGGAACAGACCATCATTCAATCCGTGCCCGTACCAGTCGCTGAGTTCGGGCCGACGTTCAGTCGACTATTCGGGCAGGCGATCATCGTCCTGGTCTTTCCGGCCTTATTCGTCAAGCTGTTGACGGGACCACGTTCTGCGACGATCAACATATTCTTCGAACCGCTGATTCTTCAGCGCAAAAGCTTCTACAACTTCCATGGTGGATATCAGGACCGTGCTGAGTTTGTAAAGTGAAACAAGGCACTGCAGCAATGCATCATGGCAGACGCGTTCTTCAGGTGTGTAGGTCAGAATGTCGTCCGTCTGATGTAAACCGTGAGAATCGGAAGTTCCTTCCTGCAAAGAAGCCACTTTACTGAGAATGGTGTCCGGTTCGAGATCCAGACTGATCAGAACCTGAGCAGCGACACCTTCCTGCTCACGCAACAGACCCAGGAGCAGGTGCTCTGTGCCCACGTCGTTGTGGTTCAGATTTCAAGCTTCCTCCATCACATATTCAATGACCTTCTTGGCTCGAGGAGTCTGGGGAAGTTTGCCCATTGTGACTATTTCCGGACCCGTCTGTACAATCTTTTCAACTTCGATGCGAATCTTGCGAAAATCGGTGTCCAGATTCTTCAGGACGTTTGCAGTGACACCCGATCCCTCTTTGACCAGGCCCAGAAGAATGTGCTCAGTCCCGATGTACTCGTGGTTGAACCGCTGAGCTTCCTGGTTTGCAAGCTGCATGACCTTGCGGGCTCGATCGGTAAAGCGTTCGTACATTGGTGTTTCCTCTTCCGTTTGCTGTCCGTTAGATCTGGTGTTTGCCATGGTCGATCGAACGACGTCGGTCACGCCGTCACATCAGCGATCTTTTGAATTACTGCTGATCCAGAAAACGCCTTCTCATTCCAGGTTAATATTCCTCGACAGCGCGATACCGTTTCGGCGATTGATCAATGCCATTTGTGACGAAAATGTCGGAGCGCAAATTCGACTTGTGCAGGTCGTGGATGTTAACAGTCGAAATCAGTAAATCCAGGTTTGCTCTGACTGTCATGCAGGCCAATAATCAAGGTCCCCATACTCGCGGTTGAACCCACTGTGCGGGATTGCTCTTAGTCTCGACTGGCAACAGCATCTGGCGGAAGATAACATCTTTGATTTGAGGTTCTTTCTGTCGGCCCCCGATGGTGGATCTATGCTTGATTTTGGAAGTTATGCAGCGGCATCGTGCAGTGGAACCAGCCGACGCGCGTTCATTCGAACGTCGGCTGCCGTGCCGGCGATGATGAGTGCGGGGCTGCCGGCAATGGCGGAAATCGAACAAGCCAGACGACGTGCGAAAGCGAAATCCGTCATACTGTTGTGGTTGTGGGGAGGTCCCAGCCATCTGGACATGGTCGATCCCAAGCCCGATGCTCCGGATGACTTTCGCGGTCCCTTCGGGACGATCGCCACCAGGACAACCGGCATGCACTTCACAGAGCTGTTGCCCCGGATGGCCGCTCGCAGCGACAGGTACACCGTCATTCGGTCGATGCAGACCACGAACGGCGGACATCCGGGGGCTGGCACGGTTGGAGTGACGGGGTTTGAAGAAAAGCCAGGCCCTGTGCAGCCCAACTTTGGTGCCATTGTCGCGAAAGACCGTGGTCAGCAGGAGGCGTTGCCACCTTTTTTTTACGTCGGTCGAGGAATTCCACGCGATCTGCCTCGGCGAATTGAAGGTTATGGAGGCGGCACGCTTGGCAAGGCGTACGACCCGTTTCTGGTGCATTGTTCGGACCGCGGTGATGTCAGCATTCCCACCTTAAAGATGCTTCCGAACATGTCCCCGAATCGAATAGAAGATCGACGGACATTGGAGAAGGCGCTGGACGTGGAACGCTATCGACTGGATTCCGCTGAGCTGGAGCGATGGGGGCAGACCTACCAATCGGCCTATGGTCTGCTTACCGACGAAAAGGCCCGTGTGGCTTTCGACCTGACACGCGAGTCGCAGAAGACACGATCGTCTTACGGTCGGACAACCTTTGGTCAGGGATGCCTGCTGGCTCGACGTCTGGCACAGGCGGGCGTACCTTATGTTCAGGTCAACTGGAGTGAATACGTGGAAACGTTTACGCCGAACGGAGATTTCGGCTGGGACACTCACATTTACAACTTCGAGCTGCTGCAGGATCGGCACTGCCCGATTTTCGACCGAGCCTATTCCGCCCTGCTGGACGATCTTCACAACAGCGGCATGCTCGAAGACACTTTACTGGTCGCAATGGGCGAATTCGGCCGCACGCCGAAAATCAGCACTCGAGCGTCTCGTGAACACTGGCAACACTGTTACTTCTCACTGTGGGCAGGAGCCGGCGTTGAGCCCGGGCGCTGCATCGGTCAAAGCGACGCGAAGGCAGAGTATCCGGTCACGCGTCCGGTCACTCCTTTGATGACCGGAACAACAATGATGGAGCTGTGCGGAATTGGCGCCAAGGAACGTGCGGAGATGAAAGTCCTGGACGGAGGGAGCATCATCGATGAACTTTTCTAGCCGGGGAACCCGCGCCGACTATGACGTGCCCGGGGGAAACATTGAAATAACGTTTCATGCGCCGCGGGCGTACATAAAGCTGCAGCTTTGCTGCATGGTGTGCTGCTTATTCGCCACGGCTTCAGCATTCGCCGCTGAACCGGTGCAATTGACTCAGGATGGCAGTCTGAAACGAGACCCTCGATTTGTTGACGGTGGCCGTTCCGTTGTTTACTGCTATGACGAAACACCGGCACTGGTTCGCATGATGAAATTGCCGCTGAACGACAAGGTTGCCAGGCCCGTGTTTGAGGATGCAGCCGACAAGCATCACTACGAGCCCGCATTTTCCCCGAACGGGAAGTGGATCAGCTTCACAGCCTGCACCGGAAATCTTAGCGGCAAGCTCGTGATCAGAAATCTCGAATCCGGCGAACAGGCGGACATCACACATAAAGGGCGTGGCGGTACTCGCAGCCCCGCGTTTTCACCGGACAGTCAACGCGTGATCTACGCCTTCGCTGAGAAAGGCCCGCAACAACTCTGGTCAGTCAAAACGGATGGCACTGATAAGCAGCAGCTGACGACGTGTTCGGGTGTTAGTAACTGGCCAACATTCACCCCGGATGGTCGCACGATCGTGTTTTCCAACAGTCGAGAGAAAAACTATGAGATCTACTCTGTTGGAACTGACGGTACGGGGGAACG
>Ga0315316_10002042_pt1 | contig 14418 bp, 10 predicted proteins | sample M160m3416metaG_FD_203702 | JGI IMG/M metagenome (GOLD analysis project Ga0315316, IMG submission 203702) | Ammonia-oxidizing marine archaeal communities from Monterey Bay, California, United States - M1 60m 3416 | ecosystem: Environmental > Aquatic > Marine > Intertidal zone | place: USA...
ATCCCGATCGCGCTCACGAGCACGTCGGACTCGAGGGTCTCACCGTCGTCGAGAAGCACTGTCCAAGTGGCCCCCGCATCGTCCCAGGTGGCGCGCTCCACCGCCTGACCGAAGCGGCAGATCGGAAGCAGATCGTATTTCTGCGCGATGCCCTCCATGTATTCGAGGATTTCGGGCTGCGGGGCGTAGGGCCGAGACCAGTCGCGCTTGACATCGAAGGAGAAGGAATAGAGATGCGAGGGAATGTCGCAGGCACAACCTGGATACCGGTTCCGGTTCCACGTACCACCGACCTGGTCGCTCCGCTCCACGATCGTCAGGTTCTCGAATCCCGCCTCGCGCAGCTTGATCGCCATGCAGAGGCCACCGGGGCCCGCGCCCATGATCATGATCCGGAGGTCCTTCGCCGTTCGCTTACCGTCTGTCATCGCCTGAGGCTCCTGGATAAGGGAGCGTCGTCTGTAGGCCAGCGGCCCCGGCCCTGTCAAGGCAGCCAGCGGTCCCCTCCGGACCCATGAGCAGCGGGTTCGCGCGCAGACTCGCGATCCGGATTAAAGTCCGCCCTTCGCAACTTTCTATCCGCTCATCGGAGGACTCCTCGGTCATGCGTGTCCGCTCCCAGGCTTTCGTTTCCCTGACAGCTTTGCTCATCTTCCAACTCGCCCTCCCTGCGCTCGCGGGTCACCACGAGAAAGCCGAGGGCGGCCAGGACGCTGAGAACGCGGCGAAAGCCGGGGGCGGCCAGGACGCTGAAAACGCGGCAAAAGCCGGGGCGGCCAAGAGACCGGCCCCCGCGATCGACCCACTGATGCGCCCCCAGCTCGCGCGGGAAACGGCGCCCGAGCAGTTCCAAGCGCGATTCGAGACGACCCAGGGCGAGATCGTCCTCCAGGTCGAGCGTGCCTGGTCGCCCCACGGCGCGGACCGCTTCTACAACCTGGTCAGGCTCGGCTTCTACGACGATGTCGCGTTCTTCCGCGTGATCCCGGGCTTCATGGCGCAATTCGGCATGAGCGGGGACCCGAAGGTCACCCGAGCCTGGCAACGGGCCACGCTGCGCGATGACCCGGTCGTCGAATCGAATGTGCGAGGCATGCTCAGCTTCGCCAAGACCGGCCGCCCCAACTCGCGCACGACGCAGCTCTTCATCAACTTGTCGGACAACAAGAATCTGGACCAGTCCGGCTTCTCCCCCTTCGCCCGCGTCATCGAGGGCATGGATGTCGTCGACCGGATCTACAAAGTCGGCGAGGGCGCGCCCCGCGGCCCGGGCCCCTCTCAGCAGTCGATCAAGCGCCAAGGCAACGCCTATCTCAAAGAGCAGTTTCCAAAGCTCGACTACATCGAGCGGGCCACGATCACTGAATAGACCTCCACGCCTCGGGGGAACGTGGTCTGACAAGATGATCGACGACCCGCACCATCGCGTCTAGCATCTTTGGAATGCGGGAATGGCGACTCAGCACACGCCTCCTCCCGGCTGTATTGCTGCTGCTCGCGGGGGCGATCGCGGCCTGCGGCGGGGAAGACGCTTCTGTCGACGGGTCCGGCCCGGTCGCGATGCGGCGGCTCACCGCCGATCAATATCGTCGTACGATCGCCGACCTCTTCGGAGACGACATCGAGATCGTCGGCCGCTTCGAGCCCGATGCACGGCGCGACGGGCTCCTCGCCGTCGGGACGGCCTGGGTCAGCATCACACCCGCTGGCTTTGAACAATACGACGCCATCGCTCGCCACATCGCCGCCCAGGTCGTGTCCCCTGAACGACGCGACGGCTTCGTCCCCTGCGTTCCCCAAGACGCGACGCGCGCCGACGCGGGCTGCAGCGCCGCATTCCTTCGCTCGATCGCACCGCGCGTGCTCCGCCGGGAGGTCACGGAGCAGGACCTCGGCTGGCGAGTCGCCGAGGCGAATCAGGCCGCGGATACCCTCGGCGATTTCTACGCGGGCCTTCGCTTCGCCCTAGGTGGGCTGCTGGTCTCTCCCGAGTTTCTCTTCCGCGTCGAACGCGGTCAGGCCGACTCGGCCTCCCCCGCGGATCTCTCGCTCGATGACGCCACCCTCGCTGCCCGGCTCTCCTATTTCCTCTGGAACACGACACCCGACGACGGCCTGCTCGCCGCCGCCGCCCGGGGCGAGCTCACGACGGAGGTCGGCTTCGCCAGACAGCTCGACCGGCTCCTCGCCTCACCCCGCCTCGCGGACGGAGTGCGCGCCTTCTTCTCAGATGTGCTCGGCTTCGACGAGCTCGAGGACGTTTCGAAGGATCCGCTGCTCTTCCCACGCTTCAGCCGAGAAGTGCTGGCAGACGCTCGCGAGCAGACTTTGCGCACGATCGCGGACCAGCTCGTCTCGCGCGACGGCGATTTCCGTGACCTCTTCACGACCCGGCGCAGCTTCATGACCCGAGCGCTCGGCGTGGTCTATCGAGTCCCGGTCGGGCCGCGGGACGGCTGGGAGCCGTTCGCCTTCGCATCGGACAGCCCCCGGGTGGGACTTCAGTCTCACCTCAGCTTGCTCGCCCTCCACGCCCACCCCGGGCGCAGCTCGGCCACCTTGCGCGGCATCTTCGTACGCGAAGCGCTGCTCTGCCAGGAAGTCCCCGCCGCGCCGGCGGACGTCGACTTCACGGTGGTCCAGGACATCGACAACCCGAGCCTCAAAACCGCACGGGAGCGACTGGGGGCCCACGGGTCCGAGCGAACCTGCGCGAACTGCCACGCCCTGGTCGACCCGATTGGGCTGGCCCTCGAAAACTTCGACGGCGCTGGGAACTGGCGAGCCCAGGAGAATGGGCAGCCGATCGACGCACGCGGTTCACTCGTAGGCAAATCCTTCGTCGGCCCGGAGGGTCTCGGGCAAGCACTCCATGAGTCCGAGGCGGTCTCGGCCTGCGCAGTCGAGAATCTCTTCCGTTATGCCGTCGGCCGGGAAGCCGAGATACAGGAAAGACGACTATTGCGACGGCTCGAACGTGACTTCGCCCGAGAGGGCCATCGTTTCCGGTCGCTGATGCGGGCGATCGCGCTGAGCGACGCATTTCGGCGAGCGACCGGAACGCGCGAGGTCGAACCGGCGATCGCCGAAAGCGGAGCGTCGGAGCGCGCCCGGGAGGAATCAGGATGAGACCTGGAACGACACGGCGGACTTTTCTGCGTGGCAGCCTCGGCGGTCTCGCGATCGGGCTCGGACTGCCCATCTTCGACGCCTGGCTGAACGACGCCGGCACGGCCTGGGCCGACGGCGCGCCCTTGCCTACACGCTTCGGCACCTGGTTCTGGGGCTGTGGCATGAACCCGTCGCGCTTCAACCCGACCTCGATCGGTCGGGACTTCGCGCTGACCCAGGAGCTCGCCCCCCTCGCCCCCGTCCGCGATCACATCAACGTCCTCTCCGGCTTCGACGTCGATCTCGACGGCCAACCGAACCACCCGCATATCAGTGGGGTGATGGGCACGCTCACCGGCGGCGCGCCGCCCAAACCGACAGACGTACTCGCGCCGACGCTCGACCTCCTGATCTCCGACGAGATCGGCGGGGCGACCCGGTTTCGGTCGCTCGAGATCGCCGCGACGGGGAGCCCGCGCCATAGCTACAGCCTGCGCAACGAGACGACGCGCAACCCGAGCGAGGTCTCGCCCCTCGCGCTCTACCAGCGCGTCTTCGGCGGCGGCTTCCGCGACCCGAACGCGGCCGAGTTCATCCCCGACCCGGAGATCGTGCTGCGAAAGAGCTTGATCTCGGCCGTGGGCGAGGATCGACGGCGCCTCGAACGGGAGCTCGGATCCCACGACCGCCAGCGCCTGGACGCTTATCTGACGTCCCTGCGACAGCTCGAACGCCAGCTCGAAGTCCAGCTCTCGGAACCGCCGCCGCTCGCGGCCTGCGTCGTCCCCGGGGAGCCGGACGGGACGGAGGTCAGTGCCGAGATCGGGGAAGCCCTGCGCAACCACGCGCTGATGACGGAGATCCTCGCGCTCGCCCTGGCCTGTGACCAGACGCGCGTCTTCAACGTCGTCTTCTCCAACGGCGCCTCGAACCTGCACAAATCGGGGAATACGACGGGCCACCATCAGCTGACCCACGAGGAGCTGGTGGACGAGCAGCTCGGCTACCAGCCCGAAGCGACCTATTTCGTCGATCGCAGCATGGAGGCCTGGGCCGGCTTCGTCGCCAGACTCGCGGCGATCGAGGAGGGCGATGGGACGCTGCTCGATCATTGTCTGGTGATGGCGCACTCCGAGACGTCCTTTGCGCGGTATCACGACGTCTCGGGGCTCCCGGTCATGACCGCGGGACGCGCCGGAGGTCGGGCCACGACGGGGCTCCACCTCGCCGGCACGGGTGACCCGATCACCCGGGTCGGCCTCTCCATGCAACAGCTGATGGGGCTCCGCGTAGAGCGCTGGGGCCTCGGCGCGATGGAGACCGACGAACCCGTCGGCGCGCTCTTCGCCTGACGACGACACGACGCAGGAGGCTCGATCCAATGACCCGACGAACTCATCTCACACTCGCCTTGCTCCCCGCCGCCTGGCTCCTCGCTTGCGGATCGGGGGAGGCGCCGACCCCGCCCGACGTCTCCCGAGGCGCCCAGGCTCCGCGCAGCCTTGGCTTCGTACTCGTCGACTTCACCTTCGAGCAGCCCGACCGGCCCGAGGGTGCTTGCCCCACCGGTTGGAATTTGAACGAACGCGACCTCTACGCGAGCCAGCTATCCCAGGACGACCCCGCAGCGGCCAGCCAGGTCCCACCGGGCTTCGACTATGTCCGCGCTTCGCGTGCGGCAAAGGATGACGACCCTTGTGCTCTCCCCGAGCGCTTCGAAGCCCTCCCCCACAACCTCGCCCAGGGCTATACGATCGCCCCGGGCTTCGACCTCGACGCCTCGAACTCGACCCCTGACGACCCGGGTCCGAATGCCTGCGCGCACTCGGATTTCAGCACCCCCAGCGGAGAGCCCGGAGTCGACAATCAGCTCTGGACAGTGCTCGGCTGCGTCGAAGGCTATCGGCGCGGCGGGACGATCGACGAGTACGCGTTGGGCAACCTTCGCGAGGGACGACGCACCATCCTGGTTCGCCTCGACGGGGTCGACGACCTGCACAACGACGACGAGGTCGAGCTGGCCGTCTACTCGAGCGCCGACCCGATCCCTACCGACTCCCAGGGCGCCCTGATGGATCAGGCCAGCTTCTCGGCGACCGACGACGATCGCTTCCGAAACGTCATGCCCGCTCGCATTCGCGACGGCGTCATCACGGCCCGGTCGCCGGACTTCCAGATCGATTTCGACGGCCAATTCCTCGACTCGGAGTTTCCCCTCCGCGACGCGCAGCTCCGTCTCGAAATCGGTGCGGATGGTCGACTCCGTGGCTTGATCGGTGGCTTCTGGGACATCGAGCGTTTCTACGACACCTACGCCAAGCAAGCCTCCCGCCTCGGCGTGCTCACCCTGGGCTTCCGATGCCCGGGCATGCTCGGAGCTCTACGGCGTCAAGCGGACGCCTATCCGGACCCGAAGAGCGGCGCCTGCACCGCGATCTCCACCGTCTTCCGTCTGGAAGGGATCCCGGCCTTCGTGATCGAGGCAGAGCCCGAGCGCGTCGCCGAACTGCGTCTTTGAAAGCATTCTCGGGGTCGATGCGACCCCAAAGGCGACTGGATTCCCTGATTTCGCGCCTCCCCGGGGCCGCTCGCCCCGACGCCTTGCGCCGTCCTCTGGAAGCGACACAATCGACCCCCCCGAAGAGGAGACGAAATGGGATTCCCGGATGACATCGGCATCATCGACCTCGGCGTAGGCTTTCCCTACACGAGTGTCGAGGACAAGAAGGCGACGTATCAGTTCATGCGGCCGCTCTACAAGGACCAGGACACGATCGCGGAGATGGAGTTCCCCGCCGAGTATATGTTCAAGAACGTCCCGGACATCGTGTCGCCGGACACGGACCCCATCGAATGGACGCTCGCCGAGATGGATAAATGGGGCGTCGCGCTCGCAATGACCGGGCTCGGACCCAATGGGATCGAGGCCAAGCGGCGCTACCCGGATCGCTTCATGCTCACGATGGAGCTACGCAACACCAACGACGTCATGGGCTCGGTCCGCGCCATCAAGGAAGCCAAGGCCGAGCACGACATCGTCGCGGTCGGTTGCTTCCCCTGTGGTCAGTTTCCGCAGGTTCCGATCTCCGACCCCAAGATGTATCCCGTCTACGCCGCCTGCGTGGAGGAGGACCTGCCACTCTTCATCAACGCGGGGATCGTCGGACCTCGGATGCCCAGCTACCCCCAGAAGGTCGAGCAGCTCGATCGTGTCTGTTACGACTTCCCGGATCTCACGCTCGTGACGCGACATGGCTGCGAGCCCTGGGAAAAGCTCGCCATGAAGCTGATGCTCAAGTGGCCCGGCCTCCATTACTGCACGAGCGCCTTCGCGCCCAAGCACTATCCCGAAGAAATCGTGAAATACGCGAATACCCGAGGCGCCGACAAGATCCTCTATTGCGGATATTTCCCGGCCGGCATCTCCCTCGAACGGCAATTCACGGAGATGCGAGAGTTCAATCCCTTCAAGGACCCGGTCTGGCCCAAATTCTTGCGCGAGAACGCGATCCGCGTCCTCAAGCTCGACGAGAAGCTGGGCCTGAAATAACAAGGCCCTGCCTGGGCCGGAAGGAAGTCCGATGGCCAGCCCCTATCGATCGTTTTCGCTCCGGCGCGCCGGCGCGCTCGGCGCGGAAGTAACGGGTCTCGACCTGAGGGAAACCCTCTCCGAGGACACCTTTGGCGAGCTGTCCCACGCGCTCGCCGCCAACGAGGTGCTCTTCTTCCGGGACCAACCCCTCGACGGGGACCAGCAGCTGGAGATCGCCAAACGCTTTGGCGACATCAGCCTCTACCCGATCGAAAAATTTTTCGGCGCCGAGGAGCCCGGACATCAAGTGGTCGTCGACGACGCCGAGAACGCGCCGGGCGTCGACATGTGGCATACCGACGTGACCTGGCTCGAGAAACCACCGGGGGTCGCGCTCATCACCTGTCTCGAGGTCCCCGCCTGGGGCGGCGATACGATGTGGGCCTCGACGACGGCCGCCTACGAGGCGCTTTCCCCCGCGCTGCGCGACCTCTTGGACGGACTCGAGTGCGCCCATTCCTGCCACGAGAGCTTCGCTGCGATCGCCGAGCGCAAGTCGGGGATCGAGGGCCTCGGGGAACGCATCAAGCAGGCCTATCCAGAGCGCAACCACCCCCTCGTGCGCACCCACCCCGAGACCGGGCGTCGCAGCCTGTTCATGACCGACCGCGGCGTCATGCACCGAATCGCCGGACTGCCCGCGAGCGAGAGCGATGCGATCCTGGACTTCCTCGACGCGCACGTCGCCGAACCCCGCTTCCAGATCCGCTGGAAGTGGGAGCCGAACCAGCTCGCGATCTGGGACGAACGGACCACCCTGCATCGAGGCGTCTCGGATCATTTCCCCCAGCGGCGCGTGATCCGCCGCTGCACGGTCGACGGCGAGACGCCCTTCTTCGACCCTACCCGCGAGCCCGATCCGAGCTACGTCCGTGCCGAAGTCGCGTGACCACGGCACGTCCACGGAGCCGCCCTTGAAGCGAATCCTCACGGTCCTGCTCGTGCTGATCGTCGGCCTGCCGATCCTGCTCTGGGCCAGCTTTCGGATCTGGCTCGTCAACCAACCCCCCGCGTTCCGGGCCCAGATCGAGCAGTTCTCGACGCTCGAGTTCATCGGCGTGATGCGCAACGCGGTCTTCCCCGTCCCCTTCGCCGATCGCGGCGAATTCGGCCGGCGGGCCTATCCGGGCCGAGGTCATTCTCCCTGGGTGCTCCGCAGCAGCCTGGACGGGCGCCCCCGGATCCTCGCGATCGCGATCGCCCCCGAGCGATGGCTGGCCTACAGCACGCAGACGGCATCGATCCATCAGCTCTGGCAGGGCGACGTCGACTACACGGGCCCGGTCTACGACGCCCACCACGGCTTCGAGCCGACCAGCCGCGGCGTCGCCTATCTCCAGCCCGTCGCCGAGACCGCCTGGCACGTTCGCGACGACGGGGGTTGGCGCCCTGCCGAGATCCGTTGGCGGGGCCATGGCTTCGACCCCGGAACCGGCGCGCTCTGGCTCCGCTTCGACGTCTCGGACGGCCAGGGCGGCACCCGGAGCGTGACCGAATGGCCCGACTCGGAAAGCCCGGCCCCTTCTTCCGCCGGCGCGACGGAGAGTACCCTTCACTTCGAACGCCGCTTCGAGCTCGCCTCGGGACCCGAAATAGGACTCCGGGTGGGCTCGCTCCCCGAAAGTGCCTCGATCGAGGCCGACCTCGCCCTGGATCGCCGCGAAGAGTTCCTGGTCTTCGGCCGGCAAGAGATCGATGCACGCCTCGCCATCCGGTTTCAAGCGCCCGAGATCGAACTCGCCTTCGAAGACACGACGGAAGAGGCGAACGACCCCTTCGCGCGACACGACTGCCATAGCTGTCACAACGTGAGAGAGCGCGTCGTTGGCCCGGCGTGGAGCGAGATCGCGCTGCGCTACGCGGGGGCGAATCGGGAGATCACCACCAGCCAGCTCGCCCGCCGCATCCGAGAGGGCAGCGTCGGCCAGTGGGGCAACGTCGCCATGTTGCCCCACCCCGACCTCCATCCGGCCGAAGCTCGACGGCTCGCCGCGGTCATTCTCGAGACCCCCGCCTCCGAAGCCCCCGTGGTCGCCATCGCGGACAGTGACGCGGGAACGACCTGGACCTTCACGAGCGACACGGCGCCCCCTCCGGACCGGCTGCACCCCGCTCTGACCTCGACCCCGATCGATCCACCCCATTTCACACCCAAGGTGGGCGGCCTCGCCTGGCTTCCAGACGGCCGGCTTGCCGTCTCGACCTGGGATCGCGACGGCAGCGTCTTCGCCGTCGCGGGTTGGCAGGGCCCCGTCGCAAACGTGCGGGTCCAACGGATCGCCGAGGGTCTCCATGAGCCCCTCGGACTCGCCTCGGTCGGAGATGACCTCTACGTCATGCAAAAGCAGGAGGTCACGCAGCTCCTCGATCACGACGGGGATGGCTGGACAGACGAATATCGGACGATTGCGGACGGTTGGCAGGCCACCTCGAATTTTCATGAGTTCGGATTCGGACTCGTCGCTCGGGGTGACGACCTCTTTGCCGCACTCGGCGCCTGCGTGCTCACTGGGGGCAAGAGCTGTCGTGATCAGACGCCCCACCGAGGCCGCGTCCTCCGAATCTCACGCCATACCGGCGCGGTCGAATTCCTGGCCCGAGGCCTGCGCACGCCCAACGGGCTCGCGCTCTCGCCCGAGGGCGCGGTCTTCGTCGCCGATAACCAGGGCGACTGGCTGCCCGCGAGCAAGCTGATCCGCGTCCGGCGCGGGGCACACTACGGATGGCGAGGACCCGAAGAAGCCGAGGACCTCGGTCCAGTCACGCCGCCAACGCTGTGGCTCCCTCAGAATGAGGTCGGCAACTCGCCAACCCAGCCCCTTTTTCTCACGACCGGACCCTACGCAGGCGACGTGCTCTTCGGCGACGTATTCAATGGCGGCCTCAAACGCGCGGTCCTCGAGGAGGTCGCGGGCGAGCTTCAGGGCGCCGCGTTCCACTTCTCGGGCGGCTTCGAGGGGCCCATCAACCGGCTGCTGGCGACGCCGGACGGCCGGGGCTTCGTCGTCGGCCAGGTCGGCAGCAAGGGCAATTGGGGCGAGCGGGGCAAGGACTGGTACGGACTCGAGGTCGTCCGAATGGGCGCCGAGCCCGCCTTCGAACCCCGCCGCGTATCGCTCCGGCCCGGGGGCTTCGACGTCGAGTTCACGCGCCCCCTCGAGGCCGACCTCGAGATCGCGCCGAGCGACGTAGAGCTCCGCGACTGGTACTACGTCCCCGCCGCGATCTACGGCGGCCCGAAATACGACGTGCGCGCGCTCGAGGTCAGCCGCGTCGACCTCTCCGCAGACGGGAGGACGCTCTCGATCGACGTTGTCGATCTGAAGCCCGAACGGATCGTCTATCTGCAACTCGGCGACCGCTTTCGCTCGGACCGTGGCGAGCAGCTCTGGGTGAACGAGGCGTGGTATACGCTGAACTCGCTCCCCGTGGAGTGGGCAACCCCGAAACGGATCGACCGCCAAGCCGTCTCCGCAGGGCCACCCACCCCCCCGACCCAGGGCGAACGCGAAGGGCCACCCAACACCCCCACCCAGGCCGAACGCGAAGGGCCACCCAACACCCTGACCCAGGCCGAACGCGACGCCGGCTGGCGCTTACTCTTCGACGGCGAAAGCTTCGCGGGTTGGAAGGTCTACGGGGCCGAGGACGACGTGATCTCCCACTGGACGATCGACGATCAGGCCCTCCACTTCACGCGGGACGTGTCGTTTGCCGGGCTGATCTGGAACCATCTGAATCCCTTCACACCCGCGGCGATCGACCTGATGACCCGGGAGCGCCTCCAGGACTTCGAGCTCTCTGTGGACTGGCGCATCTCACCGGGGGGCAATAGCGGGATCTTCTACGCCGTCCCCGACGAGTCGGCGTCGCTGTCCTGGGATCAGGGGCTCGAGATGCAGGTGCTCGACGACGCGGGCCACTGGGACGGCGAGATTGAGCGCCATCGGGCCGGCGACCTCTACGACCTCCAGTCTCTCGCGCGGGCCACCCCGCGACCCGTTGGCGAGTGGAACCGCGCGCGCATCCGCGTCCGCGGCGATCGCGTCGAGCATTGGCTCAACGGCGTCCAGACGGTTGACCTCCTCCGCGGCGGACCGCAATGGGAGAAGGCGCTCGCAGCCAGCAAATTCGCGGACACCGAGGATTTTGGCCGTGCGCGACTCGGCCATATCACGCTGCAGGACCACGGCGACCTCGTCTGGTTCCGCAACCTCAAAATTCGCCCGCTCGACATCAGGCCCTGACTGCCACCGCCGTCGCTCAGACCGAAGTCGGATCCTCGGCGGACAAGAAGTCCAGAATGTCGGCGTTCATCTGCTCGGCGGACTGGGAACGGCCGAGATTGAAGAACCCGTGTCCCTCACCGGAATATTCCTTCAGCACGACCCTCGACGAGCCCTTGGTCAGCCGCTCCGCGAAGAGCCGTGACGAGCGCAGCAGGGGATCCTCCGTCCCCACGGTGAGCAGCGACGGGGGGGCGCTCGTGAAATCGAGGTCCATCGGCGTGATCGCGAGGTCCGGGTCGACCGCGGGCTCGAAGGCCGCGCGCCCCGCGTACGACTCCATCATCATGTCCGCTCCGGGAAAGCCGTCCTCGATCCAGCTCAACCGATCGAGGACCCCGTAAAGCGACACCACGCTATGGCACTCGAGCGGCAGCGCCGCACGTCCCGGTTCCGCTGCTTCCAGCAGGCCCGGATTCGCAGCGAACAGACCGATCATCATGGCCAGGTTTCCCCCCGCCGAGTCCCCCATCACGTGATAGCCCTCGATCTCGGGATGCTCCGCCGCGATCGAGTCCAGCGCCGCGAAGAGCGAGCGCAGGATGGCGGGGTGGGGATGTTCTGGCGCGAGCGGATATTCGATATTGAAGACCGGGTAGCCGGCCTCGGCCAGGAAGGAGAGAAAAGGCGTATAAGACTCCATCCGGCCCAACACCCAACCTCCGCCATGGATGTAGAGGATCGCCGGACGGGCAGGCGATCCGACGCGGGGCGCGACGAATTCAATGCGCTGCGCCGGGTGGCTCCCATAGGTCTGCGCCGTGACTGCCCCGGGCGCCCTCGGCGGGCGACGCATCCAGCGACTCAGACCATAGAAGGCGGAGACCGCGAGCCGCATGACGCGCAGGCGGAGATCGGCTGGGCGGGATTCGACGACGCTGGACATACCATCCTCCTCGGACGCGCCGGGTGGCGCGGGCAGCCGACACGATGACACAGACGTCCCCAAACGACCCGTCGCAGAGCGCGGCGGGCGGGCTCCAGGAAGTCGTACAGCCACGATCCGCTACATTCCAACCCCGCGATGAACGCGCGCGCCCCCTCGATCACCACGCCCTCCCTCGACGTCCTGCTGAGCGGCGGACTCTCGGTCGGCGCCATGGGGGCGCTGCTGGCCTGGGCCTTCGCCTTCGACGGCTCGGTCACCTTCGTCGATCACGACTGGCTCGCGCTCGCGATCCTCTTGAACGCGACCCATTTCATGGCCTCCTATCGGCTGCTCTACGTTTCACGGGAGGAGGTCCTCGGCAACCCATGGTCGGCGCTCTTCGTGCCGATCTTGCTGCTCGGGGCGCTCGGTGTCGCCGCATTCGGAGGCCCTCGAGACTGGATCGTGCAGCAGCTCGTACTCGCGAGCTCCATCTATCTGGCCTGGCATTACACGGGGCAGGCCTGGGGCATGGTCTCCGCCTTCAGTCGGATCCTCGGTGTCGAATACACGCGCCTCGAGAGCCTCGGCATCCGATCGGGGATGCGCACGCTCTTGGCCGTCCACGTGCTCTTTGCGCTCTCGGGTCGGCTTCCACCGCCCGAATGGATAGAGCCCACGACCTACGTGCGGTTCTACGCCCTGCTCTTTCAGATCGTCGTGGGCCTCGCCGCGCTGAGCCTGCTCGCAGGGGTTTGGGCCTTCCAGTCGGCGCGCGCGCGAGGGCAATCGGTCCCGCTCCGCGCGGTCCTCCCCTGGCTGGCCCTCTATTGCTGGTACCCCTTCTGGTATTTCGTGCCCGGTGGCTTCGTCTGGGTCCAGCTCTCCCACGCACTCCAATACCTGGCCTTTCCCCTACGCGTCGAGGCGAACCGGTACACGCAGAAGGCAGCGCGGACGGGGGCCCAACGACTTCGACACGGCGTCGTCGTCTATCTCGGCCTCGCGCTCGCGGGCGCTTTCTTTCTCCAGGGGCCACCGCTCGCCGCCCACGCTTTTGGACCGGGCTGGTACTCCAGCCCCGACGCGCGCGTACTCTTCCAGGGCTTCGTCGCGTGCATCGCCATCCACCACTACTTCATCGATGGGGCCGTCTGGAGACTGCGCAACCCCAAGGTCCGCGGCGAACTCTTGCGACACCTGCGCTGACGCGGGATCGCTCCGGTTCAAACCCTTGCCAGGCCTGGGCTGACCCTGCGTCGGCCCAGTGGGGTGGGCGGATGCACCTGAACGCGGGGTATGCTGCGCGCTGCGCCCTTTCTGGAGAAAACCCCTTGCCGAACCGCCCGCTCTGTCTCCTCCTGGCCCTCGCCGGCCTCGCACTCTCTTCGGCGATCCCGACGCTCGCGACCGCCAGAGACGCCGAACCGCGCAACCGGGCCTCATTCCGAGTCGAAGCCGTGCGCGAGGTGGAAAACGACTGGGTCACGGCCCGGCTCTCGGTCGTGGCCGAGGGCAAGCAAGCCTCGGCGGTCGCCGACGAGGTCAACGCCGCCATGGCCGAGGCCCTCGAGCGCGCGAAACGCGCCACCGGCGTCGAGCGACGCAGCGGCGGCTACGTGACTCAGCCCGTCTACGAGGATGGCCGGATCGTGCGCTGGCGAGCGACCCAGGACCTGCGGCTGGAGTCCGCCGACGTGGAGGCCCTCTCTGCCCTGATCGGCGACCTTCAGGGAGGCTCGGTCCTGCTCTCGGGCATCCAGTTCAGCGTGCGGCGCGAGACCCGCCAGGCCCTCGAGGACGAGCTGATCGCGGAGGCACTCGCGGCCTTCCGAGCGAGAGCCGACCGAATCGCCGCGGGCCTCGGCGAACAGGAGTGGTCGCTCATCGACGTCTCCGTGGGCACGACCGGAAGCGCGCCCTACCGCGTTCAGATGGAGTCCCACGACATGCGCCTGCGCAGCAGCAAAGCCATGGCGGCCCCTGCCCTCGAGGCGGGAACCAGCGAGATCCGGATCCAGGCCTCCGGAACCGTCGAGCTGGATTGAACGCGGCGTCGCGAGCGACGCGCAGTCGACATCGGAGGGAAATCCAATGAACCTCAGAGGGGAACCGGCGCTCGTCGGGAAGCATTGTGGGTCGAACGTCTATACGATCGACGAGCGGACGGTCCACTTCTATCAAGACGCGCTCGGCGACGCGCATCCGCTCCACGAGAAATACGCGCCCCCGCTGCTCCATCACTCCGAGTGTTACGAGTTCGTCGGCGACTGGTACCTCCAAAACCTCTTCGGCAACCTGCACGGCCAGCAGGACTGGTCTCTCTTTGCGCCCATCCCGGTCGGATCCCGGGTCCGCACGCGCTCGACGATCGTCGATCGCTACGCCAAAAGAGGCCGCGACTGGGTCGTCAATGAGACCGACCTCATGAGTGCCGAGCCGGGCGACGAGGGGCGGCTGCTGGTCCGCGGGCGCACGTACCAGTCCTTCCTCCCGCCCCGCGAAGAGGATGCCGAGGGCTTTGTCGTCGACGAGGGAACCGCAGCAAAGAAGCGCTCCCC
>Ga0315316_10002043_pt1 | contig 14411 bp, 21 predicted proteins | sample M160m3416metaG_FD_203702 | JGI IMG/M metagenome (GOLD analysis project Ga0315316, IMG submission 203702) | Ammonia-oxidizing marine archaeal communities from Monterey Bay, California, United States - M1 60m 3416 | ecosystem: Environmental > Aquatic > Marine > Intertidal zone | place: USA...
ACTGGAAGGAATACGTTTCTATGTTAGTTTTGCTTGTTCCTTTGCTTTTGGTGAGCTTAAGCTTATGGAAGGCAGTGCGAAAATCATTTCGCTCATAGCAAGGGATGAGAACCAACACCTTGTACTTACTCAGACAATCTTAAACAATTGGCGCAAAGGTGATGACCCTGAGATGGTTGAGATTATGAAAGAAGAAGAGGAATGGACATATAAGATGTTTGATATTGCTGTGAATGAAGAAAAGAAATGGGCAGATTATCTTTTTAAGGATGGTAGTATGATTGGATTGAATGATAAACTCCTTCAGCAATATGTTGAGTGGATTGCTAATAGAAGATTGAAGTCAATTGGATTAAATCCTGTTTATGATATTCCTGCTGCTCATAATCCATTACCTTGGACACAGCACTGGATTTCTTCCAAAGGGCTTCAGGTAGCACCACAAGAAACAGAAGTTGAGAGTTATGTAGTTGGAGGCATTAAGCAGGATGTAAAGAAGGATACTTTTAGTGGATTCAAATTATGAGTTCCCTAATGAAATTGATATTATTAATCTAAATAGGAGAAGATACATGAAAATTATGGGATGGAAGAGACCTCAGTGGGTGAAGGAGATTATGAAAACCCCTGGACCTATAAGGGTTCAACTTTTACTTCTGCTGACATTGACAACCTCTTCGGTTTTGTCTACAGGATTACAAATCTCCAGAATGGTAGGCAGTACATTGGGAGGAAATACTTTTCCCAGCGTCGTAAACCTAGAGGTGGCAAGAGAAGGGTTACGTCTGAGAGTGACTGGAAAAAGTACTATGGAAGCTCTGACGAACTTAAGGCAGATAGAAAGTTACTTGGAAACGAATTCTTCAAGAGAGAAATCATCTCTCTCCACACCACCAAAGGACAAGTAAATTTTGAAGAGACCAAACAGTTGTTTCTTCATAATGTGCTAACAGAAACTCTTGATGGAAAAATTCCTTTATATTATAACTCCAATATATTGGGGCGTTATATGCGTAAGGATTACTTTGGGACAGTTGATAAAGTGGACATTTCTGCTTGACTTATTGTAATATCTCCTATATACTTGTGTTGTAAAATTTTTATTAGGTATGTTAGTTAAGACATCGATGGTTATGCTGGCAGGTATGCTAGTGTCTACTGTCCCTGCCATAACCAGTAAGACCAGTATTGTTGAGAAGATTGAAGATAGTTCTGAAGTTGAAGAATCTATTAGAAAGTCTTGGAAGTGTGCTGGATGTACACCAGCAGAAAAATATACCCTTTCTTATTTGCAAGATAGGACTTTAATTAAAGATAAGAATGCTTTGGCCACTATTTTGGGCAACATTAAGCAAGAGAGTATGTTTTTGCCAGACATTTGTGAAGGAGGTGCTAGGGTTCCTTATAATAAATGTTATAGTGGTGGATTTGGTTTAGTACAATGGACCACTGTCCAGAGATATAAAGGTCTAGGATATTTTTGTAATAAGTATGATTGTGATCCTAGTTCTTTAGAGGGACAGGTTCGTTATATGGTTAATGAGAATCAGTTTCAATCCAATCTTTCTTATTTTGAAGGAGTAGGTCAAAGTGTTAATTATTATATGAATGCTGCTTATAGGTGGTTGGGATGGGGTATACATGGTAATAGAACTCATTATACTTACCAATATCTTGCCAAGTTCCAGTATTCTTGATAAAATAATGAAATGACTCAGTAGCTCAGCTGGATAGAGCAACTGCCTTCTAAGCAGTCGGTCATAGGTTCGAATCCTATCTGAGTCGCCTTGCCTTCATAGCACAATGGTAGTGCAACTGATTTGTAATCAGTAGGTTGGCGGTTCAAGTCCGTCTGAAGGCATAGGCGAGTGTAGTTCAGTGGTAGAACGCCATCCTTCCAAGTTGGATGTCGCTGGTTCAAATCCAGTCACTCGCTTATGGGGTAGTAGTTCAATTGGTTAGAGCACCTGCCTGTCACGCAGGAAGTTGAGGGTTCAAGTCCCTTCTATCCCGCCTCACCCATCCCCTGTAGCACAACGGCAGTGCAGGAAGCTGTTAACTTCAAGGTTACTCGTTCGAATCGAGTCAGGGGAGTTAGAATTAGTAAAGTACAATGATTACAGTAAGATGCAAAAACTGTCGAAAAGAGTTGACAGGACAATTAGGGAAACCACAATGTTGTGGATGTTCTAATATGATGACAGTCACAGAAGATAGCGTAACCGCTAGAGATTTGTCTCAGGTTGTTATGATATCTTCTACCCAAAAGAATCAAAAGAAAGATGTTCTTTCTCCCCAAGATTTATCTTTCCAAGAAGAAAGACGGAAACGTAAAGTACGTAAACTTGATTTTGAAATTAAATGAAACAGTACATAGTGACTAAGGCTGATAAGGTGGCAAATACTCCTGCCTATCAAAAACTAATGGAGGGTGATCCTAGATATAAAGCTGCTAAACATCTTTTGGATGATAAAGATTATATGAAAATACAGATTCAACATGGAGACGGACCATGACATATGCATCATATATAGATGATAAAGATTTACAAACAGACATGAAAATCTTCTTAGACACTGCTGATACTGAGGTTATTGGCCAACATTCTTATAGTGGATTGATTGATGGAGTTACTACTAATCCCACACTTATTAGGAAGAGTGGGAGAGATCCTGAGGTAGTGTATCAAGAGATCAAAGATCTTGGTCTTCAAGATATTAGTATGGAAGTGGTTGGAGATAAACTTAATATGATCTCTGAAGGTAAGAGATTGCATAAGAAGTATGGTAAGGTCGCTACTATTAAAGTTCCCTGTACTAAGAATGGATTGGGGGCATGTTTAGCACTTTCTAAAGAACATATTAAAGTAAATGTAACTCTTATCTTTTCTCCATCACAAGCAATTCTTGCTGCTAAGGCAGGGGCAACTTATGTTTCTCCATTTGTAGGCAGAGTAGATGATAATTCATTTGGTGGGTTGTGTCTTGTAAAAGATATTGCTAATGTATATTCCAAACAGAAGGTATTTGATACTAAGATATTGGCTGCTTCTCTTAGAGGAGTAAGGGATGTAAGCAGAGCATTTGAGTATGGTGCTCATATTGTCACTATGCCACCAGAAATATTTGAGGGTATGTATAATCATGTCCTTACTGAAGCTGGATTGAAGCAATTCGATAAAGATTATGAGGCATCTAGTAGAGCATTAGAAATGGTGGGCAGTATGTAAATTGGTTGCTTGACTTTCGTTCAAATATTTCTTATACTTTAAAAGTCAACATTCAAATCAATGACTATCACATCTAAGTTCAAGAAGGATCTTCATACTCTTAGAGGAGCAGCAAATGGAGATTTTTATTTGGACGTAAAGAATCCAAAACTTTACAAAAAAATACGTAAGTTTTATGAAAGAGAAGGAATTGAATTATCAGGTGATCCTTTAGATGATTATGATATTATAGTTGAATGTCTTGCAGCAGATGTGGAGGTAAAATGAATATAATTATGGAACGGTCTCAGTACCGTTATGTGGAATGTGGAACTTTAGATAATGGGTTCCCTGATTTTCGTATTCAAAAGCAGGATTATTACACAAAGAGATATAGAGATATGTATCTTTGTGATAATGGTATGCAACTTACCACTGCTATTGAAGACTTTGAATACACTAAATGGTTAGATCCAGAGACTGTCCCTTGTTACGTAAAGGATAAGGGAGGAACAGATGAAATTTAGTATAAGTAAGGAAGGATTAGTAAATCAACAGGAGTTATTTAACGATGATTTATCCCCCCAACAATACGCTAGAGTTGCTGTACATGCTGTACTCCAAGAATTTGGTATTCAAGTAGTTGAGGAGTGGGAGATGGATGATGATAGTATTGAATTAACTGTAGATAAATAGACCAGAAGTTTAGATTAAAATCATGGCATTAGGAAAAGGAACATCCGCAAAATCTGCATCGGGCGCTTCTATGTCTCAATATGACACTGAAGTGGAAGGGAGATTGCAAGCATTAGAATCAAAAGCAGCTAATCCCCCCCAACAGCAAGCAATTGGCGGTGCTACTTTGGATAGACTTGAAGTATTAGAACAGCAAGTTGCTCAGTTGGTTTCAATTTTAAATTCTGTTCCACAAGTAACTGATCATGCTCCAAAAAGCGCAGATGGTGTAAGAAGAGTTGGTTGACTCTTTGATTTAATTTTGCTATACTGAATTGGTATTTAATTACAGCGACTGGCTGTGGAAATGTAATGAATGTAAAAAGAGTTTTGATTACTGGTGGTGCAGGATTTATTGCCCACCACATGATTGGACAGATTCTAGAGACTACTGATTGGGAGGTAGTTACTTTAGATCGTTTAGATTACAGTGGTAATCTTAATCGTCTTCATGATATTATGCTTACATATGATGAAGAAATAAGAAGAAGAGTTAAGATTGTTCATCATGATTTAAAAGCAGAACTCAATCCTTTAGTTCGTAATGAAGTAGGAAAGGTAGATTATATTCTTCATCTTGCTGCTGGTTCCCATGTGGATCGCAGCATAGATTATCCCATGGAATTTGTTATGGATAATGTGGTGGGGACTTGTAATATTCTTGAGTTTGCAAGATCTCAAAAGGATAATTTAGAAAGATTTATTTACTTCAGTACTGATGAAGTGTTTGGTCCTGCTCCTGAGGGAATTAAATATAAGGAAAATGATAGATATAATTCAACTAATCCTTATAGTGCAAGTAAAGCAGGTGGTGAGGAACTAGCAGTTGCTTATGAGAATACATATGGTCTTCCAATATATGTTACTCATACTATGAATGTCTTTGGAGAGCGTCAGCATCCAGAGAAGTTTATTCCTATGTGTATTAGGAAAGCAAGGGATGGTGAAACTATAACCATCCATAGTGATCATACTCGTACCATTCCTGGATCTAGACATTATATTCATGCTGAGGATGTTTCTTCTGGTATCCTTTTTCTTTTAAAATATGAAGATGCTACTAGAGGATTTGAACCTACATGGGGAGATGCTAAATGTCCTAAGTTTAATATTATTGGTTCAGAGGAATTAAATAATCTTGAACTTGCTCAGATTATTGCGGATGCACAAGGAAAGGAATTGAATTATGAATTAATTGATTTTCATTCTTCGCGCCCAGGGCATGACTTGCGTTATGCATTGGATGGTAGTAAAATGAAAGAACTCGGATGGGAACCTTCCAAGTCTGTGCGTGAACGTATTGCAGATGTTACTAAGTGGACATTGGAAAATGATCGTTGGATTACTCTTTAATATATACTAGGAGATTATTAAAAACATGAGTCAATATGTGAAGAAGGCGCTAGTGTTGGGTGCCGGTGGATTTATTGGAAGTCATATGGTTAAGAGATTGAGATCTGAGGGGTACTGGGTACGTGGTGTTGATCTTAAATCTCCCGAATATTCAAAGACAGAAGCACATGAATTTGTGCATGGGGATTTAAGAGATCCTGATTTTGTACGTAGAGTCTTAGAATATAAGGGTGATAGGGGTAACTTTTATCACTCAGTTCCTTATAGATATATTCAATCTTTTGATGAGATCTATCAGTTTGCTGCTGATATGGGTGGAGCAGGATTTGTATTTACTGGTGAGAATGATGCAGAGATTATGCATAATTCATGTCAGATTAATTTGAATGTGCTTGAGAAGCAGCATCAAATGAATGAACAGAAGGGGAGAAATTATACTAAGATATTCTATTCTGGATCTGCTTGCATGTATCCGGAGCATAATCAATTAGATGCAGATAATCCAGATTGCCGTGAAGAATCAGCATACCCAGCAAACCCAGACTCAGAATATGGATGGGAGAAACTTTTCTCAGAACGTCTCTACTTTGCTTACCATAGGAACCATGGTGTTCCTGTTAGGGTTGCCCGTTATCATAACATTTTTGGACCCGAAGGAACCTGGGACGGTGGAAGAGAGAAAGCTCCAGCTGCTATCTGCCGCAAAGTTGCTCAACTCCCGGAGGAAGGAGGATCTATCGATGTGTGGGGTGACGGTAAGCAAACACGTTCCTTCTTGTATGTTGATGAATGCATCGAAGCTACTAGAAGATTAATGGATTCTGAATTTACTGGACCAGTAAATATTGGTTCTGAGGAGATGGTAACTATTGATCAACTTGTAGATACCGCAGCAAAAGTTTCAGGTAAGTCTGTGGAAAAGAATCATATTGATGGTCCTTTGGGTGTGAGAGGACGTAATTCTAACAATGATTTAATTCGTGATGAGTTAGGTTGGGATTATTCTCAAACTCTTGAAGAGGGTATTACTAAGACTTATGAATGGATTGTTTCCCAGATTGAAAAATTATGATAAAAATTTATACTTATTCTCATAATAGACCTGATCTTATTGAACCACAATATGATAGTCTAAAGAAACATATTAAGGATGACTTTGAATTCATTGTGTTTAATAATGAAAGAGAAGGTGGTGATCCTGGAAGTGGATATGATCCTGATAGAATTGCAGAGATTGATAATGTATGCCACAAATTAGGAATTCTATCCATAAGGGTAGAATTGGATAAGGATCTTCAATATATTAATGGTACTCAACAATTCTCTGGAGAGTCTTTTGTTAGTGGAGGAAGTCATGCTTGTGGGTATTCGTTTACTTGGGGATGGAAACATCACATTTCTCAGAATGATTGCATATCTGTCATACTTGATTCTGATATGTTCTTTATCAGGGACATGTCTATACAAGATGTTATGAGCGATCATAATCTAGCTATCATTCCTTCTTATAGGTACAGTTCTAAGTATAGGGGTGAGAATAATAGAGGATCTATTGCTTTGCAGTATCCTTGGAATGGTGTTGTCATGGCAGACATTCCTAATTTACCTAATCCATCTGAACTGAAGTGGAGTTTGGGTATCTTTAATGGACAAGCATGTGATGTTGGTGGAGAAGGTCATAAGTATTTGAAGGAATATGAGGATGAATTAAAGATTAAGTATATTGATTATGTAAGTGTTCAAAGGGATGCTGATTCTGGTGATGAACATACTCCCCCTGAAGGTTTTATTGAGATGGGATTCAATGGATGTGCGCCAATGCATGTTAATTTTGATGAAGGGGAATGTTTAATATTAGATTATCAAGAATCAGATAAGAGAACTTTTCCACACCAAAAGGAAAGAGAAAATTATTGGGAATATGTTTATGGTTGTTTCTCTTATATGGTAGAGTTTGCAGATAAGTATGAGTTTCCAAAGCCAACTTTTATTGATCTAGTTAAATTTGATGACGATGATGAGATGGATAAGGCATTCATCCTTCATTATAAGAATGCTAGCAATAGTAATCCTTGGCAGACAGAGGAATATAATGAAGCAAAGACTCAAGCACTACAGAATGTTCTTGATGAATTCGTGTATGGAGATGATTAATGAGAATTTTTGATTGTTTTATTTTTAATCATGAGATTGAACTCTTAGAAATAAGAATGAATATCTTAAATGATTATGTGGATAAGTTTGTTATCACTGAAGGAGATATAACATTCTCAGGTAAACCAAAAGAAAGTCATTTTTCTAACAATAGGGAGAGGTTTGCTAAGTGGGAAGATAAAATCATTCACAATCAAATTACTCTTCCTGCTCTTCCTGGTCCGTGGGAGAGGGAGATTTATTCAAGGAATACTATGGCAGATATAGTGGGTTTAGAGGATGATGATCTCATCCTTATGAGTGATGGTGATGAGATACCTAATCCAGAAGTTTTACAACATGCTGATGAGTGGGTAGAGAATGATACTCACTTTACTTTTGAACAACGTTGTTTTGCTTATTGGTTTAATAATCTTTATTCTGATACTTGGTTTGGTACTAGAGCAGCAACCTACGGTCATTTAAAAAACACTACTGTTGATGATTTGAGAGAAGGTACAGAAGATGAGCGTAAGATTAGTGGAGCAACTATAACCAATGGCGGCTGGCACTTTACTTATTTGGGAGATGAGGATCATATAAGACAGAAGATTAATTCTTTTTGTGATAGGCATTTTGATGTTCCAGAAGTTACTGAAAATATCTCTAACAATCTAAAGAGTGGAAAGGATGTTCTTAATAGACATCATATCACATATCAGACAGTTGATCTTGATGATACTTTTCCACAATATATTTTAGATAATCAGAAAAAATATAAAGATCTTATAAAGCCTACAACTAGAATAATGTCTACTGCTGCTATAATACAATGATTGTTTCTGAAATTTATAATGGTTCTGGTCTTGGAAACCAACTGTGGAATATAGTTGCACCTAGATGTATTGCTGAACATCGTGGATTTAGATGGGGTGTAAGAAGAGATACTACTAATAGTGGGAAGGGTAAAAGTAATATTCCTTCTGTAGAGTTAAAAACTTTTAAAGGATGTGAGTTTCTCCCTAACATAGATTTTGGAGATGATGTTATGGGCGGAGTTACTCATCAAGAAGGACAAGAACCATCAGAACTTCCTGATGGTGTAGAATATTATGCTCGGGAAAGGGTAGATGAATACCCTACAGATCTTCATGCGCTTCCCAATGAGGATGCAATGTTTTATGATGATCTTCTTTATAATACTATTCCAGATAATACTAAAGTAGATGGAACCTTTCAGAGACTGAGATATATTAATGATAGGAAGAGTGATATTATTGAATGGTTGAAACCCAATCTTACTGTTACTGATTACTCTAGTGATGATTTTTGTGTAGTTCAGTTTAGGGGTGGTGAGTATTTAATTACTTCTGCTTTTGGTCCTCCAGAATATTATGCACTTGCTAGAGATAGGATGTTGGAAATTAATCCCAACATGAAGTTTGGAGTCATTACAGATGATCCTGAGAATGCTAAGAAGTTTATTCCTTGGGCTCCTATTATAGGGTCTTCTGCTATGGATACTCAGGATCCTATGGCCCACTTACAGGGTTCTGGTTTCTACATCTACCAGGGTGGTCCTATAGCAGTGGATTATTCTATTCTACATAATGCAGTTCATTCTATTATTACTTCTTCTACTTTTGCTTTTTGGCCAGCCTGGACTAACACTAAAGCAAAGACCATTATTGCTCCTAAGTATTGGAATGATTATAAAAGGTCTAATGGATATTGGAGAGGGGATGATAATATTGTAGAGGACTGGATGTATATTGATACTGCTGGTAAGTTGATGAGTGGTGTAGATTGTAAGGAGGAGTATAAGGAGTATAGAAAGAAGCATTCTTTTTATGATGATAAACCTGAGGTTGTATGAAGACTTCTATAAAAGATACTTTAAACCTTTTAACTAAGAGGTCTTCTATTGCTTCAGATTTACCTAGTTTTCGTAGGATTAATATAAAGGAACTGGCTAGTAAAAGTATTAGAATGCAGGATAATTTTGAAGAGGGACCTGGAGGAGCTCCTTATCATCTTTATGCTTTTGTAAGTACTCTCTTCAATGATAGTGTTATCTTGGATGTTGGAAGTCAGTATGGTAATTCTGCTTTATCTCTTTCTTATAATAAAAGTAATCATGTGATCAGTTACGAGATTGATCCATGGTATTCTAATGAAACATATCATTCAAAGACACGTCGTGATATTGATAGGAGCAATATTACTTGGAGGGATTTTGATTTTAGGGATGATAATGATATTGATTTTAATAAAGTAAAAATTATTGTAATTGATATTGATCCTCATGGTATGAAAGTAGCAGGTAAGGAAGAAGAGTTAAGAATGATAGAACATGTCTTGGAAAAAGGATGGACTGGTGTTATAATATTAGATGACATCTATAAAGGTTGTCAGATGGAAGATTTTTGGAATGAACTTTCTATCCCAGGATGGATTAAAATTGATGTAAGTGAGTTGGGACACTCTTCAGGAACTGGTATTTTATTTCCCTCATAATGTTTAACATTAGTAATATTAAATATGATAATCATCCCTTTGACCATTGGATCATTGAGGATTTTTTAAACGTTGAAGATGCCAGACATGTAAGTCATGAATTTATTGATTATGATAATCCTACAGAAGATATAATTCATTATCAGGGATGGATTGCTGAGAAGAAAACTTGTAATAGGTGGGATAGATTTCCTCCTTTAACTTACAAAATCTTTTCTAATCTATTGTCTATGGATTTTGTTTCTAAACTTTCAGAGATTACAGGCATTACTCCGTTGTATCCTGATATTGGATTACATGGGGGTGGATGGCATATGCATGGGAAGAGTGGTAATCTTGCTATGCATTTAGATTATTCTATACATCCTAAACTTAATCTTCAGAGGAAATTAAATTTAATAGTTTATCTTGAAGAAGATTATGATTCTGAATGGGGAGGTAGTCTTCAATTGTGGTCTCATAATGATGAAAAGAAAAAACCTCTGGAGAAGATAAAGGAGATTGAACCTTTATTCAATAGGGCAATCTTATTTGATACCACTCAACACTCTTGGCATGGGTTCCCAGAACCCATCAATCCACCACATGGAAAGATGAGAAAGAGTTTTGCTGTTTATTATATGACAGATATTACGGAGACCGCTGAAGAAAGATACAGAGCACGTTACGTAGGAGTTTAAAATGGTAGTAGACTTGAAAAGAGTTACTCTCTTTACCATCTATGTTCCTTGGGATAAGTCAGAGATAGCAGCTGAAGATTTCCAAGATGGAGAAAAGGAAAAGAGTTTAGATAATGGATTAGAAGATACAATTAGAGCATTGTATACTTGTATGGAGAGTGCAGACTTTGGTGCAGTAAAGTTTGTAACTTCTAAGAAGATTATTGAGGAACGTGGTGAAGAACTTCTGAAGGAAGGTATAGTTTGTGAGGAACCAAAGATTCCAGTAAAGAATATGAAAGATTATGCTAGGTCTATGATCTATCATACTCATGAACATGTGGATACTGATTTTGTTCTTACTATTCAACATGATGGATTTATTATTAATCCATTGGGATGGAGAGATGAATTCTTTGATTATGATTATATTGGTGCTCCTTGGCCCTGGCGGGAGCAGGGATTTGTGACTCCTTATGGAGAACATATTGCTGTTGGTAATGGTGGTTTCTCTTTGCGTAGTAAGAAACTAATTGAACTTCCATCTAAAGTTGATGTTCCTTTTGATGTAGTTGCTAAGAATGATTTTTATAAGATGTTTGGAGCAGTTAATTGGAATGAAGATGGAAATATTTGCGTACATAATAGACATATCTTTGAGGAACATGGATGTAAGTTTGCACCAGTAGATGTTGCAAAATATTTCTCCCATGAAAGTCCGCTAGATATAAACGCTGGTATAATACCATTTGGATACCATGGCAATTTACCATATGGAGTGACAGTAGAATGAGTGCTAAAGGTACAGTTGAATATTCTGGAAAGAAAAGAGTTACTATTCTTGGATCCAGCGGTCAGATAGGTGCTTATCTAACTGAGTATCTTCGAAGAGGAGATAAGTATGATGTTAGAGAATTTGATATTGTGAACGGAGATTATCAGGACATGAGGAATATTCCTAGTCCTGAATTGCATAGAATTATTCAGACTTCTGATTTTATATTCTTCCTGGCATTTGATGTGGGTGGATCTAGGTATCTTAAAAAGTATCAACATACTTTTGATTTTGTTAATAACAATGCAAGATTAATGGTGAATGCTTTTGGTCTTATTGAAAAGTATAAGAAACCATTTGTATTTGCATCTTCTCAGATGAGTAACATGAGTCATTCTCCTTATGGAGTATTGAAAAGAGTTGGTGAACTTTATACTCAAACTCTTAAGGGATTGACTGTTAAGTTTTGGAATGTATATGGTATTGAAAATGATCATGAAAAGGCTCATGTGATTACTGATTTTATCCGTAGAGGGTTTGAAGAAGGTGAGTTTGAGATGTTAACTGATGGGACTGAGGAAAGGCAGTTCTTATATGCTGAGGATTGTTGCGAAGCATTGGAAACTATCATGGAATCTTATTCAGATTTTAAACCAACAGATCCTTTGCATGTTACTTCTTTCCATTCACATTCTATTAAGTATGTTGCTGAGACGATCCAAGGACAATTTAATTTACTTGGTACTGATGTAGATCCAAAATATATGGATGTCAGGATTAAACCAGGACTTGCTAAAGATAGTGTTCAAATGGATAAAAGAAATGAGGCAGATAACTATATCTTGGGGTGGTGGCAACCTAAAACAGGGTTGCATGACGGTATTGCAAAAATATTTTCTGAAATGAAAAAGCACTATGAACACCCTTCTTAATTATGTAACAGCCTTTTGGTCTGTGACTGTGATGAATTGCGTTCAACCAGTTAATTGGCAGTATTGTTATAGAATAGATCAATGGTTAATACCTGACGTGGTTTATGGGATTCAACTTTATCAAAACCCTTCTATCATATACAAAACAGAAAGGGAATATTTAAGGAGCATGACAAATGAGTAAAATGATCGATCACAACACCCCATACTTTCAAAGCCTCTTTGGAGGGAGGTCTGATGATGAGTTAGTAGATAATAAAGAAGCAATGAAAGGATTGTCTCTTTACCATAAGAGGCAACATTTTCTATTGAATCATGGTGCTACAACTGAATATACTCCTCCTTCTTGGTCTGAGGAGGATAATATGTTTCCGGGAGATGTTCCTACTAATCCTATGAGTCATATTGAGTTTGCAGCAGGTATTAGTAATTTTGATCCCGACAATACTAAAGGTGATATTTTAGAATTTGGAGTTGCTTGTGCTGGTACTATAAGAGATATTGCTCCCATTAATCATGAGAAAGGAGTTTATGGATTTGACCACTTTAAAGGATTGGAACAAACCCAACAGGAAACTCCTGACTATGCTGGTTGGCATAAGGGAGCATTTAAATTGGAGGGAGATGAATATAAACAGACTTATAGAGAAGTAGTTGAAGACTGCTCTGAGTTTCCTAATATTACATTGATAGTTAAGGATGTTCATGAATTAGAAGACCCTTCTGCGTATGGTATAACTACTATTTCTGCAGTCCATATTGATGTGGATATCTATGAACCTACAGTATCTTCTTTAAAGTTTGTAGATAAGTGTGAGTGGGATGAGATTTATATGAGGTTTGATGATTGGCATGGACATGAACCAGACTATGATCATCATGAAAGGAAAGCTTGCAGAGAATGGATTGACAAAAATGGATATGATGTTAAAGTGTTAAGGAATGGATTACATGGTGAACTTATTGTGTCGAGGAACAAATGACAGTAGCATTTAATCATCTAGGTAAACTGGGACAATTAGGAAATCAAATGTTCCAGTATGCATCTACCAAAGGTATTGCATCTAAACTTGGTGTTCCTTTTATGGTTCCTAATCATAGAGAATTGTTTGATGATGGTATAGGTAATTGTTATACCATTCTACTTTATGATGCTTTCAAACTTACTGGAGCAAATCTCCTAGGCACTTTAAAGACAGATAATTATGTTCAAGAACCTCAGTTTAATTTTACTGATGCTTTTTTTAAGTTAGATAAAACACAGAATTATTCTTTGCATGGTTTCTTTCAGACTGAAAAATATTTTAAACATATTGAAGATGAAGTAAGAGAAGATCTTTCTTTTAAAGATGAGATTGTAGAAACATGTGAAGATATCATGGGGCAGTTTGATAATCCCATCTCTCTTCATGTTAGGAGAGGGGATTTTATACACAATTCTTCTAGACATCCAGTTCTTCATGCTAATTATTATAAAAAAGCATTGGAAATGTTTGATGATGATAGACAAGTGATTATCTTTACTAATGATGTTGAGTGGTGTAAGGAACACCCTCTCTTCGAAGATGATAGATTTGCTGTAGCAGAAGGTGGTAATCAATTCTATGATATGTGTTTGATGAGTATGTGTAGTGATTTTATTACTGCTAATAGTTCCTTTAGTTGGTGGGGTGCTTGGTTAGGCAACAAAGGTAAGGTGGTATGCCCTTCCGGGTGGTTTGGTCCAGACCTTAAGGATAATAACACCGAAGATCTTTTTTGTGAGGATTGGGTTGTTGTATGAAGGTATCAGTAGCTGTACCTACTTTTGAATATTATGGGAGAGGAGTAGAAGTCGTGGACGATATGTTCAGGACTATTTCTATTCAAACTCTTAGAGATGTTGAAGTTGTTATTTCAGATCATAGTATCAATAATGATATTCATGACTACTGTGAGGAGAATGAATATAATTTAAACATTAAATACGTTCGTAATGAGGAAGGTAGAGGTAGTCCTGCTATCAATACTAATAATGCAATAGATAATTGTAGCGGAGAAATTATAAAAGTATTTCAACAGGATGATTTCTTTTATGATACTGAAGCATTAGAGAAGA
>Ga0315316_10002047_pt1 | contig 14406 bp, 8 predicted proteins | sample M160m3416metaG_FD_203702 | JGI IMG/M metagenome (GOLD analysis project Ga0315316, IMG submission 203702) | Ammonia-oxidizing marine archaeal communities from Monterey Bay, California, United States - M1 60m 3416 | ecosystem: Environmental > Aquatic > Marine > Intertidal zone | place: USA...
CGGAATGATCCGAGCCGTGGACGATGTCTCCCTTCAAATCGCCCCTGGCGAGGTTTACGGGCTCATCGGTCCCAACGGTTCGGGGAAATCGACAACCATGAAGGCTCTCCTTGGCCTGGTGACCCCTACCTCCGGCACCTGCGCCATCTTTGGGCGGGACTCTTCCAAGGTAGACTCGCGTCAGGAGGTCGGCTTTCTGCCCGAGAACCCCTACTTCTATAAACACCTCAACGGTGAAGAGACCATCCGATTCTACGGCAAGCTCTGCGGCATGCGGGGAAGATCCCTCCGGGAGCGCACCGAGGAACTCCTTGAACTTGTCGACCTGCAGGATGCCCGCAAGCGGCGTCTGGGGGCCTACTCAAAAGGCATGCTCCAGCGCATCGGCCTGGCCCAGGCCCTGGTGCAGGATCCGCGCCTTCTCATTCTCGACGAACCGACCGCCGGAGTCGATCCCATCGGTTCGCGCCAGATCCGCGACCTCATCTTCAATCTCAAGGAACGCGGATTCACCGTCTTCCTCTGCTCCCATCTCCTCGAGCAGGTGCAGGAGGTGTGCGACCGGGTAGGAATCATTCACAAAGGGACCCTCGTGAAGGAAGGTCGTCTGGAAGAACTCATTTCCATCGAGGACCAGACCGAGATCATCCTGCGCAACGCCACCCCGGATCTCCTTCACAGGATCCACGAACTGGCCGATCAGGAAGAAGGCGTCGACCTTGTCCGCAGCGGCAACCCGCGCACCACCCTGGAGCGACTGTTCCTGCGCGAAACGGTCCAGCGGGACGCAGAGGCGGGCCCGGGGAGCGGAACGCGGCAGGGAAGCCCGACGGACGGAATCCCGGACGGATGCAACAACGACACCGAGGAGGATTCCCCATGAGCCGCCACCCGCACTCCCCGCCCCTCTTCTCCTTCAGCCGCATCTGGATCATCGCGGGCAACACCTTCACGCATCTCATGCGCATGAAGGTCTTCTATTTCCTGCTCGTCTTCGTATTGATCTGGCTCGGGCTGAATGTCTTCAAACTTCCCCACACCGCCGGACCGGAAAGTGTGGGCGGCGAGGAACTCCGGCTCCTGAAGGCCCCGCTGGTGGGAACAATGAAACTCTTCGCCATCATCATCGGGATCGTGGCGACCGCTCTCCTCATCCCGCGTGACGTGGAAGACCGCACGCTCTACACCATCCTGGCCAAACCAGTCCCGCGGCTCGATTACCTCCTCGGCAAACTCTTTGGCGTTCTCCTCCTCATTCTGGCCGGGTTGACAGTGATGACCCTGCTTCTTGATGCCGTCCTCTGGTATCGTACGCAGGGGATCCTCACCGAGTTCGACAAGGTGGCCGGCATCCTGATCGAACAGCAGCAATGGACCGTGGAAGACCGCCAGGAAGCCAGGGCGGAACTCCTGAGCCACGGAGTGACGTGGGGCCTGCAGGGAGCCATCCTGGTTATCTTCTTCGAAGCGGCCATCATCGCCGCCCTCGCCCTCCTCGTTTCCACCTTCTCAACCAGTACGCTTTTCACCGTGGTCATTTCCACCCTGTCCTACTTCATCGGAAACTTCATCGCCGATGGTCTGGACCACTGGCAGGGGTCTTCCGGGATCGACGAGGGGAGCCTCGGGGACCTCTCGACCAGAGCCCTCTTCGTGGCCTTTCCGGATTTCCGCCCCTTCAAGATCGTCGACGAAGTGCTGGCAGGCCAGATCTTCCCCCCTGATGTTCTCGGCAGCCTCGCCCTCTCCACGGGACTGTATGTGGGCCTTTACGTCGTCCTGAGCTGGTTTATCTTCACCTACAAGGAGATCTAGGGAGGTCTGACCTCGAGCTGCAAGAATCGGGAACCCAGTGAAACTCTTCTGCAATCTCTCCGTGGTGCTGGCCGCCGTCATCCTGACCGGCTTCCTCCGGCGACCCTTCGATGACCGTCTGGCGGAAGACATGCAGGAGCGCAATCTTCTTCCTCCCCCCATCGCGTTGGATACCCGCGAGGAGCTGGGACAGACCGCCCTCGCCATCGCCCTGGGAGGTCTGCGTCCGCTGGTGGCTGCGATGACCAATATCCAGGCTCACGGCCACTGGGAGGAACAGGACTGGCACGAACTCGAACAGAGCTACAAGACCATCGTGGCGCTCCAGCCACGCGTACGCTACTACTGGGATGCAGGCAGCTGGCACCTCTACAGCAATGCCTACGCCGACTACGCGGACAGACCCGGACTGAGCGAAGGACGCCGCAAGAGAAAGCAGCAGGAATTCTTCGAGAAGGGCATCGCCTTCCTTGAACGTGGAGTGGAACAGAACCCCCGGGACTGGCGTCTCTGCCACCTGCTCGGGAACGCCCTCAGTGCCAACTGGCGTCCGCAGAACCTCGAGCGCGCGGTGGAATGCTTCGAGCGGGGTCATGCCGAGAGCGGTGCCGCACAACTGCAGCGAAATCACGTTTACTGCCTGTCTCGCATCCCGGAACGCAAGACGGAGGCCTGGGAAGCGTGCCGCAGAATGTGGGACAAGGAGGGGAACCGCCGTTACAACACACCGCAGACCATCTTTTTCGCTCTGCAATCGTGGGCAGGCGAGACCACCTACAGCATGGAGGAAATCCTGGGATCCCGCATGGCAGCGGCACAGAAACTTCCTGACTACTGGTTCCGGCAGGTCGAAGGCTTTCCCATGGACGGGGTGGCTGAGACGATTAATCAACTCTGCGAGGAATTCGAGGTCCCCAGTCACCTCGACCCCCTCACTTTTCCTCCCGGGAAGACCTTTGATCACGATCCCTACACCCGGAAACCCTACCCCCTGCACCCCGTGACGGGCGAACCCCGCACGAAAACCTGGCGCAGCATCTGGATGAATCGGCCTCGCGATACCTATCGGACGTATCTGCGGTCAGTGCAGGCGAAGCGGTAGAATTCCACCCGGGTCCTCATCCGACCCGAACCTTTCACTCGACAGGCTTTCGACTCGTTTCTATTCCTTGCCTCCCGCTGCGGCGGGAGACGACATGCGAATCGCTCTCTTTGGGGACATACATGCCAACCTGGAGGCTCTGAATGCCGTTCTGGAGGATGCTGCCAGCCAGAACTGCACGGACCGGGTCTGTCTTGGCGATATCGTGGGCTACAATGCCAATCCCGGAGAGTGCCTGGATTTGATCAGGGAGATGGAATGCCCGGTGGTGAAAGGAAACCATGACGAGGACGCCAGCGGTGATCACAGCCTCGAAACCATGAATCCGACCGCCGCCACCGCCCTGGAGTGGACCCGTGAACAACTCTCCGACGAGCAGCGGAAGTGGCTGCGTAGCCTGCGCATGGTCCGGCAGGTTTCCGCCTTCACTATGGTGCACTCCACCCTCGATCAACCGCAGGCCTGGAATTACGTCACCAACAAGTTCGATGCCATGTCGAACTTCTCCTACCAGTTCACTCACGTCTGCTTCCATGGTCACACCCACGTTCCCCGCGTCTTCGTGAAGGACAACCGCGTTCGCGAAGTGGCGGCTGAACTCGTCGAGGTGGAGAAAGACTTCAAGTACTTCATCAACGTCGGCTCGGTGGGCCAGCCGCGCGACGGCGATCCGCGGGCCTGCTACGCCATCTATGACGTCCCCAGGAATCTTATTATCTTCCGCCGGGTCGACTACGATCGCAAGACGACCCAGCAGAAGATCCTGGACGCCGGCCTGCCCCCCAACCTGGCAGAGCGGCTTTCTGATGGAAGATAGCAGGGTCGTTCCGACCCTCTTGCAAAGGCCCCCCCTGACAGGAATTACCAGTCCCGCATGAGCGGCATTATCTCCGCGGTGGAACCAGCGGATTGCGCGGAATTCGCGGACGGTTGTCCGGGGCACGCTTGAAGGGATCGGGGTTCTTCCCCTCGGGCGGGATGAGATCCTTCTTCTTCTGCGCCTCCGCTTCCTTTTCCTTCATCATCCTGAGCTGCTCCTTGAAATGGAGGGCCAGTTTCTTCATCCGCTCGTGATCGCCGAGGGCGATCTCTGCCTGGCGGGTCCCACGGTGGGCTTCACTGAGGGCCAGATAATCACCAGCCAGTCTCTGGCACAGTGGGATGGTGTGGCCCTTGGCCTCCTCCCGCAGGAGCACGCGATGCGCCGCCAGCGCCTTGACCTCCGCGCCTACCCGCCCTCCTTTCTCAAGCCTGGTCACCAGGGCCCTCACGCGAGCTTCTGCCTCCTCCCCAAGCGCCCGGAGATAGGGGGCCTTCTCCAGATCACGGAAGGCCACCCACTGGTCCACGAGGTTCGGCTTCCCCTTAATCTCGTCGATACGCCTGTTCACCCACTCTTCGGCTGCAATCTGGTGATCTCCCTTCGGATTGGCTTCGATCTCCAGCCACTGGCGCAGGGCCGACGATCCATTCTCGGGAAAACGGTGCCCCAGTCCATGCCACGTCTCGAACGTGGTCCGTGCCCCCAACGGCCGATAGTGAACCAGGGCCCGCAATGCGAAGGGATAGGTCTCATCCTGCCGCCCGACCCCGACAAAGAGGGACTTGGGGCGGCGGAACTTCGCGGGCTTCCTGATGAGAAACTGATGACCCGCTCCCAGGATGACGGCCCCGGCCAGCCCGGGATCGTGCTGCAGGAGAAACCCTGCCATCCAACCTCCCTTGCTGAAACCCGCCACGTAGCAGCGCCTGGGATCGAGGTTCCACTTGGCCGCAAGATGCCGCCGGGTGGAGGAAAAAATGCGGAACTCCTTCTCGATGTATTCCGCAGTGGCCGGCAGGTTGCCTTCCTGCGTGTAGGTCATGCCCACCACGATCCAGTCCTGGTCCTGCGTGTGAGCCTGGATCAGCTCGGTGGTGGGTCGGCCCCCTGTCCCGTGATAGTAGAAGATCGCAGGCCATTTGCGGTCCGGGCTGTAGTTCCCGGGGAGGACCACCTGCACGCGCTCCGCCAGCTGGGGAAATCCCAGTTCGAGACGCTTGGGCGCGCTGTGCACCATCCCGACAGTGAGAGACAGGGCAGGGAAGAGCGCCAGAGAGGCCTTGATCCGCATGGCTTGAGCGAAAGGAGAGAAGAGAATCACCGACTCTAGATCCACCCCGCCCTGGAGCAACGTTCATCTTTCCAGCCCCCGGGCGGCACCCGGCAGGGATGGTGATTGTTCCATTCCCGTGCTATGGATCCCCCGTGCTTGAGGTCGTCTGTGCCATCATCCTTCGTGAGCACGAGATCCTGCTCTGTCAACGGGCTCCCGGACAGCATCTCGCCGGCTCCTGGGAATTCCCCGGCGGCAAGGTGGAAGAGGGTGAGGAAGCGGCTGCCGCGCTGCAGCGGGAGATCCGCGAGGAACTCGATTGCACGGTCGAGGTCGGAGAGGCGCTCCCCCCCATTGAACACCACTACCCCGCTCTCTCCCTGCGCCTGCAGGCCTTCCCCTGTCGCCTCGTCCCGTCATCCCCGGAACCGCAGGCCCTGGATCATGCTGCCATCCGGTGGATGCCCCTGCAGGAAGTGGAGAGCCTTTCGCTGGCAGGAGCGGACCACAGGCTCTGGGTCAAGGCGCGTGAGGTCATTGAGAGGGAAATCCAACGGTCAGGCTCCGGGTAATATTCCAAACCTTCGATCCTCAAACCCACGGAGATTGCTGCTCTCCCTTCCCTCCACCACATGCCGTTCGCTACCCAAGAAGAAGGCCGGTGAGCGAACTCACCGGCCTTGCTGCTGAAATTATTTCTTGAATCTACTCGGTTAGCGACGGCGCCGGAAGAGAACGAAGAGTCCTCCAAGGCTCAGAAGCAGGGAGCTCGGCTCCGGAACGAGGAGCGATCCCCAGTCGTTGCCATTGCCATCGCTGTCGAAGACCGCTAGGCCAGCACTGGCGCCGAAACCAGGAGTGTAACCGATACCACCGAAGTCACCAGCACCGCCATTGCTTCCGGCGGCACTGTATCCGAAACCGATGTCAGCCGCGGACTGGGCGCCACCACCGTCTTCCGTGAAGACGACATGGGCGTCAAACCAACCACCTTCACCAAAGGCGTAGACAGCGTTGCTCCGCTGGTTCCAACCGGTGTTCTGGTGGGTAGCCCCGGCAGCACCACGTGCGGTGAGGTCAGTGTTGCTCGTGATCGGAGTGATGTTGACCTGAACGCGGTCATCATAGTTCTCAGTGAAGGAGAACGATCCGTCGCTATCGTAAAATTGGAAAGTGACAACGATGTCGTGGTTGTCACCGCTCAAGTCGATGACACCAGCACCAGGCTCGCGGTCGATGTCGATACCGGCGTCGGTCAGGACACCACCAACAACGCCGGCATCCCCTGCAGCTACTCCGGTAGCAATCACAGAGAGGTCGTTAGAGGGCGTCTCGCCAGTGAAGTCAGCTCCGGGGAGATTATTGGTCCGAAGGTAGAGCGCTTGATTGGGCGTCCAGATTCCAGCACCAAGAGCAGATGCCAGGGAAAGAGGAACGAGGGGAAGCAGGGCTTTCAGTTTCATTTCTATTTTTCGTAGTAGGTTTTTGAAATAAAAGGCGTTGTGGCCTTTCAGCGCTGGCATTGCACACCCCCCCAAGGGGTTGTCCAAGAACTAAATGACGAAAATTTCATTTATTGTGGTAACAACAATTATCCCTTGGGATTAGTAGATTATCCATCAAATCCAGAGGACTGAAATCCACGGCTCCGGGACCGTGACCCAGGGGACGTAGATAAGGCTCCGCGGTCACTGATTCCCAACTGCACCCACCCGGGTTTTCCCCTCAGAAACAGGCCTCATACGAACTTTTTCACATTGCCAAGCCCTCGCTTGTCCGAGATCGTTCCCCCATGGCGCAAGCAAGACGAAAGGGCATCCGGAACGAGTTATTCCGGCGTGCCCTCCGAACCGCAGGCTCTGCCTTCCTCCTTACCATGATGGGCTGTTCGGACGATTCTGCTGAAAAACACCCTCCAGACGAGGCGAATTCACCTGCCGCGGCAGAAAATGCGCCCTTTACCTTCAAGGTCCAGAGCGACCGGGAGCGAGAGGAGCTCGCCCAGCGCGAAAAAGAGTTCGATCCCAGCAACGATGGCTGGGAGAGCGAGGCCTTCCATGGGGAGACCACCTCCCAGCTCAAGTTGCTGGCAGAATCCCTGTCGTTGGACGAGCCCCCCGGGATTCTCAGCCCGGATGCGGCCTCCACGATCCTGCGACCCGCCAATCTGGTGCCTGTATTCCAGCGCCACGGCATGAATATCCTGCGTGCCCCCTCCCCGGCCGACTCTCCTGCCGGCCCCCTCGCGGATCAGCTGAAGGCCCTCGCTGCCTCTCTCCACCGCGAGGGAGCCGATGTCTCGATCCGGTTCAAGCAATTCCGCGTCCGTCCCCCGGCAGAGGGTGGAGAGAGCCCCTCAAGCACCGTGCTCTACAAGGCCAGGGCCTCCAGCCCGTCCGGGGAACGCGTCCAGAACGCCACCTGGGGCATCGAGTGGGTCTACTCCCCTGCCACCTCCACCTACCTGATCAAGACCGTCCGCCCGAGCGACTTCGAGGAGATCGAACTGCCGGCTTCTCCGGAGATCGCCACCACCGAGGACACCCATGCGCTCTTCCGGGACCGCACCGGTGATCTCATCGATCGCCTCCCGCGGGGCGACTTCATTCACTGGGGTGCCAACGAACTCTCCGTCCGCGGCCTCTACCAGAATGGACGCGCCCTCATCGGACTCGCGGTAGCCGACGCCAACGGGGACGGAATCGACGACGTCTTCGCTCCGCAATCCCGGGATCTTCCCAACCTGTTCTTCCTCTCCCAGCCCGATGGAAGTCTCCGGGAAGTGGCGGCCCGGTCAGGGCTCGACTGGCTGGACGAGACCACTGTCTCGCTCTTCGCCGACTTCGACAACGACGGCGACCAGGACCTCGTCGCGGCAACCCGCCAGCGTCTTGCCTTTCACGAGAATACCGATGGATCCGGCCTGAATTTCAAGCGGATCCTGGAGCTGCCCCAGAGCGACACCTCCTCCCTCGCAGCTGCCGACTATGATGGCGACGGGCTCCTCGATCTTTTCGTGTGCAATTACCTGAGCAGCGTGGGGAATGAGGCGGTCACTCTCTCCGATGCGATCTACAACGCCCTCGATGGTGGTTCGAACCTGCTCTACCGCAATGAAGGTTCGCTGAAGTTTACCGACGTTACGGAAGCAGTGGGTATGCACGTGGATGCAACCCGGTTGAGCCTGGCGGCCTCCTGGGAAGATTTCGACAACGACGGGGATGTCGACCTCTACGTGGCCAACGACTTTGGACCGAACTGTCTCTACCGCAACGACAAGGGCAAGTTCACCCAGATCGCCAAGGAGGTGGGGGCGGACGATCCTTCCTTCGGAATGTCGATCACCTGGGGTGATATCAACCGTGACGGACTGATGGACGCCTGCATCTCCAACATGTTCTCCGCAGCCGGGAACCGCGTGACCGCCCAGCCCAAGTTCGAACAGGATCTCACCGAGGGACTGGATGCCAAGCGCATCGCCTACCTCGCACGTGGCAACACCCTCCTCGTCAACCAGGGAGGAAAACTCTTCGAGGAACGCAGTGCCCAGGCCGGCGTGGTCAACACCCAGTGGACCTGGGGAACGCTTTTCGGCGACTTCGACAACAGTGGCGATCTCGACATGATGGCCATGAACGGCTACATCACCGGACCGGTGGTCGATGACTTGTGAAGTTTTTACTGGCGGCAGGTCCTGCCGGAATCAGGAACAAAGAGTCCCTCGCGCGATCAACTTGAAATCTACCTGCGGGAGGGGCGTTCCCTCAGCGGCCGGGAGCGCAACGCCCTCTTCTTCAATACCGGCACCGGAAACAGACGCTTTGCGGACGTGTCATCGATCTCCGGGATCGACCAGGACGGCGATGGGCGCGGCCTCTGCCTCACGGACTGGGATGCCGACGGCGACCTCGACGCCTGGGTAAGCAACCGGACGGCCCCCACCATACAGGTCTTCGAAAACCGCTGGGGTTCCCAGGCGGGAGATTTCATCGCCCTCAACCTCCAGGGCACCAAGGCCAACCGCGATGCCGCCGGGGCACGCGTCACACTGCTGCTCAAGGGACAGGAACAGGCCCCTCTCACCCGCACCGTGCATCTCGGGGAAGGGTTCCAGAGCCAGTCCTCCAAGCGCCTGCACTTCGGCCTTGGAAAGAACGCCACGATTTCCTCCGTGACCGTGCGCTGGCCGGGACCGACCCATGCTACCGAGACGTTCTCAGGCGTGGAGATCAACAAATTCCACCTCCTGGTGGAGGGCTCCGGCCAGGCAAGGGTCCTGCAACCCCGGGGAGCCAAGTTCGTGACTCCCGAGAATGCGGTTGTGAAGCCGGAGGAACGGATCAAAAGGCCGGAGAGCAGCAACAGCATCCTGCTCCCCACCCGTCAGCTCTTCCCCAAACTCCACTATCGTGATCTTGCCACCGGCAAGACCATGATCGGAGCCACTTCCGGCAAACCCACCCTCCTTCTTCTCTGGCACCCGTCCTGCGCCATGTGTTTCGAGGAACTGTCCATGTTCACCGGGGAGGCCGACAAGATTCGCAGCCTCGGCATTGAGATCCTGGCCACCACGGCCGAACCGGCGGAGGATGAGGATCCCGATGATGCCGCCAGCATCATCTCCAAGACCGGCTTCCCCTTCACCGTCGGCTTCACCGCCGGGGAAGTGGTCGAACGCATGCTGGTACTTCACCGTCACCTCTTCTACAGTCCCTACCATCTGAGTGTCCCCACCTCCTTTCTCCTCGACAAGGATGGGCGCATGGCTGCGATCTACCGGGGTGCAATCGATCTCAAAGAGGTAGAGGAGCACCTCAAGGCGCTCGCCATCCCCGACAAAGAACTCCTCTCCCGGATCCGCCCCTTCGAGGGTAGCCGGTTCGAACCAGCCATGGGGCCGCGGCCCTCGGTCCTCATTAAGACTTACGTCGAAAACCAGATGCCCGACGAAGCCGAGCGCGTCTTCATCGCAAGCATCGAGAACGAGTCGGTCAGGGACCAGAGCAATGAAATCATGGCCACCCTGGGGCAGAGTTACTTCCTGCAGAAAAAGTTTGCCGAGGCCAAGTCGCTCTTCGAGCAGGTGGTGAAGCGTGATCCCAGGGACGCCAAGTCCCGTAACACCCTCGCCGCCATCTGCCTGAAGGATGGTAACATGGTCGAGGCCAAGCGTCTGTGGCGGGAGGCCTCTGACCTCGAGGAGGATTTCTCAGCTCCCCGTTTCAATCTCGGCAAGCAACTCATGAAGGAGCAGCGGACTGCGGAGGCCATGATCCTCTTTCTCGAATACTGGGTCCTCGAGCCCGATTCCCCGGACGCCCACAATTACCTCTCCATGGGCTACCTCCGTGGTCGTGAGTTCGCCAAGGCCGAGATGCACCTCAAGCGCCTCATCGAACTGCGCCCCGACGATGGCATCGCCTACACCAACCTGGCCAAGGTCTACCTCGCCCTCCGCAATGTCGCCGCCGCCCGGGACATCATCACCCGCGGGCTCCAGATCGAGGGGATCGACCCGCGCAGTCGGCAGGCCCTCCAGCAGTTGGGCGAACGTCTGTGACCATCGACCCTACCGGTCGGAATGGCGGTGGACTCCACAGGGCTCCACCACCTTTTTATTTCCCGGCGCGGGTTCACTGCTTCTCGCTGGAGAGATGATCCCACCTGCGGATGTCATCCGCTCAGGCTGACACTTCCATCAGATTGAATATCAAACGATACGATACTCAATTCCATTGAACGCTTTTAAAGTAATTCATACATACTACCGGAATCTAGGCTGTTCGCTGGTTCCCAATCCCCCACCGGGAATCCCAGCAGCACAAAACCTCAACCAAAAACCACCCACATCCCGATGAAAGCACACCCTCGAATATTCCCTCCCCTGGCAGGCTTGATGGCCGCTTTTGCCCTCCTGAGTGGCGGCTTGGCCGTTGCCGCGACTTATGAGCAGGACTTCGATGCCTATGCCGACGGTACCACTGACCTTGGCGATGGAACGGTGATCACTGGCCCCGCAGCCAGCGTTCAAGGTGGTCGCCTGCAACTCACCATCGACAACCAGGGACTCGGCTTCTCCAGCTTCACCATCCCCGCCCCGGCTGACTCTTCGCAGGGTTGGACCGCCACCTGGGATTACGAGATATTTGACAGCGTTGGCGCCAATGATCCAGCCGACGGTTTCTCCTTCAACTACGGTGACTTCGCCCTCGGCGAGCAGGGAAATGCAGAGGAAGGCATGGCCGGACGTCCGGGTGTGACGACCAACCTCTCCTTTGAGGTCGACACCTGGATGAATGGCGACCCTGAGCAAGGGGTCAACATCTCCGGAATCATCGGTGGAACCGATCCCGGACAACTCGCCTTCACCAACGGTGTCATTCTCGACGACGGCCAGCGCGTGGAAGGCAGCATGACCGCAAGCTACGACCCGGACACGGAAACAGTTTCCTTCACCACCGACGGCCTCAACACCAACGCTGACTTCGAAGGGGTGGCTCTTCCTGCCGGGGTCGCCGGGGACGACAACTTCAACTTTGGCTTCTCGGCCCGCGTCGGTGGCGCCAACCAGGATCTCTTTATCGACAACCTGGTGATCACAACAGGCGTTCAGGCCCCAAGCCTGCACCAGCCCGAAACCCTTCTCTACCGCCGCACCGACGGTCTCAATGTCGCCGGTGACGACTTCACCGGGGCCCTGCCGGAGAACGCCGACCAGAACGAGCCCTTCGGAGAACTGGACGATCCCAATTCCAGTCTCATTGTCGCCCTCGATGTAGACCTGGAGCCCGGAAACGGGGGCATCGACCTCAACGGGGACAACCACGACCTCGCCTTCATCTTCCAGTTCTATGACCAGGACGGCGTCTTCTCCTTCACCGAAAACTACGACGACCGCGTCAAGATCGTGGCTACTCCAATCAGCGGCTCTGACAACCTGACCTCCACCGGGGCACCCCTCGAGCACAGCGATCTGGGCTGGGACACCCGCACCTACGCCAACTTCGACTTCTCTGCCGAGGGTGGGGGCGGCTGGTTCAACGTTGATATCTGGCTCACCGAGGACGGGGGCGGCGCCCAGTCCGCCGCTGACATCGGATTTGGCTACTTCAATGGCAACTCCTCCAACACCGCCGACTTCGGCGGCATCGGCTATGCCAGCACCTTCGGAATCAGTAGCGGCACCCCCGCAGTCTTTGACACCGACGGCAACGGCCAGAGCTGGGGGGTCTATCTCGCCGGCTTCGATCCCAATCTCGACAGTGACGGCGACAGCATCCCCGACGGCTACGAGGAGAATTACTTCCCCGGGGACCTGACCCAGCTCGGACCCGGGGATTTCGATGGCGACGGAGTGAACGATCCCGACGAATTCATCGACGGGACCGATCCCACCGCGGCCGACGCCGACAATGACGGCTCCAACGACGGCCAGGAAAAGGCTGCCGGCACCGATCCCGCCAATCCCGACAGCGACGGAGACGGCCTGCTCGACGGGGCGGAAACTGGCACCGGTGTATTCGTTGACGCCAACAACACCGGCACCGATCCCCTCGATTTCGACAGTGACGACGATTCGATCGGAGACGGGACCGAGGTTGCTGCCGGATTCGATCCCAATGACCCTGCCTCCCATCCGGACATAAGCACAGCCAACCACAGACCGGAAAGGGTTCTCTACCGCCGCACGGACAACCTCCCCGGGGCGGACTTCACCGGGGCCCTGCCAGAGAACATTGACCAGGCCGCCCCCTTCGGAGAACCGGAGGACCCGGACTCTTTCCTCCTCGAGGCGATCAATGTGGACCAGGAGCCAGGGAGTGGGGGCGTTGACCTTCTTGGTGATAACCACGACCTCGCCTTCATCTTCCAGTTCTATGACGCCGACGGCATCTTCGCCTTCACCGAGAACTACGACGACCGCGTCAAGATCGTGGCTACTCCGATTGGTGGTTCCACCAACCTCGAGGCCAGCGGGCCGTCCGCCCAGCACACCGACGTGAACTGGAACGTCCGCAGCTTCGCCAACTTCGACTTCGGAAGTGGAGGCTGGTTCAACGTCGACATCTGGTTCAGCGAGGACGGAGGCGGCGCCCAGTCCGCGGCTGACATCGGATTTGGCTACTACAACGACTCCTCGACCAATACCGGCGACTTCGGCGGCATCGGTTATGCCAGCACCTTCGGAGTAAGCAGCGGGGCTCCCGCGGCTTTTGACACCGACGACAACGGCCAGAGCTGGGGTGTCTACCTCGACAGCTTCGATCCCGAAATCGACAGCGACGGCGACAGCATCCCCGACGGCTACGAGTTACAGTACTTCCCCGGGGACCTGACCCAGCTCGGCCCCGGCGACTTCGATGGCGACGGGCTCAGCGACCTGGAGGAATACAGTGGAGGGACCGATCCCACCGACACCGACAGCGATGGTGACGGCCTGCTGGACAACGTGGAAACCGGGAGCGGCACCTTTGTGGACTCCAACGACACCGGCACCGATCCTCGCTCTGCCGACACCGATGGAGACGGCCTGAACGACGGTGCGGAGAGCAACAGCGGCACTTTCGTCGATGTCAACGACACCGGCACGAATCCTCTGGAGACGGATTCCGACAGCGACGGCTGCCCTGACGGCGTGGAAGTTGCCCTGGGCGGGGATCGGGATCCCAACGGCGCGGACGGCCCGGGAGCCAATTCCACCTCCTATGTGCAGCCCTTCGACGGCTTCCCCAACGGTACCACCGACCTGTGCGATGGCAGCCAGATCGGAAGCAACAACGGCCCGGCCTCCATCCAGAATGACCAGCTCCGCCTGTCCCAGGATGGGACTGGAAGCACTCACTCGTCATTCCGGATTCCGGCCCTCAACGGCTCCGCTGACGCCTGGACCATGACCTTCGACTACACCATCACCGCCGGTGGGGACCCGGCAGATGGCTTCGCCATTTCCTACGGGGCCATCCCTCCCCTCACCAACCCCACCGGGGCCGCCACTGACGATGCCAACGGCGCGGGCGAGGAAGCCTGGAGCACCGCCATCCCGTGGCTCTCGGTGGAGGTCGATACCTATGACAACGGAGCAGGAGAAGGGGGCGTCAATGTGGCAACCAACACCACCGCCCACCCGGATCTGACCTTCATCCCCGGTCGGCCCATTGCCAGTGGAGAAACGCGAACCGGGACCGTGACGATCGCCTGGGACGGCAATGCCGGAACCCTCAGCGCCAACATCACCGGCCTGGTCAACCCGGTTGAGATCGTGGACCTTCCCATTCCGGACTTCACCGCCGACGACTCCTACATCTGGGCCATCAACGCCCGGACCGGGGGAGCGCACGAAACCGTCCTGATCGACAACATGTCCGTCTCCACTACCACCACTGACGTCCACAA
>Ga0315316_10002048_pt1 | contig 14403 bp, 14 predicted proteins | sample M160m3416metaG_FD_203702 | JGI IMG/M metagenome (GOLD analysis project Ga0315316, IMG submission 203702) | Ammonia-oxidizing marine archaeal communities from Monterey Bay, California, United States - M1 60m 3416 | ecosystem: Environmental > Aquatic > Marine > Intertidal zone | place: USA...
TAACAGATGACTAAATGGGTCGAAGTAAAAATTCAATATAAAAAAGTAATACTCCTTTGCAGTATGGTTTTCTTGTTGACGACCTTATGTATTCCCGCGTGGAGTGAAACAGAGGTCCCCCTGAACCTACCACAGGTCGAAGGATCGAAGAGTTTTGACTTAGAGATCAGCCAAATTAATAAACAGGCCGTCCAAAATTATAAAACGGGTCTTTTTAGCAAGGCTACAAAACAATTTAAAAAGGCGGTAAATCTTTCTCGACAACTAAGAGATCCTAGCCAAGGAATTATAAATTTTAATCTTTCTTTAAGTCTCCATAAAGAAGGGAAGCATGAAGAAGCTACAAAATATTTTTACTCTGCACGACGATTTGCCAGGGGAAACCCAAAGATTCTAGATTCTGAGCTATTGAAAATGCATGAATGTGGATTTAATCCAAGCATTACCTGTGACAAGAAAGTTCCACTATCATTGAACATTGAAGGATCAGATTAAGCTAAATGTCTAAGCCTTGCCTAAGGTTTACTCTGGAAGAAAATCAAAACTTATCAGCATAGTTTTTCATACTCTCAGTGAACATTGCTGAAGTGACGATGAGGATATATTTTTTTCAACATACATAGATTCTCTAGTGCACAAATTTTTATATTATAAGCTATTGATTTATTTTACTTTATTTGGTAAGATTGGAATTGTAGTAGTCTTCGCGGAAGTCGATTGAAGGTGCTTCCCTTTTCATACCACGTTATCCACAGAACACTCCCTTCAATTGGCTCCTTATCCACACATCTCTTTAAGGAGAAAATAATATGTTTGACCAAATGATAGGTTATGTAAAAAAGTTAACTGAAGCGGGTTTAGCCTTGCTCGCACTTGGAATTGTTCTGCAAGTTATTTTTGGTAAAGCTGTTCCGTTTGTGGGCGGGGATATTGTTGGTAATCTGACAGGCATAGTTGCAACACTAGGCGCCCAGGGTTTAGTTGGTCTCGCCGCTGTAGGTGTAATTTATGCTGTGTTTAGTAGAGCATAGATAGGAATGAGGTGTACAACCCCATAGTACCCTCCCCCTAACATAATTAAGTAAGGGATTTTTTTACAATGGGGTTGTACAACCTCAAGGTTATATAGGTTTTTTAGAAACATAGTTTCAAACTAAAAACATTTCCTTCCTAAGCACTTATAATCAGCCTCTAAATACTTCTCGAACAAGATTAATCAAAATTAATTTTATTTAAGTCCTATTTATGTAGAAATTTTTTTAAAAAAATTGTACTTTTAACAGGAGTTTTATTTATTTAAGGTTTTGATTAAATGAAAGCAATATACATCAGAACGTTTTTAACTTTTCTCCTGATGCCCCTGTTCATCACCGAGTTTTCTTTCGCCAATTCAAGAATGGAGGTTTTTCAAGGCAGTCTTGCTTATAAGCTATCGAATTATACCAACTATACTATTCGGAAGAATGATAGCGTCACGCAAATAGCTAATCAGTGCAATTGGGACCGTAAAAAGTTGGCGCAGATAAACGGCCTTATTAATCCGGATCTGATTTACCCTGGAAAAATTTTGAAAGTTAAATGCCAGAAGGATGGTTCTATAATTTCTTCCTTCCTAGAAAAGGTAAACCAGAAGCCTAAGATGGGCACATTGCCCTTTAATTTCACTCCCCAAAAGGTTGTTCCTGTTGTTACTCATCCAAACAAGGAAGATGTATTCGCTCCGGAAAATCCATCCGTTTCCTATGAGGTTAAGGCAGCAATATTAAAACCCATCCGGCAAACAATAAAAGAACCCTTAGTTTTTAAAACTTTTGAGAAGTTTGTCCGATGGCTTTCCTCAAGCCTAGGTTACTCCAGTGATATGATCCAGACCAGAGGTCAGGCAAGTTTTGACCCCCCGACAAGCCCAATATATCTTCACTCTAGCAGTCTAAATGTTGATGCTACAGACGGAAATGGAATTAAATTGGCAGCTTTTCTCGATAATTATTCTTCCCACATCATAAGCGCAACAAGTCCTCCACCCAAGTTCCAGTAATTAACCCAGACAGTCAAACATATAGAGCAAGATAAATTTGCTCTGCCAATTTGAACCTTTATTGGGGAATTACATGAAAACTTTTGCTGGCCCAAAGTTCGATCCCAGTGATCTGGCCAATCTATTATCCAAAAATATAGAAGTACTGAGAAATATTGTTTCTATTGAAAACTTAGAGGACACCAAATCTTTTAACTCGCAGCATGGTTCTGATATAAAGTTTTCACCAGAAGCTATCGGACAACTGGAAGACAAGATCTCCCGTTTAAAAATAAGTTTTGAAAATGACTCGACTATTCTTATCGAGCTTCCTAAAAGAAAACCTGTTGAATACAATTACAGTGAACTGGGTTTCAGGAGTAATGAAACAAAAACCTGGAAAATGTTCATTAATATTTTATCTTCTGCTCCCCATACATTCGAATTCGGGACTGCATATTTTTATCCAGATAAAAATAAATCCACCAACAGGCAAAAAAACAGAGAATATGATGCTAAATGGAAACTACTGGATGAGCTAAATAAAAAACTACTGACATTCTTCAGAAACGAGTTTGCCTGGGAGTTTCCGCATGGTTATAAGCTTTATGATTATGCAACTCTCGGGAATAATGGTGAAAGACGATTCAAGTTTATCGTACAACCTTCACCATCTCGGGATCATAAAGTGTCTTTCTCTGAGATTGAGAAACCCTTTCTATCCCTTGATGAAAATGAACTGATTATAAAAATCAGGCAACTTAATAATGATGATGATTGGCAACTCAATAATGATAACGATTTAAATGAGTTACCCGACGCTCTTGTTGCCGCCATAAATGTTGGGGTGGATAATTTCAGATGGGATGAGAAAAAGATTCTGAAAATCATCAACCACTAAATCTTAGTTGTTTTCCTAGATTGTAATGGGCCCCCGAGGCAACTATGCCCGGGGGCTATTTAATTTCAAAGTATCTTGGTTCGAGATAGTAATCCTCTCGAACAAGATCAGCCTCCATCCATATTTAGAGTATCCCCGCGTTTAGATTTAAAACTCATTAATTTTCTTCCTTTTAGAGGCAATAAAGTCAGATTCATCGAGATCTCGAACTATATGGGTATAGAAAAGAAAACCGCACTTCATACTCTTAAAGAAAGAAAATATTTCATGATTAATTTTGAAAAATTGTCTTATAGGGAAACAACATTAAATGGACATACCATCGTTTTTAGAATGGAGGGAGAGTTCGGGAGTTACCGCAGTCAAGAATTAAGGGAAAGGATTATGGTTGCATTAAAGGAATTAAAAAAAAATGTGATCATCGATCTTACCCGGGTAGAAAAAATTGATTCGACTGCAATTGCATTACTTCTTGAAAGCATAAGGGTGAGTGAGGAAATGAATACATCCTTTAAGGTAATTGGGATTAACAACAAAATTAAATCGATCCTAGAGATGATGGATCTGCCCGCCCTCTTCCAAGATATAGAACTAACCAAAGTTCCAAGGACAAGTAACCACTTATTGTATCGACCCAAAATCTTCTAATGAATAACCCGGCTTAACATTTTTAAGTTCGAAAGGAAACAGGATGCAAGACAACTTGACAAGAAGGGACGCCATTGCAGTCATGGTAATGCAAGCAATTATTATAAAGCGAGAAGTATTGCGCCTTTCTCCAGAACAGGCTGCTCTGTCTGCATTAGAACACGCCGATGCATTACTCGGAATGATTGAAGGTCAAAACAAACCAACCAAACGGTCAACCAATCCGATGAGAACTAAAGGAACTCTAATAAGATTATAAATATAAGGAAGTGCTAAATTTATTTAACAACAAAGGGGATATCATGCAAAACCCAATAAAAGTATTACTTGCTGCCACAGTATTAATAATTCTTCACTCAGCCCCAGGCTGGTCTGAGACTGATCTCAATTTGACACAACAAGAAACCAAAAATGAAATTAATAAACTGAAGGAAAATATTGAAAAGGATTATAAAAATATTAAATCTCTTAATGATCTTGGTGTTATTTACTTAAAACTAGAAAAATATGATCAGGCGATCGAACAGTTTAAAAAAGCACTGGAAGTTGATCCACAATATACAGTTGGCCCTTTCTTGTTTGGCGATATTTATACGGACGCGAAAAACTACCAAGAAAAAATCAATGACTTTAAAGATGTTATTAAAAGAAACCGGGAATATGCACGAGCTCATAACTATTTAGGACTGGCCTACCTAAAAAAGAAGGATTACTCGGCAGCTAAAAATTCCTTATTAGAGTCCATCAGAGTTAACCCCAAGTATGCAAAGGCAAATAATAACCTCGGTGTTCTCTATGAAGAAATGGGCGATACGGTTAAGGCTATTGAGAGTTATCAAATGGCACAGAGAATTGATCCAAATGACCCGGACAGCTTTTACAACCTTGGTCTTGTTTATGATAACTTGAAAGACGGGGATAATTCCATTCGGCACATGGTTCTGGCAAAAAAAGTTCATGAAGAAAAATTTGGCCAGGAGGGCATTGACCGGATTAGCAAAAAACTTGATCAATTAGAAGAAAAGTACACTGATAGCAACGAAGTAAAATCGGTAGCTTTTCTGGATTTAAGCACAGATGATGAGCATGAAAGTTCTGCCAAGACCAATATAAATCAAGCTTCAATTGTTTCTTCAGCTATTCCCTCCTTAAACCCCTCAAAAACATCCAGCGGAAAAAACGCAGCAACTACCAACCAAACCACAAGTATTCTTAAGCCACAACTTGATTTACCAAGCACATCTGTTGCTCCTGCGATGGAAAAACTAATAGACCAAAAAGAAACAACTACAGAAAAATTAATTGGAACTCACCATAACCAAGAAAAAACCAATCCAAATGTAATCACTAATATTCAAAGTGAATTAATAGCGGATGCCGTTATAAAAGAAAACACATTTACTGATCGCAACGACAAGCCAATTCAAACCAATCTGCCTTCAAGATCAGAGGATAAAAGTGATGTTAATTCTAGTCCAACTTCAAACCCTGAAAAGAAAGTAATTGCCCACAAGAAAAAAAAGAAAATCTGGGCTAGTGATTGGGTTTTTGAATATCCCAAGTAGCCAAAAAGGCGATTATGAAATGGATTGTAGAAACAATGATTATAGCAGCAATATTTATCACCCTCATATTGGGATACAACATGAAAATAAAAGATCAAAAGCTTTTGTATAAAAAACAGATACTGACCCTCAGTTATGTGGGAGCAATTAATGGAAAGTACTTATTCCATATGACTTTTACTCAGAAAGACAATATCTTAAGCGGCTCACTAGTAAACACCTTTGAAAAAGAAAATAAAATTTACGGAACCATTGATAATGAGGGTGCATTTATTTTAACGGAATATGAGGAAGATGAAAAAGTAGGTGTGTTAGAAGGAAAAATCGCACCAGGTGGCGAGATAAAGGGTACATGGTCTACACCTGACGGAGAAAAATGGTTCCCTTTTTACCTTGTACAAAAATAAGAATAATTATCAATTCGTTCCCCGAGTTGGTGAGGTGGCCATTTAGAATATTTTATAATGACCCTCAATCGTTCTAGATGAACCTCCCATTTCTCTAAAAAGAATTTTTCCAAGCTTCAAGAGAAATGCCTGCCACCTCACTAATTCACTAAATTTTTAAATTCTGGAGCTTAAAATGAAACATAAAATACTTGGTTTTTTTCTCACAATATCAATAGTGGCTTGCTCTTCAACTTCGAAAAATATTTTCCCAAATAAAATTCAACAGCCTTCTGCTGAGACTAAGATTCTTTCTCCCGAGTGGACTACCCTAACAAGTGGCGTTTATAAAGATCCTGCAGGTAAAGGTGTTTTTTATGGTCTGGGATCTGCAAACAAGGAAGAAATGACCTTAGACAAAAATTTTCTCCCAGAGGACCGGGCTCGGGAGGAACTAACAAAAGTTTTAACTTCTTATATGGAACGACTCGCAAAAGAAGTTTTAGAGTCAAATTTAAACAATTCAATAACTGATTTAAAGAAAAATCATTTGGTAAGTTCACTAGATGAAGGTGTAGCAACTATTTTGATGGAAACCGAAATAACTAATTATTGGTCAAATCCAAATAATGGAAAAGTGTATTCAATGGCTAAACTCGATTTAAGTCGACTTACAGACAAGTTGGATAGTTTTGATTCAATTTCCAAAGCGGACCGATTATTTCTCAGGGAATCAATTTTTCGCGCTCACGGTGCTATGGCGAATGAACAAACGGATCAAATTAAATTTGTAAAGGAGGATATAAATTCTCAACTTAAGCTTGACAGAAAGCTTTCATACTAATGCCTTTAAATGAAAAAATTTCTAAATTTTTTGAGCATATTAGGGCTGAGTATATTTTTATCTATGGTCATATTAATGACTATTTTTATAGCAGGTTACATTTACGTTGAAGATGATCTCCCCCAGTTACCGAAAAACTTATCCCATATTAACTACAGACCCCCAACAGAAATATATTCAAGTGACGGAGAATTATTAAAAACAATAGGGCTTAGAAATTCAATTAGGTTGAATATGATTTCTTGGAAATTTCAAAACGCTATTTTGGCTGTTGAGGATCGTAGGTTTTTTAAGCACTCCGGGATAGACCCAGTTGCTTTTCTACGAGCCCTTTTCGTTAACTTTAAAAAAATGAGATTGGTACAAGGAGGAAGCACGATAACCCAACAGTTAGCGAAAAATCTTTTTTTTTCATTCGAAAAGAGCTGGATCAGAAAATTCAAAGAACTACTTATTGCCTTACAGATAGAATCGTCTTTTACTAAATCAGATATTTTGGAGGCTTATAGTAACCAGATCTACTTTGGAAACGGCGCCTACGGTATTGACGATGCCAGCTTGATTTATTTTGGTAAACATTCAAACAAACTCACCTTGCTTCAAGCCGCAATTCTAGCGGGGACAGTCAGATCTCCAAATAAATTTAATCCAGTAAATAGCAGGGAGATTGCAATGAGCCGAGCCGAGACGGTTTTGACCAGTATGGTTCGAGCAGGTTTTATAGATAACATACAAAAAATGAATGCTCTAAACTCAGAATTAGAATTAAAACAGATAAAAAAGAGCTATAACAGCAATCAATATTTTGTTGATGCTGTCTTGGAAGAATTAAACACCATTTATGGCAACGAGCTGGTTAGCTCCGGAGGGATCAGAGTATTTACCACCCTGAATAGTAAGTTGCAAAAAAGAGCAGAAGAAAATGCCCTACATCACTTGGAGTTTCTTGAAAACAAAATTGTCCCACGAAAGAAAAAACTCGAAGTTGCGGCTGTAACCATTGACAATATAAATGGTGCTATACGTGTAATGCTTGGGGGAAAAAACTATGAAAGGAGTCAATTCAACCGAGCACTATCTACAAACAGAATGATTGGCTCCTCGTTTAAGCCTTTTGTTTATTTGACAGCCATGCAAAAGTTAGGCTTTCATCCGGGAACCGTTCTTGTTGATGAGCCAACGGTTTTTAAGCTTCCTCATAATAAAATTTGGGAACCTGCTAATTTTAATGATGAGTATATAGGGCCAGTGGTTCTTAAAAAGGCTTTCGCCAAATCGCTTAATATAATTTCTGCTAAACTTATTTTCAAAACAACCCCTACTGAAGTTGTAAAAACTGCAAGGAAGTTCGGTTTTAAAAGCTCTCTTACTAAAAACTTTTCATTAGCATTGGGTGCTCTCGGAGCTTCACCGTTTGAACTTGCATCAGCCTATAGTATTATTGCCAACCTTGGCGCATACAAAGCTCCATTTTATGTCTATAAAATTGAAGATTATCAAGGGAATATACTTTACGAGCATTTCGTTGAAGAAGAAAAAAGGTTTGAACCTTTAGATATTTATCCATTACTGGATATGATGAAGGGGGTAATGGATAGTGGTTCGGGTAGGGTAATAAGGAGAATGGGTTTCAAGAATCCTGCCGGTGGCAAAACTGGCACCACCAATGACTTTAGAGATGCATGGTTTACCGGCTTCACCCCCGATTTAACTACTTCGGTATGGATAGGTTACGATGATAATGAATCCATGTTTAGACCAAACGAAAAGGGAGTGACAGGAGCACATGCGGCTGCACCAATATGGAGTTTGATAATGGCAGAAGCACTAGACAAAGAGGATAAACGTGGTTTTCCGATACCACGAGAGATAAGGTTTGAGTATGCCAATAATTCAGATGGTTTTTATGAACCAAAAAATACACCAAATACAGTCCAAGTAGCACTTAAGAAAAATAATGCCCTCCCCAGGCGTCCAACAAATTACTCGGTTAGCGAGACTCTTAATTCACGAAAAATTTTTTTTAATAAAATAAGGTACCCCCCTCGAACCATCAAAGATTTTAAGCAAACTAAAATCACAAAACTAAAAAATAATCTTGATTCTAAAATCTGGTTCATACTTAACCTTGAAAATGCATCCATGGGCAAGCTAAAGAAAATACCAACTCGTTGGTTTATCAAAATTCTCAAGGACACAAGAGATATAGAAACCACTTCGCCAAATAGATTGATCAAGGGAAGAAAAGTACTTATAGAAAAATTATTGTCTCGTGTAGGTTCGTTCGATCATACATTAGTGGAAGGCGTATCTATTAAAGCTATGCTACGACCAAACGAAGTAGAATTTTATGGAAATTTCTAAAGTTTCACTAAGTGGCGCGGTTCTCGTTACTTTAAGTTATTTTTGCCTTATCTTTTCACTAGCTTGTGCAAGAAAACGACGCGCTTGATCCAATTCTGGATTTAACCTTAAGGCTTGTTCAAATGCTTCGATGGCTTTTAAATAGTTTCCAGCTTGTAGTTCAATGACCCCTAAACCATAATGTGGCATAGGTTGGTTTTTGTCACACCTGATTGCCTGTTCAAATTCCTTTTTTGCATCTATGGGTTGGTCCAGTTGGCCGAAAATATTTCCTAGATTATAATGTGCTTCCAACAAATTAGGGTTCAGGATAATCACCTTTTTATAATGAGGAATAGCACCTGTTAGGTTTCCTTTCCTATACAAAATATTGGCAAGGTTTAAATAATTTTCAAAAGAATCAGAATCCCGTTTCAATACTTGTTCATAATATTTTTGCGCTTGGTCCAACTTTCCGGTTTCTTCTAGAATATTTCCCATTGTAATCAAACCAGGCACATAATCCGGGTGCAAGCGGGTCAATTTTCGAGCATAGCTTAATCCTTCTTTCAAATTTCCTTGCTCGGCCAAGGTGGCGGCAATATTATTAAGGCTATAAAGATTGGCTGGGTCAAGATCAAGTGATTTTTTGAATCCGGAAATGGCAGCACCTAATTCACCCTCCCGATGGTAAGCATCGGCCATAAAAGCATGTAACGTGGCAACACCAAGATATTTGGTATCCGTAACATTGATAGCATGCTTAAAAAGTGTAATGCTATTTTTCCAGTGGCTCACTTGTATCCAAGTTAATGCAATTAGCAATGAAATAACTATTCCCGACAGAACGGGCAGGAATTTTCCTTTTCTAGGTTTTATATGTTCCGGTAGGCTCCAGGCAAGAGCAATAAAAATACCAATTAGAGGAACATATGTGTACCGATCCGCCATAGCCTGTTCTCCTACCTGTACAATACCAATCACTGGTACCAGAGTTCCTAAATACCAGAACCACCCTACCGCAAGATAAGGAGCTCGTCGGATTCCTTTAACAATCCAGATGGTAATTGCCACTAATAAAATGGTACACGCTATAGGTTTCCAAATCGGTAATGCAGCGCCTGGGTGGGGATAAAAGACTGAAAGTCCACTAGGCCATAGCATATTTCTTAGATATTCAAAATAGGAAACCAGAGCATTAGCAATTCGAAAATAAAGAGAACTAAACTCAGAGGACCGCATGGCCCCTCCACTCCTTTGTGCTATAAAGGTAGCGACACACGATCCGATGATTAATATGAAAAGTGGAACTTTCTCCAAGATCAGGCGGGTAGGACGCACTTTACTAAAGCGTTTCAACGGCCAGAAATCCAGCAGAAGCAGTACGAAGGGTAATGTGACCAGCATGGGTTTAGACATCAGGCCTAGAGCCAGAAATAAAACAACAAGCAGGTAGTTTCCAGCATTTTTTTTATCTACATATTTTACATAAGCCCACAGGGTTAGGAGCAAAAAGAACGTGCTAAGTACGTTTTTACGTTCAGCGACCCATGCAACTGATTCGACATTGAGAGGGTGGAGCGCAAATAGTACGGCAACAAGCGCGCTTCGCCAAAGCGCTCCTGTCATTTTCAGGAAAACCCCGAATAATAGAACCGTATTAGTGATATGAAAGATCAAACTTGTTAGATGATGGCCAAAAGGTTCCATCCCATAGAGTTCATAGTCAAGCATATGAGATAACCAGGTCAATGGATGCCAGTTAGCGGCATATGATGTGGAAAATGCCCAAACAATACTTTCCTTGGTCAAGCCGGCTTTGATGTTCCAATTACTGGTTAAATATTTAGTATCGTCAAATGATGTAATAAACCCATATTTTAGAACCTGCATGTAAGCAATAAAGGTAGCTATCACAAGTAATATACAAATCCAAATTCGCATAAGTTTATTTCTTGAAGTTCTATCCAATTTTTAATTTAAAGATTTACTTCGCTGCCAATTTGATGACCATTAAAACGCGATTAGTGATCGAATACACTTATGGCTTTCAGTATTCATTTATTTAGAGTCTCTCTCTATTAGTTTCAATCTATTTTCACAAACCTCAAATAACTCTATGAGTTTTTGTAAATTTTTATTTGTCCGTTTAGTTTGATTCCATATTCCAAATATAAAAAATGGCAAAAAGAAGAATAAGACCATAGTTATAAGGCCAAGCATGAAAAGCCCTAAATATCCTCCAGTTAGCAGGTAAAGGAAATCGTTGAAAGCTGCTGTAGATTCTATTGTGGTTTGCATTGAAGATTGCATTGTCTCCTCCTAATTATTCGGTCTGTACTTGATAGATAAACTGAAATATTATTTATAAATGAAATTAAACAACGTTCGTAAGAAAAATCAATAGAAAGTAAAATTTTGTCCATAAAAGTTGCCGCGACAACATCTAATATAAACTTGTTCATGTCCTATATGTTCATAAAAAGATAATTGACGGTTTATGACTTCTTTTAATTCAAAATTTTTATTATCACTGGCTGGATTATTTTTGTTGACTGTGATGGTATTTCGAGGTGTTCTCGATAACGGGTTTGTTCTTAATTGGGACGACTTTGAATACGTTACCGAAAACCCCATGATTCAGAAATGGGCTAACTTTTTTGAGATGACCGTTTCGTTTCACTCTGCAAATTGGCACCCTCTCACCTGGTTTTCACATGCACTGGATTATCAAATATATGGTTTGAACCCTTTTGGGCATCATCTGACAAGTTTGCTTCTGCATGGGTTAAATACCTGCTGGGTATTTATACTATTTATTTTGTTGATAGGTAGAGGGAAGGAAGGTTCTAATTATAGTGTCTATGTAGGAGGTATATTTACAGCCCTACTATTTGGACTTCATCCTTTGCGCGTTGAATCAGTAGCTTGGATTTCTGAACGCAAAGATTTGCTTTGTGGTTTCTTTTATTTTTCGACCATTGGAGTCTATTACCTTTATTTGCGTGAGAAAAAGCGTTGGATATATATCGTTATGTTTTTTCTCTTTGCATTGGCAATCATGTCCAAGCCGATGGCTGTAACATTACCCATTGTACTTTTACTTTTAGATATTTTTCCTCTGGAACGTTTGCGTTTGGCAAAGGACCTCTCGCGTCTTTTGATGGAAAAAATACCGCTCTTTGCTTTGAGTCTGATAGGTGGAGTATTGACTCTATTAGCTCAAGGAACTACCGGCGCAGTCAGGACTTTACAAGAAACCTCTCTTTCTGACCGAATCTTAAATTCTTTCCATACACTCTGGGCATATATAGAGAAAACATTTTGGCCTCGAGACCTGTTACCGTTTTATCCATTATGGGAAAATCCTTCCTGGGTCAGCATAAATTTTTTACTCGGGTTGATTTTATTTCTTGGTGCGACTCTGCTTAGTTTTTATCAATGGCGGAAAGGCAACCCTGCATGGGCCGTAGCATGGCTGTTTTATCTGGTTACTCTATCGCCGGTTATTGGCATTATTCAAGTTGGTACACAGGCAATGGCCGACCGGTATACCTATATTCCGACTCTCGGTCCTATCTTTTTAGTCGGAGCAGGGCTAACGAACTTGTGGCAAAGAAATATATTTCGATGGGGAATTATTCTGGGAACCGCTATCATGGTTTTTTTCCTCAGCATCTTATCTTCTAAACAAATCAGAATTTGGCACAACGGCGAGTCGCTTTGGATACCCGTAGTGGAAAAGTTTCCAAAAAAAGTCTACCGCGCTCATGCGAACCTTGCTACATATTATTTTCAAGCAGGTCAGTTCAAAAAGGCCGAAAATCAATTGAAAACAGCGTGGAGCATCCAACCAAATCAGATTGACACATTGTTTTATCTTGGAATGATTTATACAAATCAGGGTCGACTGGCAGAAGCTAAGGAGGCATTGCAAAAAGCACTATTACTAAATGCTAAAGATGAAAGGGTGCTCTATCGTTTGGGTATTTTATATGAAAAGTTAGAGCAAGAAGATCTTGCTCAAAATGAATATAAGAAGGCCTTGCATTTAAAACCTAAGGCAGAGCTGGTGCGGCTCCGACTCGGTCAGCTTTATGTAAAAACAGGTCGATTTCCGGAAGCAGAGGAACAGTTTAAAAAAATACTGGAATTTGATCCCGAATCTGAAGGAGCACGGAATAATTTAGGAGCCTTGTATTATCAAACTGGTAGATTTCGGCAGGCTGAAGTGGAATATTTACAGGTTATAAAAATCTGGCCTCGCAAGGTACGGGCCTATAACAATCTGGGGGTCCTATATTACGAAATGAAAAAGTTTAATGACGCTGAAAATATATACGGCAAGGTTTTAGAGCTAGACCCAAATTATATTGAAACAATAAATAATCTGGGAGTTCTATATATTGCGATGAATAAAAATGATGATGCCCTAAGGCTATTACAGTCTTCAAAATCTTTGGACCCTAGCCGTGTTGAAACACTTTACTATCTGGGCATTGCGTATATGTCAAAAAAAGACTGGGATTCTGCCCAGAACGAGTTCAGGATAGCGTTGTCCTTAAATCCTGATAATGCTGCAATCTATGATAAGTTAGGCATTCTGTTTGCTCGAAAAGAAAAATGGGAAAAAGCAAGAAAAGCATTTAAATCGGCTCTTAAATTAAGTCCTTCGCATAAATCGGCTAGGACTAATTTAAAGCGGTTGGAAAATAAAATAAAGACCAACCGTCAATAAAAGTTAGGTGTTCATTAATTTAATGCCAACAACTGAAATAAAAGAAAATTTGAATGCGGAATGGAGAGCTCGGTTGGACTTGGAGTTTTCAAACTCTAACAATAAGACCATACTTAGCCATCGGAAACACCACGGCCCTCTGCAAGTACAGAAACCATTTTATCCAGAGCCTAACGGAACCTGTCACCTTTATATATTGCACCCGCCGGGGGGAGTAGTTGGAGGAGACCGTTTAAATATTTGTGTGGATGTAAATGCAAATGCACATGCTTTGATTACAACTCCTGCAGCGGGAAAGTTTTACCGTAGTGCTGGGCCATTAGCCAGACAAGAACAAACTATAAAAGTTGCACCAAAGGGGACTTTGGAATGGTTCCCTTCGGAAAATATAATATTTTCCGGTGCCAAAGCGCAGATTAAAACTAAAATTGAATTGGCTCATGATAGCAATTTTATCGGTTGGGAAATTACATGTCTGGGGCGACCCGCCTCGAACGAAAATTTCAACCAGGGTGAGTTAGATCAGCGTTTTGAAATTTGGCGGGAGGACAGACCTTTACAAATTGAACGTCTATTGTTAAATGCAGGGAATACTTCTCTTCATGCTAAATGGGGGTTAATTGGCTTTCCTGTAATCGGAAATATGGTTTGCATGACTAATAATGAAGGACTTTTGGATTCCTTAAAAAATCTAGCAAATACTTCAACTGACCAAGAATTGTTTTCTGCAACCCAAGTGGATGATATCATTCTCTGTTATTTTCTGGGAAATAGTGCGGAAAGAGCCAGAAATTACTTTATCAAAGCTTGGAAAATATTTCGTCAAGGAGTGATCCAGCTTGAAGTTGTAGAACCACGAATTTGGAAAACTTGATATACAGATTAATTGACTTTAAAATTTAAATACTGATATTAAGTCCTATATGTAAAGAGAGGAGAATATGGAACTTTCCCCTAGAGA
>Ga0315316_10002049_pt1 | contig 14397 bp, 11 predicted proteins | sample M160m3416metaG_FD_203702 | JGI IMG/M metagenome (GOLD analysis project Ga0315316, IMG submission 203702) | Ammonia-oxidizing marine archaeal communities from Monterey Bay, California, United States - M1 60m 3416 | ecosystem: Environmental > Aquatic > Marine > Intertidal zone | place: USA...
GCAATCAAGAAATGGCTTGAACTTGGAAGAAAAGGCAAAGCCCCTAACGATAAAAGGAAGGACGGATAATGAAGATTTCAAAGGGAAGATTAAAAGAAATCATTCAAGAAGAAGTTCGACTTCACCAGAATGAAAACATTCAGGAATCCGCCGAAGAACAAATCGAGATGATTCTCAACGATCTTTTCGATAATGGCGTTTCCAACGAGGGACTCAAATCATTATTGCTCAAAGTCATCGAAAACATCGATGCAGGTTTCGTAGGCGAACCATCATAAAGAAAGCACAGGCTTGAATGTCTTATCAACTCACCAAGAAAAAAATCCTATCTGAAATCGTCCAATGCGGCAAAGATCCCGTTTACTTTCTAAACAACTATGCAAAGATTTCACACCCAATGCACGGGTCTATCCCGTTTAGGACTTACGACTTCCAAGATGAGCTTTTAAGAGACTTCAACGATCATCGCTTCAATGTTATCTTAAAAGCACGTCAGTTGGGCATCTCAACCGTAACAGCAGGTTATGTTGTTTGGATGATGCTTTTCCACAAAGATAAAAATGTTCTTGTTATGGCTACAAAGTTCGGCACAGCAGCCAACTTGGTAAAGAAGGTAAAAGCGATAATGAGAAACGTTCCAGAGTGGATGCGAATAGCGAACATCTCTGTGGACAATAGAACTTCTTTCGAGTTATCTAATGGTTCACAAATCAAAGCAACATCTACCTCATCTGACGCTGGTCGTTCAGAAGCATTATCTCTTCTTGTAATAGACGAAGCGGCACACGTTGAAGGCTTGTCTGAATTGTGGACTGGTTTATATCCCACATTGTCTACTGGTGGTAGGTGTATCGCCCTGTCCACGCCTAATGGTGTCGGAAACTGGTTTCACCAAACCTATATAGATGCCGAAGAATCCAATAACGATTTTCACCCTACCTGTCTTCCATGGGATGTCCACCCAGACAGAGATCAAGACTGGTTCGATAAAGAGACGAGAAATATGTCTCGTAGGCAAATCGCACAAGAGTTAGAGTGTAACTTCAATATGTCTGGTGAAACGGTTATTAACACCGAGGACATAGAAAGAATAATGAACGCCGTATCGTCACCCTCCCACAAAGCAGGGTTTGATAGAAATTATTATATTTGGGAAGACTTCAACCCAGAGCACTCTTACCTTCTTGTAGCCGACGTCGCCCGTGGAGACGGTAAGGACTTTTCAGCATTTCAAGTCATAAATGTTACAGAGATGTCCCAAGCAGCAGAATACCAGGGTAAGGTGGATCTAGACACCTATGCTATGTTTCTGTCTGACATCGGCAAGTCTTATGGAAATTGTTTACTTGTTGTGGAGAATAATAACGTCGGCTACGCAGTGTTGACTAAGTTGGAAGAGATGGCATATCCAAATCTTTATTATTCTATAAAAGCCACACATGAGTACATTGATTCGTCTTCTGCTAGATCTAACAGCAGAGCCGTCCTTGGCTTTACGACATCAATGAAAACAAGACCACTAATAATCGCTAAGTTAGAAGAATTTATAAGAAATGATCTAGTTAGCATTGTATCGAATCGTCTTTACAATGAATTAAAGACTTTTGTTTGGAATAACGGAAAGCCCGAGGCAATGAGAGGTTACAATGATGATCTTGTGATGTCTATGGCGATCGCCTGTTGGGTAAGAGACACTGCTTTGGTTTTAAATCAGCGAGACGCTGAATATAACAAAGCTCTTCTTGGAGCCATGACTACTTCCAAAACAAAACTTAACACAGCGATATCAGGTATGGTAAACTATGGGGAACCTAATGGGGTTCAACAAATGAAAGAAATAATGACCAACTTCCCTGGTCTTTTTAAGGGGTAAAATAGATGGCAGACGGCAATATCAAAAACGAAGAATCAGTACTTTTCAAAAGGCTCACGAGATTGTTCTCAGGACCGATTGTAAATAGGCGACAGCAAAACAGAAGAAAGTTCAAGAGACAGGCATTAGACAACTACGCCACTCGTTTCACTTCTGCTTCTGGCAAACAATTCCAAAAGAATCAATACAACCCATTCGAGCAAATAAACTCAGATGCGATGAACAACAGGGTTCGCAACGAGCGATATGTTGATTTTGATCAGATGGAGTTCGAGCCTATTATCGCATCTTCATTAGACATTTATGCGGACGAGATGACTTATCACAACGAACTCAACAACATGATAAACATCGAGTGTCCAAACCAAGAGATTAAGTCTACACTAGAATCTCTTTATAACAACGTTCTAAACGTCGACTTCAACCTTTATGGCTGGTGCCGCACAATGTGTAAATATGGAGACTACTTTCTTTATGTTGACATTGACGATAAGATCGGCGTCAAATCATTCATACCGCTTCCTCCTCAAGAAGTCGAGAGAATGGAGGGCGAAGATCCAACCAACCCTAATTATGTTCAATATCAATGGAATTCTGCTGGGCTTACTTTTGAGAACTGGCAGGTAGCACACTTCCGAATTTTAGGCAATGATAAGTATGCCCCTTATGGAACTTCTATTTTAGAACCAGCACGACGCATCTGGCGACAGCTTCATCTTATCGAAGATGCGATGATGTCTTATAGAATCACACGCTCACCAGAACGAAGAGTTTTCTATGTTGACGTTGGTAATATCTCTCCTCAAGACGTAGAGCAGTATATGCAAAAAGTCGTAACAACTATGAAGAAGAATCAAGTTGTTGACGCAAACACTGGACGTGTTGATCTTCGCTACAACCCGCTTTCTATTGACGAAGATTATTTTATTCCTGTCCGTGGCGGCGAGAGCACAAAGATTGAGTCTCTTCCAGGTGGAACCTACACAGGCGACATCGACGACGTAAAATATTTGAGAGATAAACTCTTTGCAGCCCTCAAGATCCCTCAGTCTTATCTCTCTCGTTCAGAGGGAGCAGACGAAGACAAAGCAACACTCGCACAAAAAGACATCCGCTTTGCAAGAACTATTCAAAGGCTTCAACGCTCCGTTATCGCCGAGCTAGAAAAGGTTGGAATTATTCACCTTTACACTCTCGGTTATCGTGGCGAGGACTTGACTAAATTTGGCTTGAGGCTAAATAATCCTTCACAGATTGCGGCAATGCAGGAATTAGAGCATCTACGTGCCAAGTTTGAAATAGCTTCGGCTGCAACTGAGGGCTACTTTTCAAAAGCCTGGATTTATAGAAACATTTTTAGAATCACAGAAGAAGAGATCGTTAGAGTGGAAAGGGAGATGTTCCACGATTCCAAGTTCGCAGCAGCAATTGAAGCAGCAGGCGAAGCGCCAGCCGACGCTGAAGGCGGCGGCGGAGGGTTAGATATGGGTGACGATGAAGGCGGAGACGATTTAGATCTTGATACCGGCGCAGATGACGCAGGAGGCGATGAGCCAGAATCAGCACTCTTGGCAGCACCAGGTAAGAGAGACGGATACCTCACTCCCGGCGCTAAAGGAAAAGTGTATCATCCCGAAAAGGTTGACTCCCGTCCACAAGGCGCTAGGAAAAGATCAACAAAATCTAAGTGGTCAGATGAAACAGCTTCATTCACCCCAAGAAACACCATGCCCGGCATGTCGGACTTGAAAACACTTTCCCGAGGCATTTATGAGGGTAATGAAACTACTTACACTGACGAAGAAGAAAAATTGCTTCTTGAAGTGAATCAGGAGCTAACAGATTGGCAAGTTCAGTCGTTAGTAAAAGATCTCGAAAAGAAGAAGAATAAGCAATTAAAAGGATAACAGTATAAATGAAGTTTAAGCATAATAAAAAGAGAAACACAGCCTTCCTTTTCGAGGCACTCATAAAGGAGATGGCAAAGTCTGTAGTAGCTAGTGATTCTAATCGACAAACAAAGATAGCTAGAATCATCAAAAGGCACTTCACGAAACGTGGAGTTCTTTATAAGGACTTACAATCTTATAAGGTTCTTATGGAGTTGAAAGAAGCTGAGTCGGACTTTGCAAAGAGAATCATCTCAGAAGTTCGCAGGGATAGGGATAGACTAAATACACAGGTTGTCTTCTCGGAGCAGTCCAAGTTGATTAAAAAAATTAACGTTGAATTGGGACAAGAAGTTTACTCCAACTTTGTTCCAAACTACAAGACTATGGCTACTATCGGACAGTTGTTCGCCGACAACGTTTCTCCTAACGAGAAAGTTATTCTTGAGGACAAGCTTCTTACAGAGATGACGAAGGCAGAAGAAAAGACTGAAAAAGAGATTTTAGAGCACCTTGACTCCATCGCTTATAAGACTTTTACAAACAAGTTCAATAAAGCTTATGCTGGCAAGCTTCATGAAGAGCAACAACAGATAGTTTCACGATACATCTATTCCGTGTCAGACAATGGAATGTCCCTAAAATCCTACTTGAATGAAGAAGTTAAGAGACTGAAAGAGAAGGTTCAAGAGTCGCTCGAATTGAAAGAGATAACTGAAGATCCTAACATGACAGAGAAGACGGAAGAAGTTTTAAGATTCTTGGAAGAATTAAAGGAGACTAAACTCGACGAGACTGTCATAAAGAAGATTATGCAAATACAGGCGCTAATACGGGAGATTGAATCAAATGGCTGAAGAAATAAAGGTTCAGATTGGAAGCACCCCACCACCAGAAAACTCTGTAGAAAATAGTGCCAAAGTCAATATGATACTGCGGAAGACACTAGCAGGAGAATATGCAATATATGATCACTTTGACATTGATATTCTCGTGAGTCCTGAAAAGAAGCAGATTCTCTCATTTCCAAAAGAGGACATGTCCGATGATGTCTACGCAGCGCAAGACAGAATGTTTGAGTTCCTCGGCAAGAAGGGTGTCATTACTAGGGAGTCAGTCCAGTCTGGCAATATTTACGGTTCAATGCAGGCAGGCTTTCCAGATTCTTCTAATGGCGCTGATCCAGTTCAGGTTGTATTGTACACTCTCGGCAGATTCATTGAGGAAGAAAAGCCATACTACTCTCACCAATCAGCACTTGAAGATGAGATAACAAAGCATGAAACTTCCCCAGAAACATCTGACTCCACAGAGCTAGGCGAAGTTCCTCACGAAAAATCGAAAGGAACGGTAGAAAAGTTCCCAGCGATAAAATCTTATTACAGGGTTTATTAAAGGAACGAGAGTTGACAAATTTAATCTACTTCATCCTCGCCACCTCCGGCATTACTCAGATATTAGTTTACGGCAAGATCTTCGATAATATTCGCCCCATCAACGGATGGTTTGGGAAACTCTTCTCTTGCACTATGTGCATGGGCTTCTGGGCAGGTGTATTTTTATGGAGCGTAAACACATACACCACACTATTTAGTTTTGATTATAGTCCTCTGACTGGCTTCCTTCTTGGTTGCCTAAGTTCTGGTACTTGTTATATTTTTGATATGATAGTCGGAGACAAGGGGCTAAGAATAGAAAGATAGAGAGGTTTAAGATGACAAATAAGAGATGGATGTTACAGCCAGTTCGCAACTGTTGCAAAGGTAGCATATTCACGCAGGGCGAGCCTGCGTTTTATTATTTATGGAGTTAAAAGATGAGCAATAAAGTTCTGCTAAGAGAATATTATGAGCTTTGCGAAGGAGGAGTCTGTCAGGATTTCTTAACCGAAAGTGAAAAGAGGGAAGTCGCCGAAGGAAAGGTGATGTATCTCACAGGCATTATCCAGAGAGCAAAAGCAAAAAACCAAAATGGTAGAGTCTACCCAAGAGAAGTCTTGGAGAGAGAAGTAGAGAACTATCAAAAAGTGGTAAGAGAGAAAAGAGCCCTTGGTGAATTAGATCACCCAGAAGACTCTGTTGTAAACTTGAAGAACGTTTCACACCTTATGACTCAAATTTGGTGGGAAGGCGACAACGTAATGGGGAAGTGTAAAATCCTCAACACACCTTCAGGGCAGATTCTCCAATCTCTTGTTCAGTCAAACGTTACACTCGGCATTTCCTCAAGAGGAATGGGTTCGGTTCACGAGGATAGACAGGGCAACACTATTGTTGAAGATGACTTCAACCTTATCTGCTTTGACTTTGTTTCAGATCCTTCTACTATCGGAGCTTTTATGTCTTTAGCCGAGGGCAAGATTAAAACAACAAACGTCTACACTAAGGCAGACAAGATTAACAGATTACTAAACGACATCGTAAGGGACTAAAATTGAAGAAATCAGAACTAAAGAATATTATCAAGCCTATCGTAGAGGAATGTGTGAAAGACGCACTCTTATCAAGTGGCTTATTGTCTAAAGTTATTTCAGAAGTTATTGCTGGCGTCCAAGGCGGACTTATGACTGAGACTCGCCAAGTAGCACCTGTCCAACATCAGGAGAAGCCAGCCCCACAACAAACGAATCAAATGAGTCAAGCCGAAAAAGAAAAGATTTTAGAAAATAAAAAGAAACTTCTTGATGCTATTGGCTCTTCATCTTATAACGGCGTTGACGTATTCGAGGGAACCAAGCCATTAAGAAAAGGTGGTTCAGCCTCTAAAAGCTCTGGCGGTTACAAGGCATTTGACGGAGTAGATCCTAGTGATCCAGGCGTAAACATCGATGGGCTCACAAGCAGTCTTGGCAATGTCTGGAAGAAACTAGCAGAAGGCAAAAAGTAAAAACCAAAACACTTTACACGAAAGGAATAAAATGAGAGATAAAGGAAAAGGTTTATTTGAAGAAAGAATTAGAAGCGGAGAGTCAACGGAAGCATTCGTAAGACGAGCCCTTCGTAAGTTGAAGAAGGAGGGTATCATGAACGACATCAGAGATCCTTCTCGTGGCACGCCTCTTTGTAGAAACGTGCCAAAGAAATCACTTCGCAAGAAGCATAAGAAAATCGAGGCAGAACGCCGTAGATTTGCTGATGAGGCTCGCAAGCGAAAACGACAACGACAAAACCAAAATAGATAACTATTTATTATAGCTTTATAACAGAGGACTTTTACAATGGCAAGAAATTACATCCTTGGTGGAATGGGAGCAACCCAACTCCAAGCAGGCAAACCCTACTTCAAGAGAATTGTTAGATTCGGCGGTACCGCCAATCTTGACAGAAGCTTTCTCGCAAACACGCCCTCACGGGACGGTCTTACTTGTAAGGTTGTCACAGCAGCCGTCGCCAACAAAGGCTCAATTAGCTTTACTACTGCTGGCGGCAATGCTGGCGAAGGCACCGCAAACACTGATGGTAAGTCAGTAGACTGGGCGGCAGGTGCTGCGCCTTTTGAAGGTGGAGAACTTCTTATGGTAGAATTTCCAACAACTCTAAGAAGTGTTGAAATCAACCTAGAAGAAGCATGGACTGGCACAGGCAACGATGATGGCGTGCTTGAGCAAGCCACCAATGGTAAGATCCGAGTCAAAGCCATGCTAACAGCCCCAGGGCAAAATGTAGCTTTTGATAAGGGAACCCCTGTTCTCGCAAACCCAATTGGTGAAGGAAACTTTATTGAAATCAAGACAGGTGAAACAGCAACTATCAGTTCTAGAACAAAAGTTGTCTTTCTTCTTATTCAAAAGTTCGCTGGCGACACTATTATTACAAATGCTGCCGCAATGCAAGCGCAAGGCGCAGGCGGAGATAACGATGCAGTATCAATTTTGATTACTGGCGTACTCGACCATGAACCTACCTCTGGTGGTTCACAAGCTGCAAACGAGCCAAACTCACAAGTCATCGCTGCCGATGGTACCACCAAAACAGAGTTAAGAAAGATTTGGGGTAAAGGCGACGGCGTAGGTTGAGGTAGAATTTATGTCTGGTAAAGGCGGTTCGGGTGCTAGATCTGGAAAATCCGCAGGTGCAGTCGGAGTCGTTACAAAAGAACGTATCGAAGCCATAGCAGCAGAATCAGCCCTCTTACCAGAGATAAAGATATTCACCGTCACAGCACTTGCTGGTAGCAACGTATCAACCACTCTCACCCACGATCTCGGTATCGCAGATTATTTAGTTCAAATTATCACATCAGCAGGCGATAACATTGTCTTGCCTTTTACCCGAACAGAAAACACAGTCGTTTTCTACTTCGGCGACGTCGCCGCTGACACAGATTACACCGTAGTAATTGTGCAGTAAAATTATTTTTACCCTCTCAAATCCTTAAACAACAATCCTAAAAAAAACCTATTCTTTATCTTTATTTCGAGCCTAGATAGAGGCAGGTGGGAGAGGTTTATCCTCTTGTCCATCTTAACTCAAATTTTATAGTGCAGAGTCACGAATACTTGCACATTTAACAATATTTTAGGAGGATAAAATTTTGAGTAGAATTAATATTTTAAACGCAACGGCGGAAGACTTTGCAGTCGAAATCGTTGCTTCACAACCCGCATCAGGATCTTCAGGAGATCACGCAGACGGACGTATTGTCAAGTATTTGACACACTTTTATATCTGGCACGATGCATCAGGCGCTTGGAAGAAGTTCGGCAACTCAACAGATGTTGCTTCGCTTGAGACTCGCTTGTCGACTCAAGAAGCCGATCAGGCAGCAGCAGAGTCTTCACTCGCTACTATTGACGCTACACTTCAGACAAGAATTTCAACTGAAGAATCTGCTTCAACTTCAGCAGTTGATTCAGCACAGGTAAGAGCAGAGGCAGCAGAAGGTGTTATCTCAGGCAACCTTTCATCGGAACTTGTCAACAGAGCAGCAGACGTTTCAGCAGAAGCTTCAAGAGCAGCTTCAGCAGAGGTAGTTCTTTCAACTAACCTTTCTTCGGGCATCGTTGCTCGTGAAGCAGACGTTTCAACTGAAAAGGCAAGAGCAGAGCTTGCTGAAGGTTCACTTCAGACTCGCCTTGCAGCAGAAGAATCAAATGAGCTTTCAGCAGAAACTTCATTGAACCTTCGTGCTTCAACAGAAGAGTCCACAAGACTTGCCGCTGATAATTCAGTAGCAGTCACAATTTCATCGGAGGCTTCTACTGCACGTTCAGCAGAGACTTCATTGGAATCTCGTCTTTCATCAGAGGAAGACAGAGTAGACGCAATTTTAAATGCAGCAGCAGCAGACAAGAATACTTTTGTTGAGACTGTAAGTTTCATCAACGCTATTGACGTCGCACACGATGCACAGACTTCAACGCAGATCTCATCAGTAGATTCAGCTATCGCTTCAGCGGAGTCATCAAGGATTGCAAGTGATTCGTCACTTCAGACTCGACTTTCATCTGAAGAGTCAACAGAGGCATCAGCCGAAGTTTCACTCAACACAAGAATGACAGCAGAGGCTTCAAACGAGCTTTCAGCAGAAGGTTCACTTGACAATAGAATGTCAGCAGAAGAATCACTTCGTCTCGCAGAAGACACCTCGCTTGAGACAACTTTGACAAGCGCAGGCTCTTCAAGAGCAGCAGGTGATTCATCGCTTACGACAGCAGCTTCCTCGGAAGCTTCAACTGCTCGTTCAGCAGAAGTTTCAGTTCAGTCTTCACTTTCAGCAGCCGCCCTCGCAAGAGGAACTGCGGACTCGTCTCTTGAGACTCGTTTGTCAGTTGAAGAATCAGCAATGATTGTAGCAGTAGCTTCAATCGCAGCACTTCGCAGCGCAGGCGACTTGTCGCTTACAACTCGTGTCTCTTCAGAAGAGATAGCGAGAGCAGCAGCCGATTCATCACTTACAACTAGACTAGGTGACGAAGAGACGGCTCGTGCAGCAGCAGATACCTCACTTCAGACTAGACTTGCAGCAGAAGAATCAAACGAGCTTTCAGCAGAAACTTCACTAGACACGAGAGTATCATCAGAGGCTTCAGCCCAGGTTCTTGCAGACTCATCACTTCAGACTCGTTTCTCAGGCGAGCTTTCGACAGAGAGAAGCAAGCTTGATGCTATTCTTGATTCGGCGTCCGCTGATAAAGATACTTTCGTAGAAATTGTTTCTTTCATCACGGCAGTTGACACAGAGTCAGATGATGCTTTGGCTTCATATGTTACATCAGTTGACGCTGATATTTCTACAGAAGTTTCAACAGCACGTTCAGCAGAAGCTGTTTTATCCACTAATCTTTCATCGGAAGTTTCAGCTATGGGTTCAGCAGTCGCAGCAACTTATGCCACTATTAGTGGAAATATTGCTACACACGCAGCAGCTATTGATACAAAAGAACAGCATGAAGGCGTCGGACGCCACTTGAGAATTGATTTCACAAGCGAAACTTCTTTTACAGTTGCAGCAGTTGATTTACCAACAAACTTCGAACCAGGCAACGGTATGGTTCAGGTTTTCCAAGATATGGGAAGCAATAAATTCCGCCATCTCGTTGCGCCTTCGATGTATGACGCATCCACGGGTGCTATGTCGTTCGATCTTGGTTCAACAGCAAAGTCAGGCTTCGTAGTGTTTTATTCATTCGCAGCCGACGAAGGTGCAGTAACGGAGCCATCTACGGCAATGCAGTTTCAGCTTGCAGTTAGTAACACAAGTTACGATGTTGATAAGCCAGACGAAATCTCTGAATCATTTGGTTCAGCAGTATTTAAGAGTACTCTGTATATTGCCGACTTGGATAACGCAGTTTATAGTACTTCTGGCAGTCCACAGTGGATTATTAAGAAACCCACTACGATGGACTATAATAATGAGACAGGTGCCTACGTTCCTTACGTCAACTTCGGAACTCATACGAGCGGAGGTACGACTGGTGCCTATATTAGGTGGTATTCACAAAGATCTACAGATGGCGGGACAACCTGGTCTTCCACTGACTACGAGGATCGAGCCTTGACTCTCGGACAGTACAGCATCAGTGGTCAGGACTATGAGTCATTCCCAGGTGATGTCTCACCTGCACAAACTGCGGGAATCAATGATGTCTTCAAGGTATGGGTAGAAGGTTTCAATACTTCTGGTGTAAAGGTGCTTGAGGCAGGTAGTGAATCTTCGCCTTATTATGCAAAGGCTCATGACTATGACTTCACCCAGCAAGGCGGCTCATATTATGGAGACTTGGGCGGCGGAACCTACGGTTCTGTTTATTGGGACTCTACAAATGAGAGTACTCAAATCAAGTCTCTTATCGGCGACACAAAGAGTGTTTCACTTGCCAATCCAAGCCCCTTGACTGCTGGCGACGACTTTACTAGCGATCTCGTAAGCATGAATGCTAATTATAGCTCATCCGCTTATGGATGGAACGCAAACGCAACTGATTGGACACTCTCAGGTACAGATGCTGATGAATTCGACATCGAACCTTATACTTCGGGAGATCAGTCATCTAGGGACAACCAGTCTTCCTGCCAAGTTAAGTTCAAGGAGAATGGAAGTAGTTATGATAGAGTGGTACCTTCAAACGGCACTTATTCTTTCACACTTACTGCCTCCGCAGAGGATAGCAACGGTTCAGCTCTAAGCGACACTGTTTGGAACGTCACGATAGTAATATCGTAAAAAGATTAGCAATTAGCTAAATCACATTTTAGGGGAGGTGCCTTCGGGCACCCCCCGCTTTTTATAAAGTGCTTTTTAAGCACTGTGTTTTTTACATTTATAGGAGGATAAAAACACATGAGTAGAATTAATATTTTAAACGCATCCGTAAAGGACTTCGCACTAGAAGTTGTTACGAACTTGCCATCGGGATCTTCACACGAAGATGGTCGTATTGTAAAAAGACTTGATGGATCAGACGTCAAGTTATACATGTGGCACGCAGCCACATCAGCTTGGATTGAGTTTGGTAACGCTGATGATCTTACATCTTTGGAAACTCGTCTTTCAGTAGAAGAGTCTTCAGAGGACGCAGCAGTTGCATCACTTGTAGCTATTGACTCTTCATTGCAGACAAGAATCTCAACTGAAGAAGATGCTAGAGCAGCCGACGTTTCGTCAGAAGCTTCAAGAGCAGCATCAGCAGAAGTTGTTCTTTCAACAAATCTCTCAGCAGAGGTTTCAGCAAGAACTTCAGCAGTTGCTTCAGAAGAGACAAGAGCACTTGCAGCAGAAGCGGTTATCTCAGGTAACCTTTCATCAGAGCTTATCGCAAGAGCTTCAGCAGTTCTTTCAGAAGAGACTAGAGCGGGCAACGCAGAGACTTCTTTGCAGACTCGTCTTTCAACAGAAGAAATTGCGAGAGCAGCTTCGGACTCATCACTTACAACTCGTATCTCAGTAGAAGAGTCAGTAAGACTTGCAAAGGACGGTTCATTAGAAACAGCCCTTTCATCAGAAGCGTCAACAGCACGCTCCGCAGAGAGTTCAGTTCAGACTAGACTTTCATCAGAAGAAGATAGAGTAGACGCTATCCTCGCTTCAGCAGACGCAGATAAGGACTCATTCGTAGAAATCGTCTCACTTATTAACGCTGTTGACACGGTTAACGATAATGCTCTCGGTACAGCCGTCGCATCACAGAACACCAAGATTTCAACAGAGGCTTCTTCAAGAGTCGCTGCTGACGGTTCCCTTACAACTCGTTTGGCTGCTGAAGAGACAGCAAGAGGAAACGCAGATTCTTCACTTACAACTCGTTTGTCAAATGAGGAAGACGCAAGAGTAGCCGGTGATTCATCACTTACTACAAGAGTTTCTTCAGAAGAGGTTGCCCGTGGGAACGCTGACGATTCACTCGAATCAGCTATCTCGGTAGAGTCTTCAACAAGACTTGCTGCTGACGGCTCACTTGAGACTGTTCTTTCAGTTGAGGCTTCAACTGCACGTTCATCAGAAGCTTCACTTAACACGGCTCTTTCATCAGAGTCATCGTCAAGAGTTGCTGCTGACGCATCCATCGCACTTCGTCTTTCACAGGAAGAAGACGCTCAGGACGCAGCAGTTTCATCAGAGGCTTCTTCAAGAGTCGCTGCTGACGCATCATTGACTACTAGACTTGGAAGCGAAGAATCTGCTCGTGGAACAGCCGATACGTCACTCACAACTCGTTTGTCCAGCGAAGAGGTTGCACGCAGCGATGCTGATGATTCAATCGAGCTTCGTCTCTCAAATGAAGAAGACGCAAGAGTCGCAGGTGATTCATCACTTACAACTCGTGTTTCTTCAGAAGAGAGCGCAAGAGCAGCCGCTGATACATCACTTCAGACTCGTTTCTCAGGTGAGGTTTCAACAGAGAAGGCTCGTGTAGACGCAATTCTTGCTTCAGCAGATGCTGACAAGGATTCATTTGTCGAAATCGTTTCACTTATCAACGCAGTTGATCTTGTAAACGATACGGCGATCGCATCACACGTCGTTTCAATCAACGCTGCTATTTCAGTAGAAGCTTCAACGGCTCGTTCGTCAGAAGCTCTTCTCTCAACAAACCTCTCATCAGAGGTTGTTGCAAGAGGTTCATCAATCACTTCACTTGAGGCTAACCTTTCAGGTCAGCTTTCTTCTGAGGCATCAAGCCTTTCATCTCTTGAGACAAGAGAGAACAACCGACACAACAAGATCGCTTTCACGAGCGTTGCATCACTTGAGGTTGACGGTTCTTCATTCCCAACAGGTTTCGATCCATCAACTGGTAGTTTCATTCAGTTGTTCGAGACAGACTCAAGCGGAAACTTGAATCACATGATCGCTCCAATGGAGATTGACTCATCAACTGGTAACGTTACATTCACCTTTGAGGGTAACAAGACTGGTATCGCAGTATTCTATACATTCGCTGATGACGAAGGTACAGTAACTGTATAATTTGCTTTTTAGCAAGTAAAAGATAAAAACTTAATAGTTTTATGGGGGAGCAAATGCTCCCCTTTTTTTTATTTTTTTCAAAATTGTCGTTTCGTGCGTTATAAGACTATTTATTAGAGAAAAACGACGACTTTTTCACTTATAAACACGAAAGGTGAGGAGACTAATAAATGTCCAATTTACTCGAACAAGCTCTTGTTGACGCAAAAGCCCTTAAAGAAGCTGCCGTTAAGAGCGCAGAAAACGAATTATTAGAGAAATATGCTGACGAACTTAGGACAGCGACTTCTCGCCTCCTCGAACAAGAGGAAGAGAACTTAAATGAAGAGATGGGCATGGGGGCACCAGAAATGGCACCTCCATCATATCTTTCAGGAGAAAGACTCTGCCCTTGTCCAGAGGACGACGAACCTCAGGAAATCGACTTCGCCCAGCTTCGAGCAGAAATTGAAGCAGAGGAAGAAGAAGCAGGTATGGATATGGGAATGTCCCAGGAAGAGCCAGCTTTGGAGCCAGAAGAAGAAGAACTTGAGCTTCAAGAGGAAACTCTCGAAATTCAAGAAGACGAGGAAATTAACCTTGGTGAAGAATTAGAGATCGTCGAAGAAGATGAAGAAATTAACCTAGAAGCTCTTGAGATTGATCATGAGCCTGAGCGACAAGATATTATTTCTATCCCTATGCAGGAAGAGGAAGAGGTTGAAAAATTTGCGTCTCAACTTG
>Ga0315316_10002050_pt1 | contig 14396 bp, 7 predicted proteins | sample M160m3416metaG_FD_203702 | JGI IMG/M metagenome (GOLD analysis project Ga0315316, IMG submission 203702) | Ammonia-oxidizing marine archaeal communities from Monterey Bay, California, United States - M1 60m 3416 | ecosystem: Environmental > Aquatic > Marine > Intertidal zone | place: USA...
TGTCGTAAAGAAACATATTCTGTTGTTGAATACATATTGATTGAAGTATCATAACGAATTTCATAAATACGTAAACTAATTGTTGTCCAAAAAAATGCCAAGTTTATAAGATCAATTATATTAAATCGATTATCATCAAAATATAATTTAAAACAATTCAGAAATCTATATAAACATTTTGAATTTTTATTTTCAGGTGTATTCCAATAACTTACTATATTATAAATCTCCTTACAAGTAATTATAATGATTATAATTAATAAAATTATTTCAAATGTTAAAACAATACTACCCCTTGTTCCACCATATCTATTTAGTCTCCAAGTTTTAATTTCACTATGTGGTTGAATTCCTCCCGTATGAGGTAATTCAAATGATAACCGAATTAAAGTATGTACATCTAAATTTGGATTATATAAAGCTGTATCTACTAATAAAATACGAGTTTGTTTATTAATATAATCACTATCCTTTAAGATCGTTATCGTTTCCAAAATTTCTGTTTTATTTTTAGAAAAATCAATTACAAAACCTGAACCCGGATATTGATCAACCGTACCATACCAACTATCTTGTTCATGATTTTGTAGTGTTGTTCTCCAATTATACGTTTTTCCTGAAATTGTAAATGAAGTTTTATCTTCATAATTACTATGCCATTTTGGATAACAATCAGTAAATATATGAGAATTATGTAAACAATCTTCTCTTTTAACTCTTAATTGTCGAAAACGCATACCACCTAATAAAATATTATGACCTGCTACTGTATCTTTATCAAAAAGAACTGGTATTAGAATTTGTTCCATATAAATCCAAATCTCTTCTTCCATTGATACAGCATCAAAACTTTTTTCTCCTTGAGTAACTAAACTATCATCAGCAAAATCTTGTTCTAATAATTGTTTACTAATACCATTTGCTACATAATAATTATATTCTCCTACAGTTCTCCCACAAACACAAATAACTACAAATGTAATTAATAAGCATAAATATACTCCAAAACTACCTACTTTATTACTTGCTTTTGGAGTACATTCCATTGGTTCAATTGAATTCATAGAATTCATTGAGTTAAGTGAATTCATTGAACTAATTGACTGTTGTGCGTTCACAATCTCATTATCAGCCAATATAATTGTTTCTTTCATTATTAATATCTATTTATCAATTTTATTGTTAAATATCAAAATTCAATTTTTAATTTACTAATTATCTACTAAATCGCATTTGTTGAATTAAATCTCTAAAATAGCGAGAACGAGAAACAATACATTTATGGTCATACCTCGTTGGGCAATATGTTGTAATATAATATCTTGAAGTAACAACTTTCCAAACTACACGCCAAACAGTTTCACATTTCATTAAATTATCAGTTTTTATTATATAAAATAACCAATGAGTATATTGATCACTATGAACAATTGTTGATAATGTTTCTATTGATAATAATTTTGTTTTATCTGGTATAATAAAGAATTTTTCTAAATGAAAATAATTATATAAAAAAATATGTTTTTTTTTATTACATATATGATGAATATTTTTTGAAGTTCTGCTGAATTTTAAAAATTCAGATGGTACTAAGTAATCACTTATTTTATTCACTAAATCGTCTGGTAAATCGTTCATATACTATTATAAATTATATAGATTGATATATTTATATTAATAATATGCTAAATATTTACAAATAATTAATCCTAAATCAGCATAGATATCTTTTTTTTTTAAATTTTCAAGAATTATTTTTATAAATCCTTGTGAATATTCACTTAAAAGTTTATAACATTTTGAATCATTAATTACATAATCCCAAACAGTTTTATCACCAACTGTGTCTGAATTTATTAGACTGAAATCTATATAATTATCAGAAAAATTTAATAATAATTTTACTATCATCGAATCATTATTATCACAAGCATACATTAATGGTGTATATCCAATTTTATTTTGAATATTTACATTAGCACCATTTCTTAGTAATAGATATGTTAAATTAAAATTTTTATTTCTTGTAGCAAATATTAAAGGTGTATGTCCATAATCATTACTAATATTAACATCAGCACCAAATTTAATTAAAAGATCCGCTATTTCCATTTTTACTTCATATGAAATTGAATTTGAAGGTTTACAAACTTCTAGTAATCCCGTCCATCCATTTATTTTTTGATTTACATTACTTCCACGACGAACAAGTACACGAATTAATGATATTTGTCCTGTACTACAAGCAGATACAATATCTGTATCAAGTAATTGTTGATTTTGAAATTTACGCCATAAATGTTTTGCTAGATATGAATTAAAAGTTGGTTCTTCTAATTCATTTCTATGAGTGAGTTGCGTATATATATTTAATTCAGCTAAAGATACAAGGGAACCCATTATAATTTTCTTTCAAATAAATAAATCAATTTTAAGTTTAAAAAATATCATCTAAATCAGTAATAAAATCTTCATCTTCATTATTATCATTATCAAATTCTTCTGTAATATTTTCACCCATTTGTGAATCTGTTTTACTTTGAGTTTCTTGTTTTATTTTCTGTTTAGTCATATATTTTTCAATATGAATTTCATGTAAAAAGGATATAAAATGTATTATTTTTTTAATAAATAAATCATGAGATTTTTTCTGAATACGGTTTAATTCTCTATTTTTACTTTTGTCCGCAATAATAGTTGATAATTTTTCTAAAAATGATATTTGAATAAGAACTCTATTTTTTATTTGAGTAAAGTAATATTGAATATCATTCTGTAATAATAAAATATTTTTCCATTTTTTTGTATTTATTATTTCATCTTTAATTGTAATTTTATTTGGGAGTAAACATTTTTGATCTTGTTTTTTATTATTTTTATAAGTAATGTTTACACCTATATTCTCTAAAATATTTCCTATTATATTTAATTCTTTCATTTCTGAAAGAATATTTTGAGATTTATTTTCATTAACCGATTTTATTAAAACATTTAAACTTTCTTCATCATTTGTTGATTTAAAATTTTTTGCCATTTCTACAAATATCATATCATCTTCAGATAACCATTTTAAAATACATGGATAAAGATCCTCTTTTTTTGTAATTTCACTCGTTTTTGTTAAAACATATGGATATGCTAAAAGGAAAGATTTTCTATCATTTATCATTTTTCTTTCTGATTTTGTCCATTTAGAACTAAATTTTTTTGGCCACATCCATATATATGGTTTATAATTAAATGAAGTTTCTTCTGTATTAATTACGTAATTTATATTTTCAAAACAATTAAAAGGTGCTCCCATTTCAGGTTCAATTTTTTTTAAGTTTGTTAATAAATTATATACTTTATCAATAATACCACCATCTGTTTTCATTTCACTTAAATATGATAATAATATATAAAATACTTCATGATCAAAGTAATCTAATTCAATTTCTTCATTATGAATTAATTCAAGAGTTTCTCTTGTAAATTCTAAATTGATTGGTTTTTTTACCAAAATATGTTCAATTATTTGTCCAAAGTCATTATCATTTTTATTTATATTTGACTTTATTTTTAAAATATCTTGTAATAATCTTATAATAAAATTATTTGTTTTTTTGATAAAATTTAAATCAATTTGTAATTGTGTATGTAATCGTTTTCCATTTAGTAATAAATCAGTAAATAACTGACTTAATTCATTTTTAATATTTTCTTGTTTCATTAAATTTTTTAAAATATTGTTTGATTTTTTTTCTAAGTTATAATCTTTATTTAATAATAGTGCATTTTCTAATTTTCGATCATATTCAATTATTTCTTTATCATATCTACTAGAAAATTTTACTAAAATTTTTCTTCTTTTTTGTATTTCAATACTTTCATCATCTATAATCCGATTATTTGTAAATAATTCATCCAATAAATAATTATATTTTAGTTTTATAACATTTTTCAAACTTTTATTTTTTAATTTAGTTTTATGAGCATTATGAATTTTACCACTACTTAATGTTGTAATAAAATATGAATATTCTTTTTTATTATTTTTATTATTTGTTTTATTCAGTAATGTATTGAATGCTGATTTATCTAATTCACGTAATATTATATCATAAATTTCATTTTGAGTTCTAGATAAAAATGATTTATATAATGGATTTTTTATTATATTATCTTCTGTCTGTATTTTTTTTACATCAATAACATATTTCGAAAATATAAATTCTTTTAAGAATAATTTATCATTAAAAATATTATTATAATTTTTATTAATATTTAAGAGAAGTCTATGTACTGAAAAAATTTTATTTTTTAATACATCTTTTGTTTCTTCTTTTTTTATTATATCTTTATTACAAGTATTATATTTTATATTTAATGTTTCTTTACAATTATCTGATTTAATAGAAGAATTTAACTGTTTTAATATTCCAATATCTTTTATATCATATAAATAATTTATTTTAATATAATCAAATACTTCATTATAAATTTCATCAAAATTATTATTAACCTTCCAAATTTTTGGTGAATAAACTGAAGTTATTTCAGATATATTATTATCAGTATAAATGATCAGTGGTTTAATAATTGGATATGCTTTTTTTGTAATATATTTTTTGATACCCTCATTTTGTAAAAATTCTTTATAATTTGCCATTGTATCTATTTCAATATTGAGTTTATTAGAATCTAGTTTATTTTTATAAGGTGAAATATAAGTAATTTCATTCATTTTAATAATTAAATTTTTAATATATTTATATTCATCTAATTCATTCTCAATATTATTAATAAATTTTTGAAAAGTTGTATTATTTGTAGATTTTAAAATTTGTTCGAATGATGTATCTGATACAAATTGTTCTGATTGTTTTTTTGTTATATCAAAAAAATTTTCAATATGTTTATAAAGTGAATATTTCTCTGAATTTTCTATTGAATTAGTTCCTTCTAATAATTCTGTTAATAAGATTTCCATATTTAATTTATTTTTTATTAAATCAATACTATCTATTTCTTTTATCATTATTTCAAAATTTTCATAACTGACATCTATTGAATTTAATAATTTTATTTTTTCATTTAAGTTATTTAATAATTTGTATCTATTATCAAATATTTTTTCAAGGTTTTTTATTAATATTTTATAACTATCTATTTTTTGTTTTTTCATAATGGATTCAATTTGTTTATCCAATTTACTGTTCTTTTTCAAAAAAGAGATATAATCATTATCCCTAATTGTTTTATTTTCATTATAAAATTTATAAGTTAATAAGTTATATATATCTAAAAATCCGTTATTACCATAACTATTAATTTTTCCAGTACAAGAAATCATTTAACTTTGTATATCATAATAAGGAGATATTTTTTGTAATATTTGTTTCATTTATCAAAAATGAGATAAAAATAATTATACAAATTTATTTATTAAAAATGGATTATATTAATGTTCTTTTTACATTTATATTGGCAACAATGTATTTTATTGTTGTTTATTTAACTAATATTACTACAGATAGTAAGTTACTCAAACTTTATCAACTTTTTGGTTCTACTACACATGGAATACTTGTTTCTATATGTTCATATATTGATATTTGTATAATGGTTTTTTATGGAAATAATCTTGAAGATTTATCATTTCTTTATAATTGGCATTATTTTAGTTTATTCTATTTTTTTTATGATATATATTGGTGTATATATTTAAAAACATCACTGTATATTTATCATCATATTGCTTGTATAATTTGTTTAGTTTATGCACTTTTAATCAATAAATATACTAATCTATTATCTGTTGTTTTATTTTGTGGAGAAATTACTGCACCATTAATTAATATTATTTCTCTTCTTAAAATTTATGAACAAAAAAATGAATTACTATTTATTTGTTTCGCAACATCATTTGTTTTGATGCGATTTATTATTACACCAATTGTAATAATATATATCTATGCTCATATTTCATCATATGATAAGTATATATTTATAATAATGGGATTAGCACTTTTAGGTGGTTCTATTATATGGGCAAAGGGACAATATAATTATATAAAAAAAAAAATTTGTTATAAATTAGATTAAAAATGTGTATTATATTCCTGTAATAGTTGATAAATTTTATTAACTTGAAGACTATTAACTATCATTGTAATATCATCTAAAGTAATACTACGAATAATATTTGTGTTTGTAAGATTACTTGCTTGTAGTAAACCTAAATATAACCCATGTGCCCTATAATGAATATCACTTTCAATTGGAGAAAGTTCTACACGACGATGTTGTCTTCGTCTAATTTTATATTTTTGAAAAATTACATTACTAATATAAATAATATTTCGTTCAATTTCATGAAATAGTTCTGTATATTCTGGATAATAACCCAATAGAATTGAAATCTTTTCAGGTGTTGTTTTTCGTAGTTGAAGATATCTTTTTGCCATATCTGGAACATTTCCTTTTAATAAACGAACATCATTATATGCTTTTGAAATAATTCGAACACGATTATAATTTTCATCTACTAGCATATATCCTGGTTCTGTAAATTGTAGGTTAGACACAGCAACTTTTAATTCTTCAAATGAACCAAATTCGCATTCTTCTGGTTTTGGAACATAAATATAATCATCTACTTCTTTATTTTCTACTTTATCATAAGTTGAAATATGAATACAACTTGGGTCAGTATGATTCAAAACAATACGATTTTCTGGATGTAAGATAATAAATGTATAACATTTATTTCTATTTAATAGACTAAAACTATAATTTTCACCTAGACATTCCATAAATAAATCATAAAAAGATTTACTTGAATGCCAAAATGCTCTAGTAGCATCTACACATCTTGATGTTGAAACTACCCATTCATTATTATGATAAAATAATTTAATTCGAGAACCATCATATAATTTTTTTACTTTAATATTATCCCAATTAGTTACATCTAATGATGTAATATGCGATTCTTGTAATTCTACACCTTCTTCAAGCAAAACTTGTTCAGATAATTTTTGTCCTTTATAATGAATTTGTGTTATATTATGGAAATCTAAAATTAATCCTGATAGTGATTTAACAATATTATTTGTCATATCACTTTTATCCTCTGTATGAGTAATTCGATATAAATCTCTTTCTTGTTTTAAATCTAAACAATATGGCTCATTAGAAAAAAATTCTCGAGCCTCTTCATAAGAAGTAATTGAATTGTCTGTATAAATATTTTGCACGTTCATTTAATAATAATATAATTTAATACTTATTCTATTTATCTTATAAAAACAAAATCAATTTTAAAAATTTTATTTAAAATTGAATTTATATTACCATAATTAATTAAAAAATAATTTTATTATGAATATGAGTAATTCACCTTATGAATTTAATTCGGAGACAAGAAACTTTTTTGTTCTATCTTTGGAAAGAATTTTAGAAACAAAAATTAAAAATAATAAAAAAATTAAATATCTATTCCATACGGAATTAGAAACTAAATTAAAAGAAGAAAAACGGAAAATTTCTCTAGAATTTTATAAAAAGAAATATGGAGATAATGATGTATCTTTTATTAATGTTCTGAAACGAGCTGGATTTAGTAATGCTACAGCAGTTAAATTACCTAAATTTCTTGATCAAAATGGTTCAGCAAAACTTATTCAGTTATGTGAAAGTAAAAATTATACGAAACAATTAGATAATTTATTTGATGGTTTTGAAATGGAATATTCTGTTGTTTATATGGATTTACTATTAAACTTTTTTGCTTTTCATTTTCAAATTAGTCCAGATGGTAAAAATCAGATGCTTTATTTTAAATTAATTAATCAATCTCAATGTATTATTAATATGCTTAATGAATATAATAATGAATTTAATCAATTAATTGATAAACAAGTTGATACTATTATTGATGCTTTAAATATTGCTGAAATTGAATATCAATTAAATAATCATGTTACACTCATTACTGATCAAGTTAATCAACTTTTAATTACTATGCCGGAAATAATTGAATATATTCCTGATAAAACTAATAGTGAAGAAAAAGAATGTTTTTATAAAAAATATTTTCAAAAAACTTCACTTAATTTCGAGGAAATTAATAAAATTATTCAATATTTTAAATTTATATTTAATATTATTAAAATAAATCGTTTAGAATTTTTAATTGAGAAAATTGAATCAAAAAAGAAATTTCTTGAATATAAATTTGATATTTGTTCTGATGAAGCAGTTGACCATTATGAAAATTTAGTTCAACGATGTCACAAGGCATTGAAAAAATTAAAAAAAGCAAATACAAATAGTAAGAAATATAAATATATTTCACAAATACTAAATGAACAACTTCCTAATTCTCTTGAACAACATATGTTTGATTTTTTGAAAACATTGAATTATAATTTTGAACAATTTATGGTTTTTAAAGGAAAATATAATAATAATATGACAGGTATGTCATACTTTGAAAAAGAATGTGAATATAATATTAAAAATAATTTATTTCAATTCCTTTCTGAATTAAATCAAATGATTAACTCTGATAATATTTATATTATTGAGTTTATTCTAATTACAATTATTAAATATTTCTATCATATTCAAACTAATGAAAAAATGTCATTTATTGATAAAATTAATTATTATGATAATGAAAAAAGAACTTTTTCTTCTGCTTGTATGTTTTTCGGATTAATTAAAAATACAATTCTTAAAATTTCACATTTAAAGAAACTTGATCCTAAATTACATTCATTATTTGTAAAATATCAACATAATTATCTAGAACATATTTCTCCTTTTATTAAACAAAAAGAATTTACTAAAAAACAAAAAAAAATTCTTGAACTTACTAGTCATTTACCAAAGGAAATTCAACAACAAGCAATTCAATCTGAATTTTTAAAACTTGTTATGCTTGATTCTAAGAAAGGTAAGAAAGATAATAAAGATGATGAAATGAAATTAAAAGATTGGATTAATTTTTTACTTCCTTCTTTTAAAAACAATATGATTAAGAAGAAAATTATTAAAGAAAAGAATACTTTCAAGAAGAAAAAATTTGATAAATTAGATATGGAAAAACATTTAAATGAATTATTATCATCTGATTATACTATCTTTGAACCTGTTCAAAGTAAGAATTCTAATAATGATAAAGATACATATCATAAATATCTTTCTATGAAAGAAGAACGTGACGCACTTCAAGAATTAATTAATGAACTTGTATTACTTGATGAAAATCCCGAAGAACAAGAAAAACAATTGAATCAACTAGATTCTCAACTTGAAAAACTAGAAGTTAAATTTGAATTTTATCAAGATATTAATCATGAAGATGAAGCTGCTAAAAATTGTGTTGAAATTAATAAAAATATTGAACGCTATCGTTCTCTATTAACTGAATTTAAAGAAGATGAAAAAGAGAATATTGATCAAATTCAAGATTTAGAAAGAAAAATTGATGAATGTCATAATCAAATGAATTATGAGAGAGTTCATTTTCCTACATTAAATCCAAGCACTGGTAAAATTCAAGGTTCAAATACAACAACTTATTTACCTTATGAAGAACCTAAATTTAGTCATGTTCAATTAAGTGATCAAGGATATAAATTGAAAAAACAAGTTGATACATTTAAACGTGAAACTGATAAACAAGATAAAAGAAAACAACAAATTACTAAATTTAATAATTTACTTAAACAGGCTGAACTTGCTATTGAAGGTTATATTAATAAATTGAATCAGTTCTTTGGTCTAACAAACGAAGATATTGATATTAATATTACAAATTTTTCTAAAAAAATTGTTTATAATATCTTTGATAAATATTGGTTTAATAGTAAATATTGTATTAAAAGTAAAATTGAGATGTATTTTAGAATGTATGTTAGAAACTCTATGAAAAGTTTTCATCAAGGTTATTCACAAATTGTATTAGATTTAATTAAAATTATCGCATCAATTCAATATCTAATTCTTTTAGAAAAAAAAATAGATTTAAACAAATTGATTAAAACTAAGAAAATTGAGATTAACAAAATACAAAAAAATAAAATTTTTCTTGGAAAAACATTTGAAATTATTTCTGGAGAAGATGCTGGAAAACAAGGTATTGTTTTTAGAGAAAATGAAAATAATGTAACTATTAAATATCAAGATGTATTTATTGAAGAACCTAAACTAAATGTTCGTCATGTTACGGTTAATAAAGATTTTATTGGAAAATTAGTCAAACCAATCGTTGGTTCTTATAAAGGTAGAATTTGTATGATTATTGGAGAAAGACATAATGAATTTCAATTAACTGTTGATACATATGGTGGTTGTCCTTCTAGATTATTGAGTGGTATTACATATATCACTCTTAAAAAGGGAGAATTTACAGTATTACCAAATCATAAACAATTAAGTGTTGATGAATCTATAACCAGAATTTATAAAAAGATTGAACTTTCATTTCAACCTGAGAACAAAAATTTATATACTTGTACTCGTTGTTTATTTGATTTATTTGGATTTTCTCTTAGTTATATGATTAATTATGATGATTCTCATACATACGAGGAAAGATTTAATTTCTTATATGGTATTGGATTAGTTCTTTATAATAAAAACAAAATTAATGATACTGAAATTTATTATTCATATGTTAAATTAAATAATAGATTAACTGATTTACAAGATAAAAGTAAAAATTGTAATCGTTTTGATAAAATTTCTATTCGAAATTCTATTATGCAAATTAAAAAGCAAATGGAAAAGAAGAAATTTACATGTCAGAAGAATTTAATTTTTAAAGAATTTGATGCTTGGGAAAATTCGTCCTTTCAGAAATCAAAACTTAATAAAATTACTGATTTTCTTGTATTTGAAAATACTTGTTCTTATACTAAAGAAGTTATGAAAAAAAGAAAGCGAACACGTGTTAAAAAAATGAAACTTAATGTATCTCAAGTTATGAAAAATACTGTATCGAAAATGGAAAATGTATTTAATGATTTATAAATTTAATTTTCGTTTTAATTAATTATTATAATACAATATTTTGGGACTTGTTTATTAAATTTAAGATAATAAAAATTGATTTTTATTATAGATAATAAACAAAATAATAATTTATAATGAATATGAATATTAATAATATTACTTTTGAATCTTTTAAAGAAATTTATGAATATCTTGTTTATAAAAGACAGAATATTAATAAATTTATTCAAAATAATGAAGATTATACAAATTTTATGAATAATTTACAGAAAAAATATGCTTCTATTGAAGATACTGATGATTATTTATATTATCACAAACTTATATCCAATATGGAAAAACAATTTATGTGCAAGAAAACAAAAGTAGATCTCAATCTACAAAAAATTAATTTAATTATTGATACTTTTGATACGTTTGAAAAAATTTGTCATTATGAACAAACAGTTACTAAACTTAAAGAACAACTTAAAAACTCTTTTGATACTACTATTAAACAAGAAATTGAAAAAATTAATAAAACAAAAATTTGTTCTCCTGATAAATATTCAATACTTATTCCTGTTTCTATTATTTCTGATAAAAACAAAAAAGACGCATATTTGAAAGATAATTATTTGATACATCGCTTAACGGAAAATTTAACTCGTCTTTTAGGAATATCTAATATTGAATCTTTAACTTTAATTAAGAATAAAAGGAAAAAATTCTTTAATTTCTTTAAGAAAGAGTATTACAATAAAGATGAATTAATTTCAAAAAAAAATAAGTATATTAAAGAACAGCAGATTTTATATCAAATTGAAAATTTTCTTTGTTCATATAATGAAACTACTTATTTTTGTCCATTTTGTTCATTTAATTCATCTAATGAATTTGAAGTCGGCCTTCATCATCATACCGAACATTGTGATATTATAAATATATGTCCAACTGTATGTAGTGGTTATACTCAAATTAGTATGGATAATTTAATTAAATGTCCTTATTGTCCTAAAGCATTTGAAAAATCAGATTCTTGTAATGTTTTATATCATATTAAAATTAATCATCTTTTTGAAACTGATAAAATTAAAACTGTATCTAAATATGTTATGAAAGAAAAACCAAAGAAAATAATTTCTACTTTTAAAAAAACTACTCGTAAAAAATATCAAATTGATCCAGAAGTTTATTTTGGTATTGTTGATAAATTAGAACACGAATATAATAAACTTTTTAGAAAACCAAATCCATGTTTAATTAAAGAAATAATTGAAGATGAAATTGAAGAAATGTTGGATGACAAAATTGATGGTAATCAATTACATTTAAGTATTGATACTGCTTTACAACATTCTGAACATGTTTTATATACAAAACTTTTTAAATTAATCCGTAAATCACTCGGAAAAAATTTATTTAAAAAGGCTGGTATTCAAAAGGATTTTGGTTATGAAGATGGTATTATGACAATTGAAAATGAAGTTGATGCTATTCTTGTATTTATTAAAGAACAATTATCTAATGTTTTGATTGAAAACCTTTATGGTAATAATTTATCTAAACATAATCAGATTAATAAGGAATTTACTGATAATTTTGAAAATTTAATTGAAACTTTTTCAAGATATCTTGATAGAATGAATTATTTTCAGGAACAATTACAGAATTGTGAGGAAGATGAATTAAAAATGTTAGAAGAAAAATTTGAAAAAGTATATGTAAATTTACAAAAAGAAACTAAAATTATGAAAAATAATTTATCATTTTTATTTAAATTTATTAAACTAATTGGTAAAATACCTGATATCAAAAATCCTGATAATATTACAGATTTAATTGAGAATTTAATTCTTCCTGATAAAAATTATAATATTAAAGTTGATGATCATTATGATGAGAATAAAGAAGAAGTTGATTTTAAATCATTCTTTTTACTATTCTCTTATTTAGATAAAAGTGAATCTTCTTATATTGTTGATGGTATATTTAATAATATTATTACAAGTGAAAATATTCCTAATCTACTTGAAAAACCTTATGTTTGGACATGGAAATATGGAAATTTTGTTGATGAAGAATTTGAAGATAATTCTGAATTATATTTAGAAAAAATTAAAGAGTATAAAGATTGTTTTCTTAACTTTTTTACTAAATTTAATAAAAATATTAAAGAAAATATTGAAGATAATGTCACTGATTTTGATTATCTTATTTCAAATATTAATGAAATGAAAGATTTTGATGAAATTGATAGAATTTATGGGAAATTTAAAGAAATTCTCAGACTTTTTACTGATATGAATACCAATTCTATTATTAAAGTTGATAATAAACAATATGAAACAATTAATACTTTTACTAGACAACGTTATAAATATTTTAATGATGATAATGAATTAGTATGTGCATCTAATTCTGATGTTGATAGTAATCTATCTAAATTACTTCGTATGCGAAAAATGATTTTACATCAAAAACTAAATCTTACAATTGTATTGGCATTAATTCATAAATTTTTAGTAAAATCTTTAGATGAGGAATATATGGCAAATGGTTATGAACAAAAATCATTTTCTTTATTCTTTAAAAGATATTTTCAATTGATGTCATTTATTATGTCTAGAAATGCTTGTAAAAATAAATTACCTTCTTTTCAAAAATCATTTAAGAAAAAATCTACTATTCATTTTGATCCAGTTAAAACTGAGACCGAACAAGAAAAACCAACTGAAAATTTATATGAAATTGATGAAGATCCATTACTTTCTGATGATTCTGATTTTGGATTAAACGAATGTATTATTGAAAATGATTTTCAAGATGATGAGGAAAATATGTGTGAAGATTATGATGATTCTCAAGAATTTGGTAATGAAGAAAATTTTGAAGAAAACTTTGAATAATTAAACATTTTTTAATTAATTAAAATTTATTTAAATCGGGACTGCTTTTTCTATTTTTTATTTAAAAACAAACATCTGGTTCTAACCTCTTTCCGTCTCGTTTATTAACTTGTGTACGTTTTATTACATTTCTTCCATGTAAAACCATTCCAGGTACATCAGTTGGTTTAATATTCTTAAGCTGTGTAAAAGCTACATATCCAATATTTTGTTTCTTTAATTTAGAATATTTCCAAATTTTATATGCAACTTCTCTAATATCCTGTTTTGTAGGATCATCACTAAATAATATAGCATGACAAGAGGAAATTTTATCAGCGTGAAACCACCAATAATTCGGATTATTCCTTTTATAATGTTTTACCATATCATCATTTTGATAACGATCTCTACCTACAATAAACTCTACACCTGATTCCGTTTCAAAACATCTAGGTGGTTGTTGCGTTTTTTTCTTTCCCATTTTTGCTATATAATATACAGTAAAATTTTTTAATATAA
>Ga0315316_10002053_pt1 | contig 14384 bp, 12 predicted proteins | sample M160m3416metaG_FD_203702 | JGI IMG/M metagenome (GOLD analysis project Ga0315316, IMG submission 203702) | Ammonia-oxidizing marine archaeal communities from Monterey Bay, California, United States - M1 60m 3416 | ecosystem: Environmental > Aquatic > Marine > Intertidal zone | place: USA...
GGCGCCCGCGGCGGCGGTAACAATCGAACGCAGTACTCCCTCAGCGACGAGTCCGCCGTCAGATTCTTTACCCATTTGGCCTGTCGTGGCCGGACTAGCGGTGCTTCTGGCTGGGACCGGGTTACTGATAGGGCGACGGCGGCTCGCAGGGCGTCAGGCGCTAGTCGGTGACCTCGCCGATGGCGAGCTGGAGAGGCGGCTCGACGAGCGAGTTGAGGCAGGAGGCGTGTCTCGACTCACTGACCCTCAAATCATGGCCTCGAAAGCCGTTGAGGAAGCGGAGATCTATATTGCGTATGGCCGCACCGATCAGGCGGTTGAGGTCCTTGAATCGGCTATGAGTCAGGGCCTGCACTCGCCCGCTATGAATATGAGTCTGCTTGAATGCTACGTTGAGCGAGAGCAATTTGCCGAGGCAGCGTCGGTTCTGAATCAGCTTGAATCCGGAGAAGATCTCGAGCTGTTGGAGCGGGCGCGCCAAATAGTGCTTGAGGCGGGCATCGCCTCAGATTCGGTTGCTGCTGGCGCCAACGCCGATAGCGTCAGCCAGGCGGTGCCCGAGTCTGACCAGGCATCGGTATTGAGCGAATTCTCGTTTTCCACAGATCCAGCATTTGATCGGGGGTCAGAGCCCGCTCCTCTAGCGAACGCTACTGATGACCAACCGCTTGAGCCGGACGAGCAGGATGTCGGTCCGGTCCGGTCCGAGGAAAATCGAGATGACGACGAGTCATACCCGGCGCCAGCAGGGGGCGTGGCGGCCCCTAACTCTTCCGGGCTGTCGCTGATGCCGTTGGATTTGGGGCCGGATGACGCAGGGGAGCCGGCGGTTGAGGCGTTGGAGAGTAACGCGTCCATATATGGCGCAGAAACGGACCCTATCGACAGTAAGTTGGATCTCGCGCGAGCCTACATTGACATGGGTGATGATGAGGGCGCCCAGCCGGTTTTGATGGAGGTCATTAAGGAAGGTGGGTTGGCGCAGCAGGCTGAGGCGCGTGAGTTATTGCTCCGCCTTGAGACGTCGTAAACCATTGAAGTTCTCTGACACTCCACTCACTGCTGGAACCCGCGTGGCCGCGCGTATCGAATACCACGGTGGTCGGTATCATGGTTGGCAGGCACAGCCCCATCTTGATGTGCCAACCGTGCAGGAGTCGCTAGAGCAGGCGTTAAGAGCGGTCTCTGGGCTGCCAGTGAGGACAGCCTGTGCAGGACGAACGGACACGGGCGTTCATGGGTTCTGCCAGATTGTCCATTTCGACGATCCCGTGGGCCGAAGTATTAAAGCCTGGGTCATGGGCACGAACCGACATTTATCCCCAGATATCAGAGTTCACTGGGCCCAAGCGGTGAGTGAGGCGTTTCACGCACGTTACAGCGCGACGGCTCGGCGTTATCGCTACGTGATCTGTAATACGCCCACCAAGCCAGCCCTCCTCGGCGAGCTGGTCACATGGTATCGCCAACCGCTCAACATTGAGTTGATGAATGAAGCGGCAGTGTTTTTGCTCGGAGAGCAGGACTTTAGTGCTTTTCGAGCGGCTTCTTGTCAGGCGTCTACACCAAACCGGTGCGTGACCGGCTGTTCGGTGATTCGACGGGGGGACTACGTCATCGTAGATATCACCGCTAACGCTTTTCTCCATCATATGGTGAGAAATATCGCGGGGTCATTGATGACTGTGGGCTCTCAGGCCCATTCAGTGACGTGGTTTGAAGAGGTGCTCAATCAGAGAGATCGTAATCTCGCTGCCGAGACTGCGCCTCCCGAGGGCCTGTATCTCGTCGCCGTGACTTATCCTGATGAGTTCTCTTTACCGGCGGTTCCAGAGGGTCCGATGTTGCTGGAAGGGCAACTCTAGCGTCCTCGAAACTGCTAGACTACGCGTTTACGTTCGAGGACTCACAGTGCGCATCAAGATCTGCGGCATCACGAGGCCTGTCGATGCAGAGCAGGCGCTGGGCCTCGGAGCGGACGCTGTAGGGTGTGTATTCCACTTGGGCAGTGCGCGCGCTGTCAGTATGGGAGTGGCCAGGGATATCAGCAGTGCTGCGGCGGGATCGGGCACATTGGTCGGGCTGTTTGTGGACCCCACTGCGGAGCAGGTAGAGGCGGTGCTCGAGAGCGTGCCTCTGGACGTGTTGCAGTTTCACGGTACTGAGAACCCCGAATTCTGCGGTCAGTTTGCCCGTCCCTATATTAAGGCGGTGGCGATGACGGCAGATGTAGATTTGGCGGCGGTGAGCCAGCGGTATGCGACTGCCGAAGCATTGCTGCTCGATAGTGCGCACGACGGACAGTTCGGCGGCACGGGCAGGCGATTTGATTGGAGCTGGGTTGATCACGCGGTTTCAAAGCGGACCATTCTGGCGGGGGGCTTAAATCCCGATAATGTCAGCGCGGCGATAGAACAAGTGGGTCCCTCTGCGGTAGATGTCAGTAGCGGCGTGGAGAGAGAAAAGGGGTTAAAGGATCCGGCCAAAATGCGGGCGTTTATCGAGGCTGCAAAGTGGGCGATGAGTGAAAATTAAGTATGACGAGTGAAATGACACCTAACTTGTATGCATCGGTGCCAGACGCCGACGGACGGTTCGGCCGTTTCGGTGGGAAGTTTGTCGCCGAGACTTTGATGTCCGCGCTGGCTGACCTGGAGCAGCTGTATTGTGACCTTAAAGATGACCCCGCGTTCCAGAGAGAATTTGATCTGGATCTTGCCCACTACGTCGGGCGTCCGTCGCCGCTTTATGAGGCGGCGCGGTTGTCTGACGATATCGGTGGTGCGCGAATTTTTTTGAAGCGCGAGGACTTGAATCATACCGGTGCCCACAAGGTCAACAATACGATCGGGCAAGCGCTTCTTGCGAAGCACATGGGCAAGACAAGAGTCATTGCCGAGACGGGCGCCGGTCAGCACGGAGTGGCGAGCGCGACAGTGGCAGCGCGTCTGGGGCTTGAGTGTCAGGTTTTTATGGGTGAGGAAGACATCCGGCGACAGGCGCTGAATGTCTATCGGATGAAGTTGCTGGGCGCTGAGGTGATCTCGGTTACCTCGGGTTCGCGCACGCTAAAGGATGCTTTGAATGAGGCGATGAGGGATTGGGTTAGTCACGTCGACAATACGTTTTATATTATTGGCACGGTGGCAGGCCCTCATCCATACCCCATGCTGGTTCGCGATTTTCAGAGCGTGATCGGCAGGGAGGCGCGGGCGCAAAGTTTGGCTCAAGTCGGCAGGTTGCCGGATGCCTTAGTCGCTTGCGTCGGTGGTGGCTCCAACGCCATAGGCCTGTTCCACCCTTTCCTGCAGGATGACAGCGTGGCGATGTATGGCGTCGAGGCAGGCGGTAAAGGGCTTGAGACCGGTCAGCATGCAGCGCCGCTGTCGGTAGGAAGCCCCGGCGTATTGCACGGGAATCGCACTTACCTAATGCAAAATGAGGATGGCCAGATACTCGATACTCACTCGGTATCGGCCGGCCTAGACTATCCGGGCGTGGGCCCGGAGCACGCTTGGCTCAAGGATATCGGTCGCGTGCAGTATGTGGCGGCCAACGACGAGGAAGCGCTGTCGGCATTCCATCGCCTCACGCGGGTCGAGGGCATCATACCTGCCTTGGAGACGGCTCACGCGATGGCTTATGCTGAAAAGCTCGCAGCTACCATGTCTCCTGAGCAGCACATCATCGTTAATCTCTCGGGCCGCGGAGACAAGGACATTCTTACCGTCGCCGCCATTGACGGGATCGAGGTCTGAGGCCTGAATGAGTCGTCTGAGCCATACTTTTGCTGAGCTTCGTTCACGGGGTCGAAAGGGCCTAGTGCCTTATGTGGTCGCTGGTGACCCGAGCCCGGAGGGCACCGTCACCCTGCTTCACGCTCTAGTGGCGGCGGGGGCGGATGTGCTGGAAGTCGGTGTGCCGTTTTCGGATCCTATGTCCGAGGGTCCTGTTATCCAAAAAGGACACGAGCGGGCGCTCGCCAGGGGCATGAGCCTCCAACGCGTACTCGACATGGTGAGCGTCTTCCGGCAGGACGATGATAAGACACCGATTGTGATGATGGGTTATGCCAACCCCATTGAGCGCTTCGGTTATGAGCGTTTCGCATCGGCTTGTGCCAAGGCTGGGGTAGATGCTCTGATTACCGTGGATCTTCCTCCAGAAGAGGTCGATGAGATTGATGGCGCGTTGCTGGCGGTCGGATTGGACAACATTTTTCTGATTTCCCCGACCACGCCAGAGGCCCGTATTCAAACCATTGTGGAGAGGGCGCGGGGCTTTATTTATTGTGTGGCGGTCAAAGGCGTCACGGGGTCAGGGCAACTCAATGCTGACGAGGTCTCCCGCAGCGTCGCGCTGATCCGCGAGAAAACCGATCTGCCCATTGCCGTGGGCTTTGGTATTAAGGACGCTGAGAGTGCTCGCGCCATTGCCGCATCGGCTGATGCCGTGGTCGTGGGCAGCGCTTTAATTGCCGAAATGGACAAAAAAGCGCAGTCTGACGAGGATTTACAAGAGATCCAGATACACGACGCGGCGGTACAATTGCTTCAAAGTATGCGTGCGGGTGTGGACTCTTCACCTTCCTAGCAAAACGCTACCCTCGTATACTCAGTCGCTTTCCACATTGGAGAATCCAATGAGTTGGATTGATAAAATCCTACCGTCCGGGGTCAATAAAGACGAAAGCGCGAATCGCACGAGCGTGCCGGAAGGGTTGTGGAAGAAGTGCGTGAAGTGTGAAGCCATTCTTTACAAGCCGGACCTAGAACGTAATGCCGAGGTTTGCCCTAAGTGTGACCATCACATGCGGATTGGTGCGCGCCGCCGACTGGAGCTCTGCCTGGACAGAGGCCCGACGGAATTGTTCGCTGATTTAGAGCCCGTTGATCACCTCAAGTTCAAAGACAAACGTAAATACCGCGACCGGCTGACCGCTGCGCAGCGCAGTACGGGAGAGAAGGACGCCTTGATCGCAATGCGCGGCGCTATTTTAGGTGTTGAGACTGTCGCTGTGGCCTTTGAATTCGATTTTCATGGCGGCTCCATGGGTTATGCGGTGGGGGAGAAATTTAGTCGCGCGGCGACGGTGGCACTTGAAGAGCAGCTCCCGCTGATTTGCTTTTCTGCGTCGGGTGGCGCGCGTATGCAGGAGGCCTTGATCTCCCTGATGCAGATGGCTAAGACGTCAGCGGTGATAGAGCGCTTAAAGGGGCAGGGCACGCCCTACATCTCTGTTCTGACCGATCCAATCTATGGTGGCGTATCCGCCTCGCTCGCGCTGCTGGGTGATATTAATATTGCCGAGCCTGACGCTCGAGCCGGGTTCGCAGGGCCCAATATTATTGAACAGACGATTCGCCAAAAGCTCCCGAAGGGGTTTCAGCGCAGCGAATTTCTGCTCGAGCATGGTGCCATCGATATGATCGTTCACAGGAATGATATGCGCGATACCCTTGCCCGCGTGCTGGCAAAGCTGACTGATTTGGCCGCGCCCGGCCAGCCTGCACCCGTTCTCGAGGGGGAAGTCATTGAGGCCGACAGGGACGACGCCTGACCCCCGCATGCCTGATTTATCGCTGCAGGGGTGGCTGTCGCGCCTAGAGTCTCAGCATCCGGTTGAAATAGAGTTAGGTCTCGATCGCGTCGCCGCGGTTGCGCGCGTCATGGGGTTGCTCGATGCGCCGCCGCCCACGTTTACGGTTGCCGGGACGAATGGCAAGGGTAGCGTTGTCGCAGTGTTATCCGCGGCGCTTCAAGACGCGGGCCTGCGGGTCGGCCGCTATACCTCTCCTCACCTTATTCGTTTTAACGAGCGCATCTGCGTTGATGGCGCTGAAGCAGACGATCAAGCCTTAATCGGTGCTTTTGTGGCGATAGAGGACGCGCGCGGTGCGATCAGTCTTAGCTACTTTGAGGTGGCGACCTTGGCCGCGCTATGGCTTTTTCAGCAGCGCTCGGTCGACGTTCAGGTGCTTGAGGTGGGGCTCGGTGGCCGACTTGACGCCGTTAATATCCTCGATGCCGATGTCAGTGTGATCACCAGTATTGGCCTCGATCATACGGATTGGTTGGGCAACGACCGGAGCCAGATTGCAACTGAGAAGGCGGGTGTCGCTCGCCCGGGAAAGCCCTGCATCGTTGCCGATATCGACCCTCCGGACTCGCTGCTCGCGGATCTCCATCAGCGTGCCGTAGACACGCGGCTGATTGGCCGGGACTGGCGCATTGAGAAGGGCCGACTCTACACCGCTTCTGGAGCGACCTATCGGATGCCGGATATCGATGGCCTGCTGCCGGAAAATATTGGAGCGGCGCTTCAGGCACTGGAGGCGGGGCAGAAAGTTGAGCTCAACCAGGCCGCCATCGAAAAGCTGTCCGGGGTCAGAGTGCCGGGCCGGCTCAGCCGTCGCGATGTGGGTCCTGTTGAGGTGCTACTGGATGTGGCTCACAACGTTGAGTCCGTCTCTCGGCTCATCCAGTTCATGGATGGCAATCCGGTTTCTGGGAGGACGTTTGCGGTGTTTGGGGTCATGGGAGACAAGCCCATCCGTGATATGCTCGCAGCTTGTAGCGGCGCGTTTGATGAGTGGAATCTTATCGATCTGAGCGATGTGCCCAGAGCGATGGCAGTTCCTGATCTTGCGAATCTGCTTCACCCGGATTCGATCGTGGGTGATCACGGTCCTTTCAGCGATATCTGGGACTCGATAAAAATGCGAAGTCATGCCGGAGACCGCGTCGTAGTGTTTGGTTCTTTTTTCTCTGTCGGCGAGGCACTCTCAGTGTTGGAGGCGGAATATCATAGCGGGGAGCAGGGGTAAGTGGATCCGTTACTGAAGCAGCGTCTCGTTGGGACGCTGGTGCTGGTGGCTTTGGGCGTTGTCTTCTGGCCTTTGATTTTCGTCACCCCCCAGGACCGAGATCCAGTGGTATTGCAGCCGATTTCTGGGCGACCGGTTATTGATCAATCACCGATCGCTGAGCCCGAGAGCTATCAGAAGTCAGTGGCTGAGGCACTCCCAACCGCGCCGACTACGCCAGCGGCTGTTCAGAGTGATGCTGATCTTGGCACGCGAACCGAAATCGATGCGCTCGAGCTTCGGTCTTTACCCCCCGCAGACGCGCTGGCAACGGTATCACCCAGAATCGATCCACCTGCGGGCGAACCGCTGATTGACGAACAGGGTGTTGCAGTATTCTGGGTGCTGCAGGTGGCGACCGTGGGTTCAGCTGCTCGTGCTGCTGAGATTGTCGACGGGCTCCGGGAGCGAGGTTATAAAGCGTTTTCGAAACGCTATATTCGGGTTGACGACGAGCTGTTTCGCGTTCAGGTGGGTCCTAATGCTGAGCGCGAAGTAATGGCGCGCATCAAGACGGAGATCGATCAGGCGCTGCGCGTGGATTCCAAGATTCTGAGGTATGTTCAATAACATGGAAGACCTGCTGGATCAGATTGCATCTGGAGTCGCCGATTTCAACCTGTTTGACTGGGTTATTTTGCTGATCTGGATGGTATCTTCCGGTTACGGTGTGGTTCGCGGTTTCGCGCGTGAGGCACTCTCCATTCTCGGTTGGGTCAGCGCTTTTCTGTTGGCCAATTTGCTCGCTGACCCCGTTGCTCAACTTGGGCGCAACCTAATCGATGAGCCCACCACCCGATATCTGCTGGGATGGACGTTAACCTTTATCGCCGTATTACTGATGTTTGGCGTTATTGCGGCCTTTCTGTCGAAACAAATGCGTCAGCCCGGCTTCAATGTCGGTAATCGCCTGCTGGGCGGTATTTTTGGCTTGCTTAGGGGGATGATCATTGTGGCGGCACTCAGTATTCTTCTCCGTGCTGCGTTGCCAGACGGCGATGAAGATTTGCTCGATTCAGCCGTGTTAATGGAACCCGCAGAATGGGTAGCAGAGTGGATCGGTGGCAATTTTGAGCGTGTGATGGAGTCTGAGCCGACAGAGGCCGTGAAAGACACCATTAATTCTAGCGACATGCTGTAGGGCTGGAGAGGCGATATGTGTGGACTGGTAGGGATGGTTGCTGAGCGAGATGTCGCAGCAGACATCTATGATGCGCTCACCATGCTTCAGCATCGCGGTCAGGATGCGGCGGGCATCATGACCTGCGCCGATGGCAAATTGATGCAGCGCAAGGGGGAGGGCCTGGTTCGCGACGTGTTTCGGCCGAGCCACATGTCGCAGCTGCTGGGGCGTTTTGGTATTGGGCACGCCCGCTATCCGACTCAGGGGAGCTCGGGTACCGCGCTGGCGCAACCCTTTTACGTGAACTCGCCTTATGGCATCGCGCTGGCGCACAACGGCAATCTGACAAATTCAGCTTTTCTGTCAGACGAGCTTTTTAAGTCTGACTTGCGGCACTTGAATACCGACTCGGATTCGGAAGTCTTGCTTAATGTTTTTGCTCACGAGCTGCATCGGCTGGGTAAATTACAGCCGGCGCCGAGAGATATCTTCGATGCCATCCGAGTGGTTCACAAGCGCTGTGAGGGTGGCTATGCTGCCGTGGCGCTGATATCCGGGTTTGGGCTGGTCGCGTTTCGCGACCCCAACGGTATCCGGCCCTTGGTGGTCGGACAGCGTTTGGGTAAGCGCGGTGTTACGGAGTACATGGTGGCGTCAGAGAGTGTGGCGCTCGATGTGCTGGGCTACGAATTACTGGGCGATGTGTTGCCCGGAGAAGCGGTTTGCGTGACCCAAAAGGGTGAATTACATCGCGAGCAGTGCGCTGATTCGCCAAAGTTGACCCCCTGTATCTTCGAGCATGTCTATTTCGCAAGACCTGATTCATTGATGGACAGCATCTCGGTTTATAAGACCCGGATGCGGCAAGGTGCGGCGCTCGCCAAAAAGATACTTCGTGAGCGACCAGAGCACGATATCGATGTGGTGATTCCGATTCCCGATACCAGCCGGGTTGCCGGCCAGTCTCTGGCCTATGAGCTGGGCGTTAAGTTTCGCGAAGGCTTTATGAAGAACCGCTATATCGGGCGGACTTTTATTATGCCGGGGCAGAGTGAGCGCAGGAAGTCAGTCCGGCAGAAGCTCAACCCTGTGCCGCTGGAGTTTCAGGACAAGACAGTGCTTCTGGTCGACGATTCGATCGTCCGCGGCACCACTTGCGATCAAATTATTCAAATGGCGCGTGAGGCGGGTGCCCGCCGGGTGTATTTTGCGTCTGCTGCACCTCCCGTGCGATTCCCCAACGTTTATGGCATTGATATGCCTGCCGCTAATGAGCTGATTGCGCATGGCCGAACCGTTGACGAGGTGCGTGAAGAAATCGGTGCCGATTGGCTGGTTTATCAGGATCTGGAGGATCTCATTGAGTGTTCCCGGGAGGGTAATCCAGACGTGGACGGGTTCGAGTCGTCGGTTTTTGACGGCCGCTATCTGACCGGCAACATTGATGATCAGTACCTGCAGGCAATTGAGGCCGCTCGCGCTGATGGAGCAAAGGGTCGGGGGCCTTACCTTGGCGTCAGTGAGGGCGCTATTGTCGGCCTTCACAACGATCCGTAGCCATGACGCAGGATGATGGTAAGTGGCTTGAGCAAGCGGGACCACGGACCCGTGCGGTCCGTGCGGGAATTCGCCGCACTGCCGAAGCGGAACACGCCGAACCGATTTTTACGTCCTCGAGCTTTCTGTTTGAAACAGCCGAGGATGCGGCAGCCAAGTTCTCTGGCGAGACGACGGGCAACGTTTACTCGCGATATACCAATCCTACCGTAAGAGGATTTGAGGAGCGCCTTGCGGCACTCGAGCACGGAGAGCGCGCCGTGGCAACGGCTTCTGGCATGGCAGCCATCCTGGCGTTATGCCTGACGCACCTGAAAGCCGGGGATCATGTTTTGTGTTCTCGAGATGTATTCGGCGCCACCGTCGGGTTATTTGAAAATACCCTCAAAAAATTCGGTGTGTCCGTGAGTTTCGTGTCGCTGACCGAGATCGGGGCCTGGCGGGATGCGGCGACATCCAATACCCGGTTACTGTTTCTTGAAACGCCATCAAACCCAATCAATGCCATCGCCGATATCGCTGCGCTGGCCGAGCTCAGTCACGATCTGGGTGCGCTGTTGGCGGTGGACAACTGCTTTTGCTCGCCCGCATTACAAATGCCGTTGCTGTTAGGCGCTGACCTCGTGACGCATTCCGCGACCAAGTATTTAGATGGTCAAGGTCGGGTGTTGGGCGGTGCGCTGGTAGGACGAGAGGAGTTGATTGCGCCGGTAGTCGCTTTTAATCGTTCATGCGGTCCCACGATGAGCGCCTTCAATGCCTGGGTGATGCTCAAGGGGCTGGAGACGCTCGATCTTAGGATGCGGGCCCACTCTGACAATGCGCAGCGACTCGCTGAATGGTTGACGGACCAGTCACCCGTTGAAGCGGTACACTACTGTGGATTACCAGATCACCCGGGGCATGCGCTGGCGGGCCGTCAGCAGCAGGGCTTTGGCGGGGTGCTGGCATTTGAACTCGCAGGAGGGCGCGAGGCGGCGTGGCGTTTTATTAACGCGACAGAGCTGATGTCTTTGACAGCTAATCTCGGCGACGCGAAAACCACTATCGTGCATCCCGCTTCCACGACGCACGGCCGATTATCTGCGGATCAGCGGGACGCCGCCGGGATTTGCGAGGGTCTGATTCGCATCGCTGTCGGACTTGAGGATCTGGAAGACATTCAGGCCGATTGTGATCGCGGTTTCGCGGCGATTTTATCGCCGTAGTGGTTGACGGCTTCGCTAACGGCTTGGCCCTCGAGGGCAATCGCGCCGGTGAAACTCCCACCTAACAGAGGTTAACGCGCTCGACGATAGTCAGAAGAGCGCGTGCAGAGTGTCGGGTGCTTGAGTCCGATGCTCAGGCGACTTGATCGATGATGGTTGCAGCGATGCGCTCTCCATCGGCCGCCAGCTTTTGAAAAGCGACCACCTGATCGAAATTCATATAGCGGTAGATGTCATCTGCCATCGAATCGATCTTGCTCGCGTACTCCAGATATTCTTCCGGGGTAGGAAGCTTGCCGAGCAGTGCTCCCACAGCAGCGAGCTCAGCGGAGGTGAGGTAAACGTTAGCGCCTTCACCGAGCCGATTGGGAAAGTTCCGGGTTGAAGTGGACAGTACGGTCGATTTCGGAGCGACTCTGGCCTGATTGCCCATGCACAGTGAGCATCCGGGCATCTCTGTCCGCGCGCCTGCTCGTCCAAAAATGGCGTAGTAGCCTTCTTCCATCAGCTGATGCTCGTCCATTCGCGTCGGAGGGCAGATCCACATTCGAGTGCTGACCGGTGCCCCATGCGCCTCGAGTAGCTCTCCCGCCGCTCGAAAATGACCAATATTGGTCATGCAGCTACCGATAAACACTTCATCCACCTTGTCTCCCTGTACCTCCGAGAGTAGACGAGCGTCGTCGGGATCATTGGGGGCGCAGACAATCGGTTGGTTAATGTCGGCCAGATCGATTTCAATGACCGCGGCATACTCTGCATCGGGATCGGCCCCCAATAGTTCGGGATTGGCTAACCAGGCCTCCATGTTTCTTACCCGACGCTCCAATGTTCTAGCATCACCGTAGCCTTCGGCGATCATGGACCTTAGCAGCACGACATTCGATCTCAGGTACTCCGCGATCGTATCTTCGCCCAGCTTGATGGTGCACCCGGCTGCAGAGCGTTCTGCCGAGGCATCTGACAATTCAAAGGCTTGCTCGACGGTGAGTGAATCTAAACCTTCTATCTCAAGAATCCGTCCTGAGAATATATTTTTCTTGCCTTTTTTCTCAACCGTCAGCAGGTCTTGCTGGATGGCGTAATAGGGAATGGCGTGAACCAGGTCGCGCAACGTCACGCCCAGCTGCATCTCGCCTTTGAAGCGGACGAGCACCGATTCGGGCATGTCCAGTGGCATTACGCCAGTAGCGGCAGCGAAGGCAACCAGTCCGGAGCCTGCGGGAAAAGAGATGCCCATCGGAAAGCGGGTATGGGAGTCGCCACCCGTGCCGACGGTGTCGGGCAGGAGCATACGGTTTAGCCAACTGTGGATAATGCCGTCTCCCGGCCTTAACGACACGCCGCCTCGTGTCATGATGAAGTCGGGCAAAGTGTGCTGGGTGTCGATATCGACGGGTTTCGGGTACGCCGCGGTATGGCAAAAGGACTGCATTGTCAGGTCAGCAGAGAAGCCGAGGCAGGCGAGGTCTTGGAGCTCATCCCGCGTCATGGGGCCCGTTGTGTCCTGTGAACCCACGGTGGTCATGCGCGGTTCGCAGTAGGTGCCGGGGCGAATACCCTCAACCCCGCAGGCCCGGCCCACCATTTTCTGAGCCAAAGAGAAGCCTTTGTCTGATTCTTCGGGCTGCTCCGGTTTTCTGAAGAGATCGCTTTCCCCGAGGCCAAGCGCCTCGCGCGCCTTGGCAGTGAGTCCGCGGCCGATGATCAGGTTGATGCGCCCTCCGGCCCGGACTTCATCAAGCAGGACTTCTGAGCGCAGGGCGAATTCAGAGAGGATGTCGCCTGATTCAGAGAGGATCTTGCCGTCATAAGGCCGGATCTCGATGACATCGCCCATGCCCAGCGCGTCCACCGGCGCCTCAAACACTAGCGCACCCGCATCCTCCATCGTATTGTAAAAAATAGGGGCGACCTTGCCGCCGATACACACGCCTCCCGCCCGTTTATTAGGGATCCCGGGCGTATCGTCTCCAAAGTACCAAAGCACGGAATTGGTGGCTGATTTTCTCGAGGAGCCTGTGCCGACCACGTCGCCAACAAAAGCGACGGGCAGGCCCTTCGCTTTGATGGACTCAATATGCTTAAGCGGGCCAATCGTACCGGGTTCGTCGGGCGTGATGCCGTCACGCGCCATCTTGTACATAGCCAGTGCATGCAATGGGATATCAGGTCTAGACCAGGCGTCAGGCGCAGGGGACAGGTCGTCGGTATTGGTCTCGCCCGTCACCTTGTAAACCACCATTTTCAGTGATTCGGGGACCTCGTTACGATGGGTAAACCACTCACCCGCAGCCCAGCTTTCCAGCACGGCCTGCGCATTGGTTGATCCGTTTTTGGCGCGTTCTGCTACATCGTGAAATGCATCAAAGACCAGCAGTGTTTTTTTCAGTTCTCGCGCGGCGCTCATGCCGAGCGTCGGGTCGTCAAGTAGCTCGACCAGTGTCGTGATGTTATAGCCGCCGTGCATGTCGCCCAGAAGCTGAATCGCGTGTTCCTGGTCAATCAGCGCGCAGGCGGTTTCCCCCGTGGCCAGCGCTGACAGAAATCCGGCTTTTACATACGCCGCTTCGTCTACGCCTGGCGGCACCCGCTCCGTCAGTAGCTCAACCAGAAAGGCTTCTTCGCCCGCCGGTGGGTCATTTAATAGCTCCAGCAGATCGGCCACCTGCGCTGGAGACAACGGAGTGGGGGGGATATTTTGAGCGGCACGCTCGGCAACGTGTTGGCGATAAGCTTCCAGCATTAACAATTTTCCTTTTTCAGGAGAAAATGGGGCGGGCAGATTATAGCTCGGCCGCACTGCGCCCGTTAGCCTCGAATTGAATATCCCTCATTCATTTGGCCGATACCCACCTCATCGAGCGGGATCAGGAAACTGTTAAACTGCGTCGACCTGGGAGGTAACGTGTCCAATCTCAATCCTGTTCAAACCCCTTGCATCGGTGTCTGCTCGACCGGTATTGGTGATGCAGTGTGTCGTGGCTGTAAGCGCTTTACCCACGAAGTGATCGACTGGAACGGATATTCGCAGGCCCAAAAGCAGGCAATTGATGCCCGCCTTGATCGCTTTCTGGCAATGTGTGTCGGCAATAAGTTGCGCATCGTCGACCAAAAGCTCTTGGATTGGCAGTTATCAGTGCAGAAGATTCGTCATCAGCCGCATCACGACCCGTATTGCCACTTGTTCGCGCTGCTTAAGGCGGGTGCGAATCAAATTGGCGCTCCCGAGCAATATGGCTTCGAAATTCTACCAAGCTGTCGGGGGCTCACGCTGGCGGCCCTGCGAGATCAGATCGACGAAGAATTTTGGGTGCTCTCCACGGCGCACTTCGACCGCTACATTGCTACTGGTGACCTGTTTGCTGACGAGGCGGTTCAGGGTGCGCCCCGGTGAGTGTGTCTGGGGCGCTCTTGAGAGAGATTGAGGCATTTTTGCCTTGCGCAACACCCGACGCTTGGGTGGTCACGGCGAGGCGATCGGATCAGCAATCGATTCTGCTGATCGACCATGCGAATTGCGAAAAAAAAGCAGCTGCTACGGCGTTGGCCTTGATGCACCGCTATACGGGGAATACGGTATTACTGAATAAAATGTCTCGTTTGGCGCGTGAAGAGCTTCGTCACTTT
>Ga0315316_10002059_pt1 | contig 14365 bp, 19 predicted proteins | sample M160m3416metaG_FD_203702 | JGI IMG/M metagenome (GOLD analysis project Ga0315316, IMG submission 203702) | Ammonia-oxidizing marine archaeal communities from Monterey Bay, California, United States - M1 60m 3416 | ecosystem: Environmental > Aquatic > Marine > Intertidal zone | place: USA...
CAATTTTGCACTGAATTATCTGGAAATAAAAAAGAACCAAACTATAAAGAAATGATAAAAGAAGAAACCGCATTGACTAATTCAGATGGATCACTAGAGGAGGTAAAAAAGAATGGCTAAAAAACAAACTAAAAAAGAAACCAAAAAACAAACTAAAAAAGAGAAAATTGACAAATCAAAAAATTTGATTAGTCTTCTCAAAAAACATGGCGCTCAAGTTTATGAGGATCTAGAAAATGGTGAATTTCCAAAATTCTCAATCCCAAATCGTTCCATTAGTAATATAATTTATGATAAAAAACTGAGACAATATGTACTTGGAACTAACACTTCTCTAAGAAGTTCAAGAAATAGTTCTCAATTACGTTCATTCACTCAGTTATTGTGGCTTGCATTTTTTGCTAACAAATTAACACATGAAAAAAAATCATCCACTCTTCGAGATGTTTACTATTCTTCTCAAGCATTTGCTGTAGATTTTGAGGACCAAGGTGAATCTGATAACATAATTGTTGATTTAGAAGCTGTTTTGTCTCAACCACGAGAAGACTTCTATGTCTTTCCTGAAGAAAGAAGTAGTATTTTTGGTGATTTGACAATAGAATACACAATTCCTGGTTATGAAGGTAAGACACAAAATCTTTCTAGTCATCCTGACGGATATGCAATTGGTCCAAGTATGACTTCTGCTGAGTTGGTTGATACTAGTGCTGAACTTGTAATCGCTATAGAAAAAGGTGGTCTGTTTACTAGATTCGTAGAGGAACAAGTTGATAAAAAATTCAAATCAATAATTATCAATACTGGAGGTCAAGCTCCTCGTTCAACTCGCACTTTGTTAAAAAGATTACACGATGAAATGGGTTTACCTGTTGTAATTTTAACTGATGGGGATGTCTATGGAGAACATATTGCAATGGTTATAAAATCTGGTTCAGCTAATGCAGCACATCTAAAAGGATTAACTGTTCCTGATGCAAAATGGATGGGTGTATGGGCTACTGATATTGATAAATTTAAACTTCCCACAATTCCAATGACTGAATCTGACATAAAGCGCTGTTATGATTTATTGAAAGATCCTAGATATCAAGAAGGACTATGGAAACGAGAACTTGAAGTATTCATAAAGATTAAGAGAAAAGCTGAACTAGAAGCATTTTCAAAATATGGTCTTAATAACATCACTGAAAAATATTTGCCTAAAAAATTAGAAGAATCAAAGAGTTTCTGAACTATTAATTCTTAATGTCAATACACCATTTCTATATTTGAAATCTCCAATCTGCATTTCTTTTGAACCTTCAATCTGAACTTCTTTCGAAAATCCTTGTGATCCTCTAACGTATAAAATTCCATCAATTAATCTCACTGCAATTTTTTCTTCAGGTCCTGGAACTTCAGCAACAAAAACTGTTTCGTTATCACCTTTAATCAAATCATAAACCCAATTCTTTGTTTCTTGTTCTCTTGCTGAAAATTTTGGTTTTTGTGTCAAAACCATCTTTTTAATTATTTTTGTCCAATAGAAAATTGTTATTAGAGCAATTCCAATTAAAATAAAACTAACAAACCCATTATCGGCACGTAATGACATTGCATACACAAGTCCAAAGAAAACTAGTAAAATTATAGGAATTACATAATTTAATGATTTTTCCGTTGGTTGTGTGGCATTTGCGTATTTACTCAATATACAAAAATCATCTTTACCAAATATAAAGCATCTTTGATTTTTATAGGTAGAAATCTTATTTGTACTATTGACTGAAAATTCTACAAAAAATCTAACCATGAAGGATATAATTCTTAAAGGTTCTCTAATTGCAATAATTATATCTGTTCCAACATTAATCGTATTTTTTGGTGTTTGGACTTTAAGTAATGAGCTGATCTATGGTGCGGTGGCTGGACTAATAACAAATTTCGTAACACTTGGTATATCTTTTAAGATAGTTAGTAAGAAATTTACTAAAAAGCGTAAAGATGACTTTGAATTATAATTAATACCATGAATCTTTCAGAAATTATCGACACTTTGGTATCTGAAATTAAATTATCTGAACTTCAAGCTAAGATCTTTTTACATATTGTAATTAACGGCAGAATGAACACGGAAAAAATTGCCAACGTTCTAAATATTTCTCTTGATGACGCAACTAATAATTGTAAAAAACTTGTAGAATTAGGAGGTTTCATTGATATGCCTGATAATGAATTTGAAGCAATGCATCCAAGATTCACAGCAGTTAATATGTATAGAAAAATGTGTGAAAGAGAACAAAAAGAGTTTAAGAAAAATCTTGAGATTGATAATATTGGTGTAGCACTTGAAGTATCATACGATGATGCAAGGACTAAATATAACAAAAAAATGTGAAATGATATGAGTGAAACTCCATCTGAAACACCAAAAACTCCTGAAATTTACAAATGCTGTGATAATCCTCAGATAACATATCTTGCACCTCTTAACATAAACATTGATGAAAGAACAATTGGTTCTGTTGATGTCTGGAGATGTGCTGCATGTATGAAAACATTTTGTGAAGAAAAAACGTTAGGAATAGACTCTATTACTGATATTGTTGGAATGCCAAGAATTGAAGATAATGAAAAATGGGCAGTTATTATAAGCAAATTACAGAAAGGCAAAGACAAATGGAAACTTGTTAAATTAAAACAAAATGGAATGATAAAATTTGAAACTGCTGATGAAAAACTTATTGAACTAAAAATCGAAGATTATAAAATTGTTGATGATTTTCATTCTAGTTTTCTAGTATTAGATCACATACATACTGCAGTTGAAATTTAATCTTGAAACTCACTGTTAACATTCAAGAAATTACTGGAACTCAAATGGCAGCAAAGATCATTGGAAATTTCATTGTTGATGAGAATTCATTTCCTTTTACTGCAATAGCATTTGGAAGAATTGGAGGTCAAAATGTGGGCGTAAAACTTACTGATGACGTGGAAAAAAATATCAAAGAATTAGATTATGATCTTGATATTGTGATTGATACACTACAAAAAAACCTAATTCAAGGTGATCTTACTCTTCCTGAAGGATTACAAAGAGAATCTTTTGTTGATGATTAAAACTCAGCGTCTTCTAATGCATTTTCACATGAACATGATTTTGAAGTAGGAATTTTATCGATTAATAAAGTGAGTAGTTTCTTTGTAAGTTCTACATTTTTTGATAATGTTTCAATGACTTCTTTTGCTGTGACGGGTTTTTCAGCCCATACGTCATAATCTGTTACTGTTGAAATTGATGCGTAACAAATTTGAGCCTCTCTTGCTAATTGACATTCTGGAACCAGTGTCATACCGATAATCTCTGCACCGGTGCTTTTGTAAAATCTTGACTCTGCTTTAGTTGAAAATCTTGGTCCTTCAATACAGACATAAGTTGCTTCTTTGTGAATTTTTAATTCTTGTTCATTTGCAACATTTACAATTGCTTCTTGTAATTCTGGGCAGAATGGGTCTGCAACTGAAATGTGTATGACTCTTCCATCTTCAGAAAATGAACCTTGTCGTGATTTTGTAAAATCTAGAAATTGTGTTGGTAATACAAAGTCCTGTGGTGCAAATTCTTCTCTTAAACTTCCAACTGCAGATGGAGCAATGATTCTTTTTACACCTAGTTCTTTGAATGCCCATATGTTTGCTCTATAATTTATCATGTGTGGTGGAATTGCATGTTTTTTTCCATGTCTCGGCAAAAATGCAATTTTTCTTCCATTAAATTCTCCAATTGTTATTGAATCTGATGGTTTACCATATGGTGTATCAATTGTAATTTCTTTTGGATCTTTTAGTAATCCTGAATCATAAATTCCTGTACCGCCAAAAATACCAATCTCTGCAGTTTCTTCCATTAGTATTCCACCAATGATTCAGATCTATAATCTATAATTTTATCTCGACCATTTAACTCAAGTAGTTCTATGATGAATGCAAATCCTATAACTACTCCTTTAATTTTTTCAATCAATTTTGCTGCTGCTTTTGCTGTACCTCCTGTTGCAAGCAAATCATCACAAATTAGAACTCGTTGCCCTTCTCGTATCACTTCTTTTTGAACTTCCAATGATGCTTTTCCATATTCAAGTGTATATGATGTCTTTACAATTTTTCCAGGTAATTTTCCTGGTTTTCGTAAAAGAATCATTCCTTTGTTATACTTCAGTGCTAATGCACATGCTATGATGAATCCTCTAGATTCTATACCTGCAAAAACATCTACATCATTAGGATGAAATTTTTTAGAAAATTCTTCAACAACAAATGATAATGCAGATGGATCACCTAGAATTGGTGAAAAATCTCTAAATAAAATTCCTTTTTTAGGGAAATCTTGGTAATCTGCAATTTTATCTTTTAGATTCATAAAATTAAACGTAAAATTGAGAAATAAAAACCGTTAGTTAATCAGTTTATAGTAAATTTAATTGCTGCATTCGTCTTTCCATCATCTGCTAATATGTCATACTCACCTAATTCTAAATCTGCTGGAATCTGCCACACTGTGGCAAATTCTCCATTATTTTTTGCTGTTATGTTCAATGTTTGAATTATGTTATCTCCACTATTCATTATTTTGATTGTTATCGTTGATGATGATCTTGCTCCGTCTCCCTCTATACTCATAATTTCATTATTATTGTAATTGGTTTTGTTTATTTTTAACATTAATTTCTCACTATCATCTATTACGTCAAAATTCGATTCCATAAAATTACCTCCACTTTTTGCATTTATTGTCCATGTTCCTTTTATTCCATCTAATGGAATTCTAAAATTATCTATTTTGAAAACTCCAAATTTATTTGAAAATGTTTCCACTTTTTTGATTATTTGACCATTTGTATCCGTGATCATTATATCTAACAAAACATTAACTGTGGCCGTATTTCCTAAGATTAAAATTTGTTCGCCTACTTTATAATGGTCTCTTGTTGTTTGGATCGAAATTGCTCCTGAACCTTTTGACAATCCAATTGTAAATAGAGCTGACCCTGAACTTTCTCCTCTTTTTGCATCAAGTGTGTATGCCCCTGTTGTCAAATCATCTGGATTAATTTCATAAATCTCTCTTCCATCTGGACCTAAGTTTATTGAATCTGAAAACTTTTCTCTATCTGCAGAATCAATTAAAATCAATGCAACTTGTGCATTTGTACTTCCTTGAATTGAAATTTTAATTGCTTCTCCAGATAAATAATTTAATTTTGATGGTCTTAGAATTAAAATTGGTTCTGGTTCTTGCCCTACTCCAAAAATTGCAATTCCATCTTCATTATCCTGAAAAGCTGATAACACATAAGTTCCTTCCACGGATCCTCTTGGAATTTCTATTTCAAAATCAACATTACCTGTTTCTCCAACTGAAATATTTCTAGAAAAAATATCTGCCCCTATAGAATCTTCTAATATCACTGACATCGATTTATTTGGAATTGCACTGCCCTTAAACGAGACTAAATCTCCTACTTCGTAACTAGTTTTTTCTGTATTTATATTAATTAATTTTGCACTAATTACTTGGATATTTCTTAGAATCTTATTTTTACCATCGCTAATTTCCATTGAAACTACGTCCAAATCTAATTCTGGAGAAAATAAATGTTCAAAAGACCATTTACCATTGAATTCAGTTTGAATTGTATCTATATTCAGAATATCGCCATTTGGAAGCATTGATGTAATTGTCAATGTTGTATTTGGCGTTGCCATTCCTTCTAGTGAAATTATTTCTCCACGCTTAGCTTCTTTTGGTGTATTGTCTAATGATAATTTTATTTCTTTTGCAATTTCTCTATTTTCTACTTGTGGAATTCTAATACTAAGTATTTTTTCACTTCCTCCTGAATCCATTAAAACAAACTCTGTTCTTTCATCATTTGTCTTCTGAGGTGTTTTAGCTGTAAAAAGTAAATTACCATCATCATCTGTCATAATCGTTTTATGTAGTTCATCACCAATGTAGAAATCTAGAGATTGATTAGGAATAAATTTCTCTCCGACAACTCTAAACTCTGAATTTGAAGTTGGAGTCTCTGGAATTAGTCTGAAATTTGAATCATTTTTAATTGCAATAATTACTGTTTCATTTAATCCCGTATCTTCTGTATTTGTTTTTAATGTTTTAATGCTTGAGGCATAAATTATTTCTCCACTTTCATCAAGTGCTTTCCAATTAATTGTTGGATTTTGTTTAATAGTTTTAATTCCAAATTTGACACTTTCGCCAGGGTTTATGTCATTTTGAGACTTGAATTCAATCACTCCATTGAGTTCTTTTTTGCCCATCCAACCTTGTTCTGTTTTGAATGATTTGAATTCATTTTCTTCACTCAACCATATTCTGACAGTATCAATATTTGATGAACTTCCTCTACTATTCTTTAATTCTAATATTGTTGAGTCATCAAATCCAGTACTTATTGCAATTACATCATCAGCAAAACTATTTTCAATTGTTGATACTGCAATAATTGATGATATTATGAATAATGAAAAAAGTACGGTTGGATATTTTCTCATTATAATGATCTTCGAGTATCTACAATTAAATCTTAATGAGAATTGATTCGTGAATCTCTATTTTATGCTACTTGACTAGCTTTTAGTTCGTATGGATTCTCTGACCACCATTTTGTATAGAGTTGATCAATTTCTTTCATATCGGAACTGCTCAGATAATTTCCATTTGTCATATCTGAAAATGCTTGAATCTCTTCCTCACTTACCACTGTAGGAAATACTGATGAAATTCCTTGTTTTGATAAGATAAATTTTATTGCTAATTCTGTAATTGTTAATCCATTTCTATCTGCTATGGGTTTTAATTCCTCAACTTTTTTCAATGATGTTTTAATCCATTCTCCTTTTCTTACTGAACGATGATCTTTTTCATCAATTTTTGTATTTGCATTGACTTTGCCAGTCAAAATTCCTGATGCATCTGGAACTCTAACTAAAATACCAACATCGTTTTCAACTCCTGCATGTAGTAATTCATTTCCTGGTGTTTGTTCTAAAATATTAAAAACTGTTTGAACTGCTGTAACATTTTTCCTTTTCATTGATTCTAAACCTTCTTTTGTCCATCCGATTGCTGGTCCTAATGCAATTTGATATGTTTTGATCTTTTCTTCTTCTACCAAATTATCCAATGTATTAAAAATTGAATCATCTTTAATGTGATGCATCTTTGGATTATGTAATCCATACATATCTACGTAGTCTGTTTTTAATCTATCCAAACTGTTGTTTAGTGCCATTCGTGTAAACTCTTCATCAAATTGTTGTGGTAATTCTGTATGGCCTACTTGCTTCACTTGTTCAAAGTTATATCCATATTTTGTTGAAATTATTACTTCGTTTCTCATATCTTCGAAAGTCTCTCCAATCAATCGTTCACTTTTTCCTTTTCCATACATGTCACCAGTCTCAAAAAAATTTATTCCACAATCATATGCTTTTTTTAACATTCTTTTTGCTTCATCTTCGTCAATTTCCTTTCCCCACCAGTTCAATGCAATTGTCCATGCCCCAAAACCAATTTCTGAAACCTCAATTCCACTTTTTCCTAATTTTTTATATTTCATTTAATAATCTCCTTGAATTCCTGGAATTTTCGATTAATTTCATCATCGTTCAAAGTTGATTCACCTTCTTGAAAATTAGAATTTAATTCTATCCAAGATTTGCATCCTGAAAACTCTGATTTTAGAGGTAAATTAAATTCTGGAATTTTAATTGTCTTTAAGAACACTGCTTTCATTGGTTTTTCTGGTTTCCACTTTCTTCTTTCTTGAATGTATGAATCACTCCAAATATGAAATGATGATAGATTCTTAATTATTTCATTAGATTCTATGTCTTTTTCAAACAATATTTCTGCATATGATGAAATTTTGTTAAATCCTTCATCTGGTTTTTTGTTTAATACTTGATTTAAGAAATCATGAAACTCGGGTTTAACATGTTTTGTTTCTTGATGTTCCCATGTTGGAAACAAAAAAAATTTTTTAGATTCAACATTAAATCCAGACGCTGTTTCTAAAATTCCACCTTTTCTCAAAATTACAGTTTGTTTTCCTTGTTCTAGAGCCTTAACAACTGTGGCCCATTCTTTTAATGCATTCATTATCCAAGACTCGTAATTATAGGAATTATATCCTTTTTCACACAAACTATCATTGGAACATCTTCTTTAACAAATGCCGAGACTTTAGTTCCTCTAAGTTCCATAATCATGTCCTGAAATACGCTTAGATCATCTGATTCAAATGCTAACATAAAATCTTGATCATGTATGCCGAAGGAATATGTCGTGTTTAGTTCCACTTGTGGGTATTTTTGACTAACTTTGATATGTTCATCCATCATTTGTTTCCGTTGTTCGAGAGGAAGAAGATACCATTCTCTTGTTTTAATGAATGGATACACCACTGCATATTTTTTTGCCTCTAATCCTCCTACAAATGAATGAATTCTATTTGTTTGAGCATAAATTGATGGTCTAGTAGATGAAAAATACACTCTTGATGGTGTGATATATTTCCCGACTACTGTAAGATATATTTTCGAAATTGTTTCTTGTATGTCTTCAACTGATTCAGACATGCACCAGATCAAAAAATCTGCATCATCTCTTAATCCTAGTGTTGAATAAGTTCTAATATTCACTGGCGCATTTGCTAAAATATTTTCCAATTCTCTTGCAGATTCTTCTTTTGCTAAATCTGCCATCCATCTCCATTTTGGATCTATTTTAAAAAATGAAAAGCTAAAAAAATATCTCTTATTTTCTTCTTCAGACATGTTCAATCATTAGTTGTCTATTATTTAAAATAATTTTTAATTCCTATTGTTTGGCTTCTTCAAGAACCCAATCATAACCACGTTTTTCAAGTTCTTGTGCAAGTGATGCATCTCCACTTTTCAAAATTTTACCCTCTGCAAATACATGAACATGGTCTAATTTGTCTAAGAAATTTAGAATTCTTGCATAGTGTGTAATTACAATTGTTGTAGAGTCTTTATCTGAAACCTGGCTAATTGCTTTTGCAACTGATTGAACTGCATCAATATCTAATCCTGAATCTGGTTCATCTAAAATTGAAATTTTTGGTTTTAATACTGCCATCTGTAAAACTTCTGCACGTTTTTTCTCTCCACCTGAAAATCCTTCATTCAAATACCTGGAAAGAAACTCTTCACTCAATCCTACAGATTTTACATTCTCTTTAAGATAATTTTGAAATTCTCTTACTGTGATGAATACTTCTCTATCATCTCCTTTCATTGCTTTACTTAATGCATTGTAAGATGTTCTAAGAAAATGTGAAAAACCAACACCTGAAACTTCTGTTGGATATTGAAAACCTAAGAATAATCCTTTTTTTGCTCTCTCATCAGCTGTTAATTCCAAAATACTTTCTCCATCAAGAAGTATGTCGCCTTTAGTAACTTCATATTTTGGATGTGCCAAAAGTGTGTACGATAAAGTACTTTTGCCTGAACCATTAGGACCCATAATTGCATGAACTTCTCCTGGACCTGTTTTCAAATTTACACCTTTGAGAATTTCTTTTCCTTCTCTTTGTACGTGTAAATCCTTTATTTCAAGTATTGCCATTGAATTCACTTTCTAACATTCGTATATAATCTCGACGAATTTTAGCTAATCCTAATGTAAAATAAAGAAGAAGAGGGGGGATTATTTTTTGGCTAAAATAGGTCTTAATGTCAAAGTTATCTTATGTGTTGAAAGAATCTCTTTGACTCTATTTCTGATTGTTACTTCTGTGATGCCAGAAACTGTTGACACATCTCTTTGTAGAACATTTTGTCCTAACAAAACTGACGATACATACAGATATGCAGAAGCAATCCCATTTGGGGCTTTACCATCTGTGATGCTTTTTGTTTCTGTTTTTGCAGCAATTTCTAAAGCAAGTCGCTCTATTCTTACATCTGTCTTAGTTAGATTTGCGATCTTTGAAATGTATTTGTCCATAGTAACTACTGGAGTGGTTACATTTCCTATCTCTAACACAAGATTTCTATAGTATTTTGCAGCTAACTTTGTTTTTGCTTTTACATCTTTTGGTGCACAAACATTCTTACAAATCTCCTCTAATGATCTGACTATTCCACATTGTTTGCATGCCATATACACTACTGCCATAGTGATGCTTATGACTGATTTACCTTTCACCTCGATATTTTTTCCGTCTAGGCTTCGATAAATCATGGATGCTGTCTCTACAACATTCTTTGGAAGACTACAACTAACACATGTCTCGGAAATTTTTCCTAAAACATTTGTTAGTCTTCTTTCACGTGGAGATGTTACTCGAACTCTCTGTTGCCATTTTCTTAGATTTTGCATTTGATTTGAAACTGTACTTGAAATCTTTTTTCCACTATAATCTGTGGATGAAATTGAGATGTCTGTAGCAATTCCCATATCGTGTTGTGCTAGTGTTGTTTGTCCAGTTGCTCTTGCTAATCTCATTTTATCTTCAAGATTAGATGCTTTTGTTTCTGGACCCATATCAGCCATTTGTTCATCAACGACAATGCCGCATCCGGAACAAATTCTCTCACCACATGAATTGTCATCTATTACTGGAGATTTACATTCATTGCAGCAAGATTGTATTTCTAGTGTACTCATCTATATTTTCTCCTGCTTTTTTTCTTTGCAGGAGCTTGATCAAGCGCAAAAACTTTTTTTCCACTAATTTTTCTCAAGTTATTTGTTAGTGGTATGGCTGATGCAAAGGGACTTGACACTGGTCCAATTAATTCTGTGACTTTGGCAATTTTTTGACTATTGCTGTCACAAAGAATTTGACCTTCAGGTACCTCTGAGTTGAGTCGTACAATGACTCTGCCACTATTGGCTAAGTGCATAACTTCACCTACCTCCTGCAATTATAATTATGAAGTTTTGATAGTTTTCATTGAGTTCTGTCAACAAAACTTTAGTTTGTAGCTATTTTCGTTAGTTTTTTGATTGTTTTGCTCGTTTGGAAACTAATTTTTGAGAAATTTTCTCCAACATTTCTATTTTTTTTTCGGTTTTTGGTAAAACTATGTAACCTGATCTGACGTATGGTCTTTTTGGAAATCTAACTTGTTCTTCCGTTTCATTAGGTTGTAATCCTGCAGCATTTGATGCATCAATTAATTCTTTTAATGATGGGTCAAAAACACATTTCTCTTTTGATAATCTTCTTCCTTTGTTACGTGGTAATGTCTTGTTAAAGTAATCAAGCCAGATTACGACGTGTTCGTAATCTTTCATATTCCTATTTTATTAAAATTCCACTAACTGTTCCGCTTTGACCGGGTCTTGATACAATTCTACATTTTCCATTTTCGGTTTCGACAATTGCACCTTTTGTAATAATTCCCCGTCTTTGATAATCATTATTTGTTTGATTTTCTAAAACTTTGATAATTTTTGATTTCTTTACTTTAGAGTCTCCCATAACCAAATTCACAAAACTTGCAATCTTCAAACCAGTTTTTCTATTATTTCCTCTAGTTTTTCTTGTAATGGTTTGTTGTTCTTCACCCATCTCAGCTTCATTTGGGTATCTATCTGTTTCAAATTTTTGTCTAGTTTTTAGTGGATGTCTGAGACCTCCGGTAATTTTACTTGTTTTTAGATTCTCTACAGATTTCTTCATAGAGTGTTTTTGAATTACTCTAATTTATACAAAACGCAAGATTTGATAATTTCTACGTGTATTAATTATAATTAACCGTACTAGGTGAGGTATTTCTGGTACGTACTTTCTTAAACAATTTCTGTCTCAATGTATCATCATCTCCTTGAATTCCAAAATATTTCTTAAATTTGTCGGTTGTAGTAAATATTTTGTATCTTCCAACAGTTTGATGTTCTATAAAATCAAGCTGTGTTAATTCTTTCAAATGTGAATAAACTCCTGTCCCTCTTACCTCTACCAATTGTTTACTAGAGATAGGCTGTTCGTATGCAATGTATGATAAAGTTTTTTGTGTTGCTCTCGGCAGCATAGGTCTTGACGCATATCTTCTTCCAATAGTTGAACTGTATTCTGGTTTTAATTGAAATACATATGAGCCATCTGGTAAATTTGTAATCTCAATTGCTTTAAACGATGATTTCGTTTTTTGAATTAATTTTGTTAATAAATTCAATGTTTTTGTTCTTGATTCTGTACCTGAGGCTCGAATTAAATCTTCAATACTGAGTGGTCTGCCTGCTGAATATAATGCCGATTCTAGTCTTGCCGTTGCTTCATTTTCATCATCAACTTTTACCATTGTTTTTTATCCTGTACAAATTGACTTAAAATCATCTTTTTCATATCGTTGATCAAATTGTAAATTATTATTTGATTAAGGTCACCATTATCTCATCATTTCCTTCTTCTTGCATAATGTCGATTTTCTCATCTCTTGCCAAAAATAAAATTGCAAAAAAGCATCTGATTGAATCTGTTGTATCTAAACCTGCCACAATCTTTTCAAGTAAAAGTGAACCATTTGCTTGAAGTTTTCTTAACACCAAATCCTGATATTCACCAATTATGTTCTCTAGATTATTGAAAATTTTCTTAAAATCTGGTGGTTCGATTGGTTCAAATCTTAATTTGTTACTCTTTCGTTCTCTTGGATTTGCCATTGTACCTATTAGATTTTCAAGTAAATCCAGTAATTCGTCTAAACTAACTGGATATGTTGATTCATGTCTATATGGAAACTCGAGAATATCTATGTCCACATCCGTTCGCTGTCGAAGAGGTTTCTTTTCCATTGCTGCTTTTTGTAATGCAAAAATACTCTCTACTTTTAATTTGTAAATCAGTGATGATGATAATGCTGCCATTCCTGCCACTCTGAGATCTTTTTTGTCAGCCTTTTCTAAAATTTTTAATAGCATTGATAAAATTTGAATTAGGTCTATATCCCAAACATCTCTTTTTTGGATTCCTTCTGGATTAAATAATACATTTATTGGAACTTTAGAAATAAGTGATTTTGTTTCTTCGTGACTCACAGATTCCTCACAATCTAATTGAATAATATCTATTGACTCTATTTTCTTTTCATCATCAGTCAACTCTTATATTATAAAATAAAAAATGCATTTTGTGAAAGCAGCACGGATAATTGAACCTGATAAGCCTCTTGAAATAAACCAAGTTGAAATTTCTAACCCCACTGGAACTCAAGTTCTAATTAAAGTATTATCTACTGGAGTTTGTCATAGTGACTTGCATCTTTGGGAAGGAGGATATGATACAGGAGACGGATTCATGAAAGTCACAGATAGAGGTGTTAAATTCCCTGTAACTCCTGGTCATGAGGTTGTTGGACGTGTTGAAAAAATTGGTGAATCTGTTAAAGATGTAAAAATTGACGATACCGTTTTAATTTATCCATGGATTGGATGTGGTAATTGCACTACTTGTAAAAAAGGTGATACAAATCTATGTGAAACTCCAAAATCCTTAGGTGTATTTCAAGATGGTGGGTATGCAGAAAAAATAATTGTTCCTGATTATAAATTTCTAGCAAATATTGGAGATGTGAATCCTGATTCCGCATCATCATTGGCGTGCTCTGGTTTAACTGCATACACTGCAATCAAAAAGGCATTAGTGAATAACCCTGAATCAATTTTAATTATTGGTGCAGGTGGTTTGGGTTTAATGGGTGTACAATTAGCAAGCCATATGACAAATTGTAATATCATCTGCGCAGATCTAACAGATGAAAAATTGAACATTGCAAAAGAATTAGGTGCAACTCATATAATTAATACAAAAGAAAATGATGCAGCACAAAAAATAATGTCTATCTGTAATGAAAAAGGTGTTGACAGTATAGTTGACTTTGTAAATGCACCTCCAACTGTTAAACTAGATCTATCTGTAATTAGAAAACGTGGAAATATTATTCTAGTTGGTTTGTTTGGTGGCTCTGTAGAATTACCTCTAGTGTCTGTACCATTGAAAGCGATAACAATTCAAGGTGCTTACACTGGAAATTATAAAGACATGGTTGAATTAATCGATCTTGCAAAAAAAGGTGTTATTAATCCAATTGTATCAAAACACTATACTTTAGATGAAGCAACTAATGCTTTAGATGATTTAAAAAATAGAAAAATTTTGGGTCGTGCAGTAATTAATCCTTGATTGAAAATTAATGGTCCCCACTGAAGGATTTGAGCCTTCGACAACCCGATTTCTGTATGCCTAGTAGACTACTGTTATTCAGCCCTAAGCCGACAACTACAGTCGGAAGCTCTACCAGGCTGAGCTAAGTGGGG
>Ga0315316_10002060_pt1 | contig 14358 bp, 10 predicted proteins | sample M160m3416metaG_FD_203702 | JGI IMG/M metagenome (GOLD analysis project Ga0315316, IMG submission 203702) | Ammonia-oxidizing marine archaeal communities from Monterey Bay, California, United States - M1 60m 3416 | ecosystem: Environmental > Aquatic > Marine > Intertidal zone | place: USA...
ACCGAACTGAGCAGGGCAGCAGAAAGAGATAGCAGGACAACAGGTCGAAACATTGGGGTTCTCCGGAGCAGATTGTGATTCAGCATGACTGAAAGGGCATCTCGCCATTCATTTTTCCGTCAGGTGACTCAGAGTACGCGATGGTCGGTCCGGAATCCACTGAGGTGAATCCCTGTTCGAAAGGAAAGCGGATTTGGGAGTGTGGCGGTTTTGACACAGAAGCCGGCGGCGATCAAACTGCACGGTCTGGAATGAATGACTGCAGACCAGTAGCTCCGGATTTCCTTGACATTGGTTGATTCTGCTATGCCTTTACATCACAGCCGAAACGTCGCATTGTGCAACGTGCTTATTGTTGCAGTCATGGTCGCTGTTATCCCTTTCATCGCTCAGCACGACGTCGGCAATACCTTTGCTGACGCGACGGTCGGGCCGGGTCTTGTCGGCAGCGGTCTTTGACACGAGCGTCTTGCTGCCGTCGCCATCAGGCAGTCTTCAATGAAGAAATGTACGTGATATTTACACTCCGAAATCTGGTGCTCGTAGTTTCCTGCGGCGTACAATTTGTTTTGCCGGGCGTTCCCATGGCTGAGGCGCAGGATTCTCCCGTCGCAGGCGGGAAATCCCACTTTGAAGCCAGCGTGGCACCGTTTCTGGCGAAGCACTGTCTGGCCTGTCACAGTGGTGATGAAGCGGAAGCCGGGATTGCATTCGATACGTATACTGCGTCGGCCAACGTGCAGTCCGAATACGACCTTTGGGATAAGGCCGCGCGACTGATAAGAGATCGCCAGATGCCGCCAACTGAGCAGCCACAGCCGACAGCAGAAGAACTACTTGCCATCGACGCCGCGATCAAGGCTGAGCTCGCAACGTTTGACTGTACTGCGGAGCTGCGTCCCGGTCGAGTGACATTGCGACGACTCAACAAGGCTGAGTACAACAACACGATTCGTGACCTTGTCGGTCTGGACCTGAAGCTGGCCGATGATTTTCCGTCAGATGATGTCGGCAACGGGTTCGATAATATTGGTGACGTGTTGTCTCTTCCGCCTGTTCTGCTGGAAAAATATCTGATGGCTGCTGAGTCCGTTGCTGACCAGGCCATCGCCGATCCACAGGCTCGTGCCCGGGTTCTTGTACATCCGGCTCTCACGGCCGGCGATCGAGTTGCTGTGGCCCGACGAAATGTGCGCGAGTTCGCTGAACGTGCATGGCGCCGACCGCTTTCGGAGGGCGAAAAGGAACGCCTGTTCGAAATTATGAAGTTCGCCTATGACCAGAACAGTTCCCTGGACGAAATCTTCCGGACCGTGGTCAGTGCCGTGCTGTCGAGTCCGCATTTTCTGTTTCGGGTGGAACGTGACACGGACGGCGAAGACGAAGATGGAATTCGCCAACTGGACGGTTTTGAAATGGCATCGCGACTGTCTTACTTTTTGTGGAGCAGCATGCCCGACAAGTCACTGTTCGAACTGGCCCGCAGTGGCAAACTGACACAGCCTGATGTTATTGCGTCGCAGGCAAAACGCATGCTGGCCGACCCGAAGTCGAAGGCTCTGGTTAGTAACTTCGCGGGACAGTGGTTACAGCTGAGGGACGTTTCACGTCTGATGCCAGACCCTGAGCTGTTCCCGGATTTCGACGATGAGCTTCGTTTTGCGATGCGTCGCGAGACAGAACTTGTTTTTGAATCGATCATGCGAGAGAATTACAGTGTTCTTGAATTTCTCAATGCGGACTTCACGTTTGTGAATGAACGTCTTGCGCGACATTACGGGATTCACGGCATCAGCGGACCGGAGTTTCAGCAGGTGGCGCTGAAGAATCATCGTCGGGGCGTGCTCACGCATGCCGGGATTCTGATGCTGACGTCCAATCCCACCCGGACGTCACCGGTCAAACGTGGCAGATGGATACTGGATAATATTCTGGCGGAACCACCACCGCCTCCACCGGCAAACGTTCCGGAACTGGAAACCGGCGGCGAGAATCTAGGTTCGTTCCGCGAACAGATGGAGCAGCATCGGTCGAATCCCGCCTGTTCGGTCTGTCATCTCAAGATGGACGCCATCGGATTTGGTCTGGAGAACTTCGACGCTATCGGTGGCTGGCGGGACCGTGACGGTCGATTCGACATTGACGCTTCCGGTGAGTTGCCGGGGGGGCAGAAGTTCGGCGGAGCGGTCGATTTGATGGAGATCATGGTCCGGGAGAAGAAAACAGAGTTCTGTCGGTGTCTGGCGGGTAAGATGTTAACATATGCGCTGGGCCGGGGACTCATTTCATACGACCGATGCACGATCAATGATGTGGTCAGAAATCTGACAGAAAACGAATACCGGTTTGAGACACTCATTACTGCCATCGTGACCAGTGCTCCATTCACCATGAGTGAATCAAAATGAACGCTACGGAGGATTATAAATGACAGGTCGCAGCCTCTGTTTCTCACGTCGTCACGCCCTGCAGGGCTTAGGCGTGTCACTGGCTCTGCCATGGCTGGAATCTGTATGCCCAGTGACTCGAGCCGCAAAAGTGCCTCCCACACCGCCGCAGCGGATCGGCTTCATCTTCGTGCCCAACGGAGTACATCTGCCTGACTGGACGCCGCAGACGGAAGGCTTCGGTTTCGAACTCCCCTATATTTTGGCTCCGTTGTCTGCCGTTCAGGACGATGTTCTCGTCATCAGCGGTCTGACTCATGACAAAGGTCGAGCAAATGGCGATGGTCCGGGTGACCACGCCCGCAGCGCCTCGGTATTCCTCACCGGTGCACAACCGCGAAAAACGGACGGTTCCAACATTCGATCCGGAGTGTCGGTGGATCAGGTGGCTGCACAGGCTGCTGGCCAGGCGACACGTTTTTCGTCACTGGAACTTGGCTGCGAACAGGGCCGAACCGCAGGTAATTGTGATTCCGGATACAGTTGTGCCTATTCGTCCAACATTGCATGGTCGTCCGAATCAACGCCGGTGGGAAAAGAAACGAACCCCAGATTTGTGTTCGATCGCCTTTTTGGAAACGGCAATTCGAAGGCAACAAGTGACAATCAGCAGCGACGGGATGTCCTGAAGAAAAGTATCCTGGACTTCGTTGCGGAAGACGCCCGCCGGCTGCAGAAACAGCTGGGCACGAATGACAGGCGAAAACTGGAGGAATACCTGAACGGCGTCCGAGAAGTCGAACGGCGTGTCGAAGACGCTGCAGACCAATCGGAAATCGTTTTTGATCTCGACTATCCCGTTCCCAGCGGCATTCCGAATGATTACGGAGAACACATTCGATTGATGTGCGACATGATGGTCCTTGCGTTTCAGACAGACAGCACGCGCATCGCCACGTTCATGTTTGCCAATGCGGCCAGCAATCGCAGCTATCGTCAGATTGAGGTTCCGGATGGCCACCACGATCTGTCGCATCACGGCGAAGACGCCACAAAGCTCGCCAAGATCCGGTTGATCAATCGATTCCATATCGATCAACTCAGATATCTGCTGCAGAAGATGAAAGCGACGCCCGATGGAGATGAGAACCTGCTGGACAACACGACCCTCTGTTATGGCAGCGGAATCAGCGACGGCAACCGCCACAACAACGAAAACCTGCCAATTCTGATTGCCGGTCACGGGGGCGGTACGGTTGACCCCGGTCGACACATTCGAGTTCCCGCAGAAACTCCCGTGTGCAACCTGTTTATGTCGATCCTCGATCGCTTTGGCGCGCCGGTCGATTTCATCGGTGACAGCACTGGAAAAGTTTCCGGTCTGCAGATCTGACCGGTCGATCGTTGCTGTTGGATGACCGATTTCAAACTCGCCCCTTTGCTTAATGGTATGCGCCAAGTCAAAAAGATACAAAAACGTTTTTGCGTCCCGATCGTTGCATTCGCCACAGCGTTACTACTCAACGGTTCACCTTTGATTGCGACCGAGGAAACGACTGCCGAGGAAACGTCGGTCATCGAGGCCTGTATCGAAAAGCTTGAGAGTGGAAACTTGGAAGCACGCCGCGACGCTGCCTATGCGCTGGCTTCCCGGGGCCGCGACTCCCTTGCCGCACTATCTGCTTTGACCAGTGCGCTGAGTGACCGGGATGAACAGGTCTGGATGCAGTCGGCAGTGGCGATTGCTCGCATCGGATCGGCTGCGACAGCCGCTGCTCCGGCGCTTATCAAAAATCTCGACAGCCGCTCTGATCAGGTGCGATATCGAGCTGCATGGGCACTCGGACAGCTTGGACCGCCTGTCGTCCCCCTGTTGCGAGATGCAGCGAAGCACGATGACGCTCGTATTCGTCTCGGAGCAGTCGCTGCCATGGGATGGCTTGCTGCCAGTGGCACCGAAGTGCTTGCTGAATTAACCGATCTGCTTACTGACGAGAACACTGATGTCGCCGTATCTGCGGCCGCCGCACTGGGACGACTCGGCACGCGCGCCGAGTCAGCCCTTGCGCAGGCGCTTTCGAATGACCGGGAAACTGTTCGAGTTAAAGCCGCTTTGGGGCTCGCAGAGATCAGCAATGTGTCTGAAACCACGCAGGAGAAGCTGACTGACGTTACGCAGGACATGCATCCACCAGCCCGAGCTGCAGCCGTCGTTGCTCTGGCTTCATCCAGTTTTGATCGAGTCCAGCTGCTGGAAGTCATAGCCGCTGCATTAACAGATAAAGACGCCAATGTTCGCAGCGCTGCCGTGCTGGCTTTGCGAAAATTGGGTCCGGAATCCCGCCGAGCTGTTCCGTTTCTGGTCGAGATGCTGAAAAGTGATGCTGCTGGTGCACGCTCGTCAGCCGCTTTCGCACTGGGAACGATGGGGCAGGATGCGGCCGAAGCTCTGCCGAACCTGATTGCAGCATTGAAGCGTGAGTCTGATGATAACGAGTCAGAGGTGGTGCGCGCGATCAGTCGAGTCGGCGTGAATGCAGTTCCCGCCTTGCTGGCAGCGTCCACTGATTCGGATCTGCCGTTGGAACGTCTGGTGTCAGCACTCGCGGGAATCGGCCCCTCGGCGACCAAACTTCTGGTGGCAGCTTTACACGGCGACCAGGCTTCGGTGCGAATCACAGCGGCGCACGCCCTGGGGCGCATGAATGTGACGCCGGTGTCAGCGATAAATGCTTTGACTACGTGTCTGCAGGATTCGTCGGCGAACGTCCGTGCGGCATCTGCAGCGGCACTCGGCTGTTCCCGTCACCCCGGCGCCAGCGCCGTTGCTGCATTATTTGCAGCGGCAGAAGATAGCGACAGTGTTGTTCGAGCCGCCGCTGTTTTCGCACTCGCATCGATCGCTCTGCCTGCGGACAAAGTGTTGCCCGTGCTTGCAAAGTCTCTGTCTGATGACGCCGCCGCCGTGCGTGGGAACGCGATCGCCGGCCTTGAGCAACGTTCGGATGCTGCGGTCTCTGTGCTGTCGGAAATTACAGCAGCTTTAGGCGATGAGGCAGCCACGGTGCGCGCCAGTGCCGCAGCCACGATTGGAAGCCTCGGTGAATCAGCCAGAACTGCGATGCCGCAGCTGACGGATACGTTGTCCGACGCAGACACTGCTGTTCGAGCAGCTGTGGCTGGTGCGATGGCGAATATTGGCGTGAAAGACCGCAGGGCTGCCGCTTTGCTGGCACCGCTGCTGGCGGATCCGGATACAGACGTTGTTCTGTCCGGATTGGCGGCACTGACATCGATGGGGGATGCGGGCACAGATGCTCTGCCTGCTGTTACAAACGTGCTGCAGCACGATCAGCCGTCCATCCGGTCCGCTGCAATTCAGTGTTTTGCGGCCATTAATTCCGAACAGTCGCAATCAGTTTCGGTCTTGATGTCTGCGCTGAAAGATGCAGACTGGACCGTCCGTCGTTCTGCCGCAGAATCGCTCGGCGACATTGGACCGGCGGCCAGAGCGGCAATCCCGATTCTGTTCGTCATGCTGCAGAACGCTGACGATACCAACGTCGCACGAAGTGCAATTCGATCGATTGACGCGGCCGGCCCGGAAGCACTTCCTGTCCTGCTGGCCGGTCTTGAATCGGGCGACCTCAGAACTCAGTCTTACGCGGTCTTCCTGGTTGGCAAAATCGGGCCCGCGGCCGCCGATGCACTACCTCTGCTTAACAAACTTCACGACGAGTCGGAAAGTCGTCAGTTCAGGGAACGACTTCAGACCGCAATCAAGCAGATTAAGGAAAAATCTGAGACTCCGGTTGAGTCTGAATAGACACTCTGGTCAGGATGTTCTGGCGGTGACGACTGAGAGTCGGCCGTCATTTTCTTCTGCTGTGGGGGTGCGTCCGAACTCTCCGCCCCACATCACCAGCATATCTTCCAGCAGACCTCGTTGATGAAGATCGGCCAGTAGTCCGGCGACGGGCCGGTCAACGGCGGCTGCCAGTTTGGGATGATGCGTTGCCAGATTTGAATGGTCGTCCTGTGTAATGCTGTCTCCCTCGCGGTGTGTGCACTGAATAAAGCGAACACTCCGACCCGCCAGTCGCCGCGCCAACAGGCACTGGCCACCAAATGCGGCGGTTCGATTGTCATCGCGTCCATACATTTTGTGAATCGCCTACGACTCCAGGGCGTCAGGCCGCGTTTTTCTTTTTCTTCGCAGGTGTCTTCTTCTTTGGCTGTCGTTGCTGCTGATGCAGTGACGGAGGATCAGCCGGGACTGAGCCTCGATCATCGGGGACCTGATACTGTTTCTGCAGGCCTGCGACACGTGTTTTCAGCTGAGCCACGATAGAAGCGTAGTCCGGATCGTCGTACCGGCTTCGCATTTCGCGAGGATCCTTCTCCAGATCGTACAGTTCCCATTCGTCCAGATTGTAGAAGTGAATGAGTTTGTACCTGTCTGTCCGCACACCGTAGTGTCGTCGCACCATGTGGGCGGTACGTCGTTCGCCGTTGAATTCGTAATAGTGATAGTACAGCGCGTCTCGAAAACTCGGCTGGCTGCAATCGACCAGTTTGTTGCTGAAGCCGATGGTCATCGGGGGAACCGTTGTTGATCCGCCTGACGGCTTGCCCAGCAACAGCGGCTTCAGACTCTGGCCCTGCATGTCGTCCGGGGTGTCGGCGCCGGCCAGATCCAGGAATGTTTCCGCGAAGTCCAGATTTGAGATCAGGTTGTGGTTTACGCTGCCGGGCTTGACCTTGCCCGGCCAGCGAAGCACAAACGGCATGCGATAGGATTCTTCGTACATGAACCGTTTGTCGAACCAGCCGTGGTCGCCCAGATAGAATCCCTGATCAGACGAGTAGATGACCACCGTGTCGTCTGCCAGTCCGGATTCGTCCAGGTAGTCCAGCACTCGGCCGACGTTATCGTCGACGGACGCGATACAGCGCAGATAGTCTTTGATATAACGCTGATACTTCCAGCGAATCAGGTCGTCGCCTTCCAGCTTTGCTTCTTCAAACGCCTTGTTCTTGGCGCTGTACGCTTTGTTCCAGACCTCCGTTTGTTCGGGAGTCAGGCCACGGGGAGGATCGAGTTTCAGGTCTTTCCGAGTCATCGTTGTGCGAATGCTCATGTCCTGAGTCTGTGCAGCAGTGCCTCGGCCGGACCAGTCGTCGAACAGGTTATCCGGCTCCGGGATTTCCACATTATCAAACATGTTCAGGTGTTTGGGGCCAGGCTGCCAGTTGCGGTGCGGCGCCTTATGCTGGTACATCAGCATGAAGGGTTTGCTTTGATCGCGTTTCTCTTTCAGCCAGTCCAGAGAAAGATCTGTGATGATATCGCTGGTATAACCGACGTGTTTGACGGGTTCCGGATTTCCGTTCAGCAGCATTGGCGGGTTGTAATACGGGCCCTGTCCTTTCAGCACCTCCGAATAATCAAAGCCCTGTGGCGCGCTGGCCAGGTGCCACTTACCGACAACGGCAGTCTGATAACCGATCTTCTGCAGGAGTTTGGGAAATGTCTGCTGCGAACCGTCAAAGCGATTGCCGTTGCGAACAAAGCCGTTCAGATGGCTGTGTTTTCCCGTCTGAATGACGGCTCGGCTGGGGCCGCAGATGGAATTGGTGCAGAAGCAGTTCGTAAACAGCATGCCATCGTTGGCAATCCGATCCAGGTTGGGCGTACTGTTGATCTTAGAGCCATAACAGCTCATCGCGTGAGCTGCATGATCGTCTGAAAAGATGAACAGAATATTCGGACGTTGCTCAGCGGCCGGCACTGATGCGGCGATTGTGCTGCAAAGAAGTGCAGCCACACTCAGTTTCGTGGGACTCATGACACGATTTCCGATTCACGTTTTGACAGTTTGATACATCACATCGCACGGTAGTCGCGACACTGCACGGTTGCAACCAGCACCGATTACATTCTGCGTTCGCAGCTCCTGGCATCGGCTGAATCGTGAAAATCGACTTCTGGCGCTACCAGTTCGTGAACGAACCATCCGCACGATGCAGCCGTGGGCAGTCACCTTCCATCACGGGGTACTTTGCAACCGCCGACTCGTCGAAGGTAATGCCCAGGCCAGGTTCTTCGGGTGGGTACATGTATCCGTCTTTGAACGGAACCTGTTTGGGAAACAAATCTGTCAGGACTTCTCCGGGAATTCGGGCACATTCCTGTACGGCAAAATTGCTGGTCGCCAGGTCCAGATGCAGGCAGGCCGCCGTTGAAACCGGGCCGAGAGGGTTGTGAGGAGCAATGCCGATGTAGTGGGTCTCGCACCAGCCGGCGATTTTTCGACCTTCCGTCAGGCCACCGGCAATGCACAGGTCAAGGCGGCAATAATCGATCCAGTCCTGTTCGATGGGCTCACGAAACTCCCACTTCGTCGCATATTGCTCGCCCATGGCAATGGGGACACTGGTGTGCTGCCGCAGCCGTCCGATGGCGGCCGCATTCTCGCAGCGAACAGGGTCTTCGACGAAGAACGGGTTGAGCGGTTCCAGCTGTCGGCACAAGGAAACGGCATCGACCGGATCCAGCCGAGTGTGGACATCGATGATGATGCCGATGTCCGGACCAACCGCTTCCCGCACGGCCGTGACCAGTTCCACTCCCTGTCTCACAGACACTCTGGGTTCCAGCTGTTCTCCCTGCGACGGCAGATTGAAACGTACAAATTGCCAGCCGTCGGCCATCAGCCGGCGGCAGTTCTCAACCATTACATCCACAGCGTTGTCTGTCACGTGCGGATAACAGGCCACACGATCACGCACCAGTCCTCCCAGTAGTTCATACACGGGCACGCCAAGTGACCGTGCTTTGATATCCCACAACGCAATATCAATGGCGCTGATGGCGGCGGCCCCGATACGTCCACCAGGAAAAAAACCGCTCCGTAGCATAACCTGCCACAAGTGCTCGATTCGTCGCGGATCTTCACCGATCAATGATGGCGTGAGTGCCTTGATATAGCCGGCGACAGCCTGTTCGCGCCAGGTGATGCCCGCTTCACCGATCCCCTGAAGTCCGCCGTCGGTTTCCACGACGACAAACAGGAACGGGCGGACCTCGCCAACGATATGGGTGCGGATGGATGCAATCTTCATGGAGATGTCTTAACGTAGTGCACCTGATTCTGGCAAGCGAGCGGGAGCTGGCGTTCCAGGTTTCGGAAACAACGACTTCATTCGTAATCAATGCCGGGGGCCGATACGTGAGTCATACAGACGGGGATCCGCTTTCTGCTTCAACCGACACCAGCCTGCCGGAAGAAACTCCCACGAATCGACGCTGGGTCATGTTTGGCCTCGCCGCCGGCACGTCGTTCATGTTGTATCTGCATCGATATACCTGGGTGATGGTGCGGCCGGAACTAAAAGCCGAATTCGGTTTCAGCGAACAGCAGCTGGGCGGGCTCTACACACTCTTCAATGTGACGTATGCGATAGGACAGATTCCCGGGGGCATTGTCTGTGACCTGTTCGGGCCGCATATGTTTCTGGGAATCATCATCGCCGCGTGGTCGCTGGCAATGCCGGCCGTCGGACTGACAGGATCCTTGACAGGGCTCGGAGCCTCACGACTGGCGTTCGGAGCAGCGCAAGCAGGCTGTTATCCATCGCTGGCCAAGATGACTCGTCTCTGGTTTCCGCCGAAGGGCCGCACTGTTCTGCAGGGTTTGATCGCGAGTTTTTTCGGCCGCAGCGGGGGCGCAATTTCGACCGTTGTGTTTGGCTTTATGCTTGGTGCAGGGCTCTCGTGGAGATCGTCTCTGGTCATTCTGTCGGCCATCGGTCTGATGTTTGCCATGTTGTTCTACCGGCTGTGTCGCAGTCGTCCGGAAGATGATCCGGCCACGAATCAGGCAGAAGTCGATCTGATTCGAGCGGGTGAATCGGACAACGCAGATGCGCCACGGGTCTTGCCATTTCGCAGAGCCATTCGCAATCGCAGCCTGCTGATCTTTATTGTGCAGCAGTTCATGAATGCTGGTGCGGACTATGTGTATTCGGCGCTGATGGCCAGTTACTTCATCGAAGCCCGCGGTGTTTCTGACAAGATTGTTCTGGGACTTCTGGCCAGTCTGCCACTGTGGGGCGGGGCACTGGGGGGGATTGCCGGAGGATTCATCAATGACGGGTTGATCAGCCGCACAGGCAACACGCGGCTGTCTCGTTCTCTTACAGGTTTTTCGGGTAAGGTCATTGCGTGTGTTTGTCTGTATGCATCCATTACACATGCGGATCCCATGACCGGTGCATGGCTGCTGTTCGCAACCAAATTCTTCAGTGACTGGACACAGCCGACTGTCTGGGGAACGTCGACGGATATGGGCGGCCGCTACTCGGCGACTGTGTTTAGCATTATTAACAGTTCAGGCAGCGCGGGCGGAGTCGTCACTCCGCTGGTCGGCGGTTTTTTGCTCGATCATTACGCCACCTACGAACAAGGAGTTGGCCAGATGACGAAGATCGTCCACTACGAACCGGTGTTTCTGATGGTGGGGATCATGTACATGATCAGCGGCATATGCTGGCTGTTCATCAACTGTACGAACTCGCTGGACCGTCCGGAATATACGGACACGTAGTGCCGGCTGCCAGCGAACGGGAATACAGAAGATCAATCAGCACGCAGGCGGCGTGCACTCCGGGGGCAGGGTTCGTGTACGGGTGATACACATGCCTGCTCGTATCGTCGACGCCAGTCATCAGAACCATCGTCGTCGATTCGTGTGAGATTCACTCCTGTCACAAACGCGGGCAGGTCGCCGCAACTGAAGGCGTCCCATAACTGCTGGGCGTGAGTAAACCAGCTGGTTGTTCCGGACGGCCAGTCCAGCCGCAGCAATAGTCCGGGGTATGGATAAGGCTTGTCCTTCGCTTTGATGCGATATTTTTCGACCGTGTCCCAGTTGATTGTCACTCCGATACCCGGCTCGTCAGGAATGGCACTCAGCCCGTTTGATACCGTCCACGGTTCGTTCACGAACTGATCGGCGTACATGTGATTGCAGTGGATAGCGGGCCATCTCGCATGGGACAGGGCGGCCTGGATGTGCAGGCAGTACGTCGCAGTCAGGTTGGACCCCACCCATTGCAGCCAGAAGGGTTTGTTAAATTCGGCACACGTTCGACCTCGGCCGAGAGCATGGCTGATGCCGCCTTCCATTACAAAGCCGTCGCAGATGTCCCGTCGGATCTGAGTTTCAAAGGCCGGTCGGTCGATATGATGAGCGATAGGCACGCTCAGGTGCTGACGCAGTGCGCGGTTACCTGCGACATCTTCCTGTGCGACGGGACTTTCCCAGATCGCAACTTTCTTGAATTGTTCCAGTCGTTTGCACAGCGGTCGAGCGATTGCGGGATCGAGTCCGAAGTCGTTGAAGTCCATATCCAGTTTGAAATGATCCGGCACGGCTTCCGACAGTCGAGCGATCTGATCTTCCAGATCGAACCACGGTCTCGCTTTGGTTTTGAAAGTTGTGTAACCCTGTTTTGCGGCCTCAGCACATTCATGAATCCAGTCTTCAACCGGCATGTCAATCGCCCACCAGCCGATATGAGCGAACGAGCGAACCTTGTGTCCCAGCAGTGCCCAGACTGGCGTGTCGAGCGATTTTCCCACAGCGTCGAATATGGCCATCTGCAGTCCGGCGCCCAGAGAATCATCCCACATCACAGACGCCGGATGCTGACCGTTCGCCCGTTCGACGGCCTCATCAGTCACTTCGCCCCAAGTGTAGTAGGGCATGGTTTCGCCGACGCCCACGACTCCGTTGCTGAGCGTGACTTTGCACAATTCGAACAGCGACCAGTGAGGGATTTCGCGAACCATGTTGCGCCACGGCACTTCCTTTAATGGCATGTCGACCCAGATACGTTCGATCGATTCGATTTTCATCCGTCTGATCTTTCTGTTTCTTGCGTGCGATGCTTGACTGACTGGTGCGGATTCAACGACCCTGCAGCACAAGCATATCGTGTGGCGGCGAATATTTCGTCCAGTCCGCTGACCGGAACCGCCGGGAATCCGAAGACACGCAGAAAACGAAACATGACAGTACGTATTACGAACATCCGCTGTATCGCCACCGCCCCGGCCGACATTCGCCTGGTTGTTGTGAAAGTCGAAACCAGCGACGACGGACTGCACGGTTTGGGTTGTGCCACGTTTACTCAGAGACCGCTGGCGGTCGTCGAAGCTGTCGAAAAATATCTTGCTCCGTTTCTGAAAGGACGAAACGCCGATGAAATCGAAGATATCTGGCAGTCCGCCTACGTCAGTTCGTACTGGCGTCAGGGGCCGGTGCTGAACAATGCCCTGTCCGGCGTCGATATGGCGTTGTGGGATATCAAAGGCAAGCGAGCTGGCATGCCCGTCCACGAATTACTTGGCGGCAAGTGCCGCATGGCCGCTCCTGTGTATGTGCATGCTTCGGGGCGTGAGTTTCAGGATGTCGTCGACGATGCTCACAAACTGATGGCTGACGGATTTCGTCACATTCGTATGCAGGTCGAGGTGCCTGGCCAGGCGACGTACGGTACAGAGTCAGATCTGCAGACTCATGAAACCGTTGACGGTCCGACCGCGCCGCAGAACGTGTTCGAGCCGGCCGATTACGTGCGACTGGCTCCCCGGCTGTTTGAGTGCGCTCGCAGTCAGCTGGGTGATGAGATTGAATTGTTGCACGATATCCACGAGCGACTGCCTGCTGCCCTGGCAATTCAGCTGTCAAAGGATCTGGAACCCTTCCGGCTGTTTTTTCTGGAAGACGCGCTGCCGCCGGAAGATATCAACAGTTTTCGCCGGCTGCGTGCCGCCAGCAGTACTCCGATTGCCATGGGTGAACTGTTCAGCAACGTTAACGAATATCTGCCGCTGATTAAGGAACAACTAATCGACTTTATCCGAGTGCATTTGTCGGACATCGGCGGATTGACTCCGGCTCGAAAGCTGGCGGCATTGTGCGAATTCTTCGGAGTGCGCACTGCGTGGCACGGGCCGGGAGACACTTCTCCCATTGGGCACGCTGCCAATCTGGCTCTGGATCTTGCCGTTCCGAATTTCGGCATCCAGGAATTTACGCCATTCAACCAGGCAACTCTGGACGTGTTCCCGGGCTGTCCGGAACTGCGGGACGGAATGCTGTGGGCGAACGACCAACCGGGCTGGGGGATTGATGTCGACGAATCGCTGGCCAGTCAATTCCCATATCCGAAGCATCCCTTCAACGGCGCATGGCCGGCAATACGTCGACGCGACGGAAGCGTGATTCGTCCCTGATAAGAAGAGAAGCTGCTCTTGTTTTTATCCCCACTGCTGCGGAGATTCTGATGTCCCGAATTGCGATTGCCGAATGCAAACAGGAAGTTTCCACGTTCAATCCTGCTCCCAGCCGGTACGAGAATTTTCGAACGGCCCGAGGGCAGGCTGTGCTGGACTACCATCGCAGCGTTAAGGAAGAAGTCGGCGGAGCGTTAAGTGTGTTCGACACGGCGAAACACGTCGATCCGGCTCCGGCGTTTGCTGCGAGTTCCAACACTTCAGGCGGGGTGCTGGCAGCGGACAGTTTTGATCGGCTCAGCGGAGAGTTCCTTGACAGTCTGAGCGAACTGGGCTCCGTTGATGCTGCTTATTTCAGTTTGCACGGAGCCATGCAGGCGGCGAACGAAAACGATCCGGAAGGCTATCTGTTGCAGGAAGCCCGCCGCATTCTGGGCGAAGAGATTCCATTTGTGGTGTCTCTGGATCTTCATGGTATTCTGACCGACCGCATGCTGGAACACAGCGATGCAGTCGTCGCGTTCCATACCTATCCTCACGTTGATTTTTTCGAAACGGGGGCCCGAGCAGCAAAGCTGCTGTTGCAGATTGTGGCGGGAGACGTTTGCCCGGTTACTGCTCGAGTGAAGATTCCGGTGCTGGCACGCGGTGATGAGATGATTACGG
>Ga0315316_10002063_pt1 | contig 14349 bp, 9 predicted proteins | sample M160m3416metaG_FD_203702 | JGI IMG/M metagenome (GOLD analysis project Ga0315316, IMG submission 203702) | Ammonia-oxidizing marine archaeal communities from Monterey Bay, California, United States - M1 60m 3416 | ecosystem: Environmental > Aquatic > Marine > Intertidal zone | place: USA...
ATCCACAACCTGATTATTACGCAGATCCAGACTTCCGAGCTGTGGCAGAGTTGCCAGTTCCTTAATATCAGCTACCTGGTTCTTCGCCAGGTAAAGAGAATGCAGTCGCTTCAGCCCGTTAAGTGCGGTGATGTTCTTGATCTGGTTGCCGGTAAGATAAAGGGAAGACAGTGTCTTCATGCTGCCCACCGAATCAATTTCAGAAATCTGATTGCTTTCCAGATTCAGGTACTGGAGTTTTTCGAGCGTTGCCAGAGGAGCCACGCTGCCGATCTTGTTGTGCGAAAGATCAAGAGACTGAAGGTCGACGCATGTGGCCAATGCAGCAAGGCTGCTGATCTCATTCTTCGAAAGGTTGACTTCAGCCAGTTTCGTACAGTGCTCCAGTCCGGTGAGATCCTTAATACCGTGCCCCTGTCCATTAAGAAAATAAATTTTCTGCAGATCGGCGACTTCCAGAGTGTCCTTTTCAACAGCCTTCCGCTTCAAAATTTCACGCAGCAGAGCATCCAGAGCTTTATCCGGAACCGTGACTGTGACCGGATCTGCTGTTGGTGACAGGTGCGCAAACGAAACAGATACGGTTGCAGCATAAAACAGCAGTAATGTCAGAAATCGCATGATGCACGTGTTCTTGATGTTGTCTATGAGGCTGACGGTCGAATTGAGAACGTCATTAATCGATGCCTCATGATACCAGTGAAATGCCCCGGACGGAATTGTTCTGTCTAGTCATGGTGTACGTCGACCGTGGACTAAGTCGCCGCAGCATAACGGGCCGCCTGGTCCGGTCGCTGCGGCGGGCTCAACTGAAACCCCAATAGCCCGAAAGACTCAAGTCAGAAAATCCGCAGTATTACACCTGCACAGCGGATGCAGCTCTAATACTGCGTCCGGATTCCTGCACAGCGACTGGTAGTGCCGTCAGATTCACGTAAATCGATTTACAATCAGGTGTTGTGGAGCGGAGTACTGCGAAAATCGGACTTCGGCATGAGATTTGAATTGGCGATTTGTCATCTCACATCCTCATCGCACAACGGAGGACGCACACGATGTCACACACACACCTTAATTCACTGGAGTCGCCGCAATCCCCTGCCAGCGGCGACCACGCGCGACCACCGACCCTGCCTGAACAGCCAGCCGCTCAATCGTTCCCGGAACAATTTCTGAGCAGCTTCTTCCAGGAAAAAAACATCAAGTGGATGCTGGTTGTCGGAGCGGCGATTGTCTTTGGTTCATCGTTGATGCTGGTAACCAAGAACTGGCCGAGCTGGACGTCGGAACTCAAGTATCTGACGATTCTGGGATATACAGTGACAACATTCCTGGTCGCGGAGGTGTGTCGGTGGCGGCTAAATCTGACAGCCACCTACAAAGTGCTGCACCTGCTGACACTTCTGCTGTTACCCATCAGTTTTTACTCGCTGACTTGGTTGTCCTCGGGCACCGCAGCAATGTCAGCACTATTGGTATGTGCCACCGTCTTCCTGTGGCAGGCCAGCAGTCGCATTCTGGATCACCTCCTGCGAGGTCGTCAGACCACATTTCTGATCAGCTTCCAGTTGCTGTGCATAGCCGGCGCACTTCCGCACGTTTCCACACCGATGGCCGCTTTTGCCTTCATGATGCTTTGCTGGGCTGTATTCACGGCAGGTGTGGTGAAAGTGAATCGACACACATTCTGGCTGGCGGAAGAGCATCAGATGCCGCGCGTCTTCGGCTTTCTGCCGATCGCCATACTAGGACTGCAATTCCTAATACTGATCGGAACGAAAGCAATTACATCCATTCCGGCACAGTGGACCGGAATGGGCTGCGTAATGGTCTCCGCAACGGTACTGATGACAGCGCGCACGGTTGCGGACGTATTCAGGCAGAGAACGGGCAACCTGGTACGACCGCTGCCCTGGCACATTGTCGTGCCAATGTTTTGTGGGCTTGTGCTGACAGCCCTTGGCCTGGTGATCTCATTCAGTGGATTCTCCTATGTTGGTGCCACCACCTATGCCGTCATCCCGACGGCGGCTGTTTCTGCGAGCCTGATGTGGACAGCAGCGCGTGACACGAAGCACTCGGGCTTTGTATGGGCAAGTCTTCTGTGTGCTCTGATCGCCTACCAGTGTGCCCCGACCCTGTTCGCAAATATCGTACAGCAGCTAAAAGCGGGGGCCGCCAGTGCGATCAGCGAAGAGCGGCTTCCTCTGGCATTCTACGGTCTCACGTACCTGCCGTTGCTGGCCGCAGTCGCGACTGGCAGCCGCTGGTTTGATCGCCGCAGCGAGTTTGCTTTAAGCCGACCGATGAAGCATTTCGTGTCGGTCATTTCCGGCCTTTTGTTCTGTGCGGCGTTCACCCACCCGAAAGCACTGTTCCTGGTTTCGCTTATTAACGTCGCGTCGTTCATCGGTTATGCCATCCTGTTTGTTGACCGTCGCTATGTTGTTCCGGCAATTAGCGCTTTGATGCTCGCGACAGGTTCGGCGATACCAGCACTGAACGGCATGGGAATCACAAGCATTTCCTCCGACTACGGCTTCGTATTGCTGTCGGGGCTGGCGGTCGCACTGACGTTAACAAAACTGCTGGACGATCTGTTGAACAGAATCCCAGTCGCCCCCGGCAGTCTTGTACGCCACCGCAACATGCTCACCGGCAAGCTCACAAAACACTCCGCCCTGCTGCAACGACGGGATGGCAGCGACCGTGGACTCTGTCAGTTGGCCGGATGCATTTTAGCAACAGCGCTGTCAGGTCAGTGGCTGGGGCAGGCGATCTATCAATTCTGGACACCTCTGAGCGATGCGCAACTGCTGCAGTACGGCATGCTGATGACAGCCTTCGCATTGTATACGATCAGAAACCCTCACTACCTGAGCGGCTTGAGCATTTGGCTGATGCTGGGCTTTGCCGCGGCACGGACAGCTGCAGGACTGAATGTTACTTTCGACGTCCTGATCGCAGGCGCCTCGTTCGCAACAGTGGGGCTTTCTGTCGCTGGATACCTGCTGCTGAAGTACGGTGGCCTGATGGAAGGACTCAATTCCTTTTCAGAGTTGCGACAACGACTGGGCATTAAGACGACGGAGAACCTGCCCGCCACAGAAGAAGTAAGAAACTCTCGCGGCTGGACACGGCAGGCACAGGCCTTCGTTGTGCCTTTGTGTGATTTGAGCCTTGTGGTTCTGTCGTGTCTGGCCACATTTATTCATCTGCCGTTCCTGGTACTGATCCACTTCGGGACGGCATCATCCCTGCTGACCTTCGATAGTGCTCTCATCATGACGGCAACAAGCATTACCGTGCTGTGGCTGGCTGCTGCAACTGTCGCTCTGAAGAGCCGTTCTGCAGGATTCGCAACCACAGTCGCACTGCCCCTGTGGGCCTCTGCCGCGGGTATCTGGAGTGGTATGCCGATCACGGTCGAATGGATGCCTGTGCTGTGGACGATCGTGCTGGCAACAATCTATGTCGCCGTCAATGCGTACCGGCAGGGAAACGCTTTGCCATCAAATGCGGCTGGCTCTTCGATCAACAGCATACAAACGTCAGTCGAGTCTGTGCCGTCATCTCACTCAGTTCCCGTGTACAGCGTCATCAGCAGGGTCAGTGAGAGCCTGCTGCAGGCCATCCTGATTCTCGGATGTTTGACGTTCGCGTTGCCACTGCGGCTGGCAGCCTTTCTGATTCTGACAACGTTTTTCTTTGTCGATCGACGAAGGCTGGATACTTCTCGCGTCAGCTTCCTGGCGGTAGCGACGAATATTCACGTGCTGCTGGTTGCATCCGCTCTGAGCGGATGCAACGGACTTATTGTGAGCATTCTGAATTCTGCGACACCAGCGGGAGCAATGGCACTGGTGTTTCTGACCACTGCGATCAGCGTTGCTTTGTTTGACAGTGAACGCAAATGGTTGGACCCGATCGTGGCCAGAACGTGGACAGGCCTGCTGCGAGCGGGCCTGATAGTCATGGTGGCAGTGGCAATGTTCAGTGGAATCTACTCATTCACAGAGCTGACCATCATGGTTGCCGGATTCGTAGTGATCATCTGGGCAGAGTTCCGCCAGGCGATTCAGAAACGCAAAGAGGCCCACGTATGGAGCAGCATTGGTGTGTGTGGCGCAGCGATGATCTTCCTGTTCAGCCAGGACCTGGTTCAACTGGGTACGGGCGTCATTCAGGTTGTGTTGCTTGCGATCGCAGTTATGGGACTGGTGATCGCGAAACTTACAGACACCTATGTAAATCTCGCAATCGCAAAACGCCCCATGAACGCGATTGGCCAGACATTGCCCACTGTCGTGGCGCTGATGACGATTGTCTGTGAGTTGACCGGAACGACCGGCACCGACACGGCCCCAAACGCACTTTCACTCATGATGGCTGCGGGAATCTACTTCCAGCAGGCCATGTTGACGCATAAACGCCGATTCGCCGTCATGGCCGCGACCATCATGAACGCCGACCTGATGCTGTTGTGGCGATCTCTGGATCTGACAGCCCCGGAATTCTACCTGGTCCCCGTCGGCCTGTCGGTACTGGGCCTGGTTGAGATGCTGAAGAAGGAACTTCCCACAAATTCACACGACCCTCTGCGATACATCGGAGCACTGACCATTCTTGTATCACCCATGTTCGAAGTCCTGGGTGGCAGTTGGGCTCATATGCTGTCACTGATGGTGCTTAGTGTTGTTGTGATTCTGCTGTCAATCGGACTGCGTCTGCGAGCACTCGTCTATGCGGGATCTGCATTTCTGGCAGCAGATCTAGTCGCGATGGTGGTGCGAACGACGGTCAGTCATCCCGGTCTGTTGTGGGTTTGTGGAATTGCACTGGGTGGTGGGGTTATCGCTCTGGCTGCCTTCTGCGAAAACCATCGTGAAAAACTACTGGCTCGAATTCGACTCGTTTCTGCCGAACTGGCAACCTGGGGCTGACGTCCCCGTTCAACACTTTTTCTGAGAGGAACACATCATGAAATGGCTCACACAGTTCAGTCTTGTAATGCGCTCCAGCCTGACGTCATTAAAGGACAAAATTGAAGATCCGGAACGCATGCTGCATCAGTTGATCATTGACATGGAAGAAGAACTTGACCGCGTTCGGTGCAGCGTGGCCGAAGCCGTTGCTGACGAAATCCAAATGAGAAAACGAAGCCAGCAGGAACGCACGGATGCAGACAAATGGATGGAACGAGCTGCTGCTGCAATGAAACGAGGCGACGATTCCACTGCCAAGTCGGCTCTCAAACAGAAAATGTCCGCTCAGCAGCGAAAGGATCAGTATTCCGCAGAACATCAGAAGCAGAAGGTCGAAGTTGAAAAGCTGCAGGCTTCCGTCCGTGACCTGGAGGACAAGATCCGCCAGGCGAAACAGAAGAAGACGCTGTTGACCGCCCGTATGGCCCGTGCAACTTCCACACAGAAGATCAACTCCGCGATGGAACGATCTCACAGTCAATCGGCGTTCGCTCAGTTCAATCGGCTTGAAGATCGGGTCGATCGCGAAGAAGCGATGACAGAAGCGTGGGATCGCATGGACGGAAAAGACCCTGACGCCGACGAGTTGGCACGACAGTTCGAAACTCAGGAGCGAGAACAGCAGGTGAATGCTGAGTTCGAACAGCTGAAAGCGGATGCGGCGGCGGACTAACGCTGCCGATCACGGATCGCCGATCGCCTGTTCAAGCTGAAAAGCGAAGCGTTCGTTCAGCCGCGAGGGAATCACCGCGCGAACTCGACCAAACGCGGCGCGCCGGGTACGCGGTTAAACGATTTGTCCGACCTGCCGTCGTTATCAGCCAACCTTATAATGCCCAGACGACATCGCGAATGGAAAGGCAGTCAATGATGCAGCCACAGTCTGTTTTACAGTTGCTGCACAGCTGGTATACAGTTGACCGGGTCCGTGCGTCGCCAGCAGCGGGGCGTTTGCTGAGCCTGCGCGCGGACGATCGAGTTCTCATTCGAGATAACGTATTCACAGTCGTCAGTCGACAGACGGTCGCGTCACGGGGTGGAATGCGGCTCACGCATCAACTTGAGTCAGACGACGGAGCTGCTGATCTGGAAGTGATATCGAATCTGTCGTGCACCAGGCACTCGGCTGAGCTCAGGACCAAGAACGGCACGACAACGATTTACGAGGAGGAAATCGTCAAACTGGGCAGATCCGTTGAAACCGCCGGCAATCGGCACTGCCACGATTGACCTTTCAACCGACGCCGGTAGCTTGAGTGACCGACGTTGCTGTGCAAGTCATACTTTGCCGATCTTCTGTGTCGGTAATATTGTGCCGCAGCGTCCATCACACGCCCACCCTTCTTTCAGAGCTTCGCCCATGCCTCATCGCATTTTCTTACTCGTTGTAGTATTCCTGGCAAACATTGTCAGCCATGCAGACGCAGACAATTTCAAGCTGCACGCGACGGGCGAAACCCAATGGTACCGCGGCAATATGCACACCCATTCGCTGTGGAGCGACGGGGATGATTATCCGGAAATGATTGCAGTATGGTACAAAGAACAGGGCTACAGCTTTAATGTCTTCACGGACCACAATGTGCTGCTGCGTGGCGAACGCTGGATTGATGTGGAAAAAAACAAAGGCGGCAAAATTGCCTTTGACAAGCTGGCCGCAAAGTTTGACAGCCAGTGGGTACAGACAAGGACTGAAGACGGACGTCTGCAGGTTCGTCTGAAGAATTTTGACCAGATCTTCGATCGGCTGGCCGTGCCACAGAAATTCCTGCTGATTCAGGGTGAGGAAATTACTGACGGCTACAGGAACATGCCGGTGCACATGTGCGTCACCAACACGACGGAACTGCTGCCTCCACTTCACGGAAAAAGTATCGTGGAGGTCATGCAGCAGAACATCAATGCAGCCATCTCACGGCGAGAACGCACCGGCGAAAAATCGCTGGTACACTTGAACCATCCGAATTTCCACTACGCGATCACGGCTGAGCAGCTGATGCAGGTGATTGGTGAGAATTTCTTCGAAGTGTACAACGGACACCCCACCGTCAACGACTCAGGTGATAACACCCACCCTTCCACTTCACGGATGTGGGACATCATCAACACCTGGCGACTGGCGAAACTCGACCTGCCACTGATGTACGGACTGGCGACAGATGACGGTCACGCGTACCACAGAACAAAACCCGGCGACGGCGCTCAACCGGGCCGAGGCTGGGTCATGGTACTGGCCAAGACACTGACTCCGGATGCGCTCGTGTCAGCGCTGGAAGCAGGACAGTTCTACTCATCCAGCGGCGTCACGCTGAACAGTATTTCCGTGACGAACAGAAGCATAACACTAGCGGTTGCTACAGAGGCAGAAACGACCCACCGTATTGACTTCATCGGCACACGAAAAGGTTTCGACGACACAACATCGCCTGCCACTGAGGACCCGCAGAAATCGAAACGCATAACTCTGCAGTACAGTGATGACGTGGGCGTTGTGCTGCAGTCCACCACCGGCGGTTCTGCTGTATATCAGTTCACAGGCGACGAACTGTATGTCCGGGCGGTGGTAACATCGTCGCGTCTGCATCCGAATCCTTCAGAGCCGGGAGATTTCCAGCAGGCCTGGATACAGCCAGTGGTGCCAAATAGTCCGTAGAACTGTGTTCATTGCAAGCCGGCGCAGACAACAGCAATTCGAATGGTATAGAATCACAAAGCCTCTGGCGTTCTTTCAACGGCTTTGAAAGCTGGCGCAACCGCGTTCAGCTTCTCTCAGATAAGTTCTGCGTCCACCCGGACACACTTAATCCGGTTTGAAACTCGTTTCAGGAGAGTACGGATGACTCAGTCAACGTTTGCGGACTGCCGAAGACATCGGCACCGCTGCCGGTGTGGTCTGGGTATTTCTGAATGACAACGGCGCCACGTCGCTGACGGCGCTGATCAAGGGGACAGATCTGCCCAAAGAACTGGCTCTGCAGGCGATTGGCTGGCTCGCTCGGGAAGACAAGTTAGTCTTCGAAAAGGCACTACGCGGGCGTTTGATCGTCCTGAAAGGCATACAGCAGGTGTATGAAGCAGCCTAGCGTATGCGACGAATCAAGTACGTTGTTATCGTTTGCAGCAGTCGTCGTTGCCGGACATGCAGATCGATGCGTTACCGTTGTTGAAGACCACGCTGTACGCTCGCCCTTTAACGATCACCATTGTGCTGCGACTTGTTTGGCGTAGGATACTCATTACTGACAGTTGAAAGGCTGATCTTGCTGAGTTTTCCTGACCAACACGCGCGGCATCTCTCACGACGGCGGTGGCTTCGACTCGGTGGCCTTGCCGGATTCGGGGCAAGTTTACCGGGCCTGATGCCGCCGCAGATTCGTGCTGCTGCGATGCCCCGTACCAACGCTCCGGGATTCGGACGGGCAAAGTCTGTGATCGTGGTATTTGCCAGCGGTGGACAGAGCCAGATTGACACATGGGACCCGAAACCCAATGCCCCCAAAGAGATTCGCGGCGCGTTCAATTCCATCCCCACATCGGTGTCCGGTACTCGCTTTTGTGAACACATGCCGCAGATCGCGAAGCTGGCGGACAGGCTCTGCGTGGTCCGCAGCATGTCACATGAAGATCTCGACCATGGCACCGCGTTCTACCTTTCATTGACCGGCCGTTACCATCGTCGCCGATCGGGCAATCCCCTGCCGACTGCCGAGGATCATCCGTGTCACGGCGCGGTGCTTCAAAGAGTCCGGCCGTCGACAGCTTTCGTACAGACGGCGGTGCATCTGAACGGCCCCGCCGAAGTCCCGAACATCGTCGGCCCCGGTCAGTTTGGGGGCTTCCTGGGCAAAGCCTACGATCCATTAACACTGGGTGATGTGACAGCCCAGGAAGCAGCTATTCCGTCACTGCTTCCTCTCAATGACGTGCCACCCAGTCGTCTGGAGTCCAGGCAATCACTGCTGACATCCATCGAAAGTTCGATGACACGGTTGAACTGTGACATAACAGCGTCAAATAAAAGTGTGTTGTACCGGCAGGCATTCAAGATGTTGTCAAAGCAGCAAACTCGCACCGCATTCGACCTGAGTGCTGAACATGATGCTCTGCGAGATCGATATGGACGGAATCGTTCGGGCCAGGCGTGCCTGCTGGCGCGGCGACTTGTGGAAGCGGGGATCCCGTTGGTGACTGTGATCTGGAATCACAACAACCGCGGGCAGGACAAATCCCCCACAAACACCGACACCTATGGGTGGGATAATCACAACGATATTTTCACCGGACTGAAAGACCACTTGTTGCCCCGCTTTGACCAGAGTTTCTCAACCCTGATTGAAGATCTTGATGATCGGGGAATGCTGGATGAAACGCTGGTTGTCTGCATGGGCGAGTTCGGACGCGCACCATTGGTGAAGCTTGAACCGAACTTCGCTGGGGCTTCACCGGGACGCAAGCACTGGCCGTCTGTGTATTCGATCGTGTTCGCGGGAGCCGGTGTGTCACGGGGAACAGTTGTCGGGGCGTCAGATGAAATTGGCGGTTTTCCGGCGTCAGAACACTTTGGCCCCTGGGACACAACGGCCACAATATTTTCTGCCCTGGGAATCGATCCTCACCACGAATACACTGACCAGGTCAACCGCCCCTATCGAATCAGTGACGGAAAAGTCATCGATGCGATTTATTGAACATGGGGCCTCCGGAACGTGAAATGCACGCAACTGGCAACTGATGGTTTCACCTGAATATGCGGCCGGTGCCGCGTCTAACCTTGACGCGGCCTGTGGCAACACAGGACACTGAACACATGCTCAACATTCTTGGCAACTACAGTGGAACGTGCGAACGCCGATCACGACGCAATGCGTTGCAAATCGGAGGCGCGGGCCTGTTCGGACTGAACGTTCCGAAGCTCCATGCTGCTGAAGAAACTCAGCCGTCCGCACACGGCCGCGCGAAATCAGTAATCTTCCTGTTCCTGTTCGGCGGCCCCAGTCAGCTGGAGACGTTCGACATGAAACCGCACGCTCCGGATTCAATCCGGGGACCGTTCAAAGCCATTGCTTCGCGGACCCCGGGACTGCTGATCGGCGAACACCTGCCACTCACGGCAAATGTGACTGATCGGTGCGCTGTCATTCGCACGATGAGTCACGATTTCAATGACCACAGCGGAGGAGGACATTACATTCAGACGGGACACCGCTGGCACGTGCCAATTGGTAACGGGTTCAACGTCACACCGAAGGACTGGCCGGCCATCGGTTCGGTCGCCTCACATCTGCAGCAGCAACAATCATCAGCGGGAACGATGCCGGCTTACGCGGTGGTGCCCAATTCACTGGGACGCCTGCAGGATTATAAAGTCCAGCTGAAGCGACCCGGCGAAACCGCAGGCTGGCTGGGTAGAGCCTTCGACCCGCTGACCACACGAATCGAAAAGCGAGACGCCAGTGACAACCCGTACTGGCGCGAATGCAACGATGAAGAGCTGACCTTTCAGATTGACGGCCTGGTCGCACGCGATTCACTGAACCTTGACCGTATGTCGAAACGCAAATCTCTGCTGACACAGTTTGATGACGCCCGGCGGCACCTGACGGACCAAACCTTGGACACGTACAGTCGGCATCAGCAGCGTGCTCTTTCTTTGGTAACGTCCGAAGAGGCCCGCCAGGCTCTCGACATCACCGCCGAAGCACCGGCAGTGCGAGAGCAATACGGGCGACACCTGTTCGGACAATCCACGTTAATGGCGCGACGACTGGTGGAAGCCGGGTCGAAGTTCGTGACGGTGCACTATGACTGTGTGGACGGCTACAGCTGGGATTCACACCGAAACAGCGACGATGTCAGAAAGCACCTGCTGCCCACGATGGATCAGGCATTGTCAGCATTACTGCTGGATCTGGAACAGCGAGGCCTTCTGGATGAGACGCTGGTTGTCTGTCTGGGAGAAATGGGACGTACACCGAAGGCCAACGCGCAATGGGGGCGTAATCACTGGAGCACTCTGTTTCCAGCTGTACTGGCCGGGGCCGGCATTCGTGGCGGAACTGTTTATGGAGAAACAGACGACGACGCGGCCTACGCAACAACCCCCCCCGTCAGCCCGGAAGACCTTGCCGCAACGATTTACCACGCGCTGGGCATCGATCACGAACTACGTGTTCAGGACGCACAGGGCCGACCCACGGCCGTTGTCGACGGTGGGCAACCGCTGCTTAAGTTATTCGGTTAGTGCATCCGACTGGTGACGGCTGTCTTTCTATTTCTTCTTCTTTTTCTGCGTGCCGAAGCTCCAGAATTCCGACGGCGTATGAGCGGCCGCAAAATATTCACGGGCTCGCTGCACGATGTCGGAGTGATCTGCGGCGACGTCATTCTCTTCGCCGAGGTCTTTGCTGAGATCGTACAGTTCGACGCCATCCTGCTGTCGGACGCCCTTCAGATTCAGCTGTACAGCTTTCCACTTGCCAAATCGAACCGCGCGTTTGCCACCACGTTCGTAGAATTCCCAGTATAGAAATTCATGTGCCCGCTGCTGGTCGGTACCCGTCAGTTCAGGCACCATGCTGATGCCATCCAGCCCCGCGGGCGTTTCGGCACCCGCCAGTTCGCAGAACGTAGGCAGCATGTCCCAATGTGCGGAAATATGATCAGACTCAGTCCCTGCCTTTAAGTTACCAGGCCAGCTTACGATCAGAGGCGCCCGGATCCCACCCTCATACAGATCACGTTTATGACCTCTCAGCGGGCCGTTACTGTTAAAGAACAGTGGGTCGTGCCCGCCCTCTTTATGTGGACCATTATCACTGGTCAGAAACACGATCGTATTATCGTCAATCTGCAGATCCTTTAACAACGTCATCAATTCACCGACGCCTTCATCCATCAGAGTCATCATGCCAGCAAACGCTGCAATTGGGTTTTTCACGAGGGGACCGCTGTATTTTCCGATTTTGCCCTCAAACTGCGGAAACTTTTTGCGCCACGGAGCGACGTATGCTTCAGGAGCATGCATGGCTGCATGTGGAATCGTCAGCGGCAGAAAGGCAAAGAATGGTTTGTCTCTGTTGTCACGGACGAACTGCAGGGCTTCGTCCATGATGATCGTGGCGGTGTAGGTTTTTCCGTCCAGAGGAATCTTCTCTTTATTCTTCCATAGGTGTGTTGGGTAATAACTATGGGCCTCGCGCTGACAGTTATAGCCATAGAACAGATCAAAATGTTCCGCCGGATCACTCGGCGATGATGGTGCCCCCAGCCCCCACTTACCGAACGCGCCAGTGACATACCCGGCCTTCCTTAATAACCGGGGAATCGTAACGATGTCGGCCGGCATAGCAGCCTGTCCTTCTGGCCTCACTTCTCGGTTGCCGCGTACATTGGCGTGGCCGGTGTGCAGACCGGTCATCAGACAGCAACGCGTCGGTGCACAGACAGTGGACCCGGAATAGTGCTGCGTAAACCGAATTCCATCTGCCGCCAGGCTGTCAATATGAGGAGTACGAAAGAGCTTTTGCCCGTAACACGACAGGTCGCCGTAACCAGCATCGTCCAGCAGAATATAGATAATATTGGGTCTGGTCTCGGCAGCGGCAAGTACCGACGAACCGAGAACAAGCGTGCACAGGGCGAGCAATACGTTTTTCATATGACAGACAATCAACTAGAGGAAATATCTATACGCCCCCCGCAGCACCGCAACGAATCGAACCGGCAATTCCGGGACCGGGAAGCAGCCCTGCTGTGAAAGCGAACCCAAACCGGAATGCGGGTGTGGGATCAATAGCGAACATGCGGCAAGTTTACTGCAACGCAATCACGAATCAACGATGTCTGTACCTGGAGCAAGTGTTAGGCAATGACGTCTTCGACGACTTCACCATGCACGTCAGTCAGTCGATAGTCTCGCCCCTGGAAACGGAAGCTCAGTTTCTCGTGGTCGAACCCCAGCAACCTCATGATCGTGGCCTGCAGGTCGTGCACGTGGACCTTGTTTTCCACGACGCCGAATCCAAGTTCATCGGTCTGGCCATAGTTGTGGCCGCCTTTAACCCCGCCCCCGGCCATCCACATTGTGAAGCAGTCCGGAAAATGGTCTCGACCGAGCACCTTGCTTTTCGCCGTCCGTCCTTCCCGAAACGGTGTGCGCCCGAATTCTCCACCACACACAATCAGTGTGTCTTTGAGCATGCCGCGATTCTTCAGGTCTTTGATGAGTGCCGCAATGGGTTTATCAGTGGCCGCCCATTTGTTTGTCAGCCCTGACCCCAGACCGTTGCCTTCGGCTGTGCCATGGAAGTCCCAGCCCCAGTCAAACAACTGCACGAATCGTACACCCTGTTCGACCAGTCGCCGAGCCAGCAGGCAGTTATTTGCGAAGCTGGCGTCCCCAGGTTTTGCTCCGTACGCTTCCTGAGTCTGTTTTGTTTCTTTCGTGATATCCATCACTTCCGGAACTGAAGCCTGCATACGATACGCCAGTTCGTACTGAGCAATGCGCGTCAGCGTTTCAGGGTGCCCAAGATCCTTTGCCTGCAGTTCATTGAGTTGTTTCAACGCATCCAGTGACCTGCGACGGAGTCCGCGGTCCATGCCGTTTGGATTCGAAGCGTACAACACCGGATCGCCTTTGGAACGGCACTGGACTCCCTGGAAGACAGACGGCAGGAAGCCACTGCCAAATGAATTGGCTCCGCCATTCGGCTGCACTCCACTGCTGATCAGCACCACAAATCCCGGCAGGTCCTGGTTTTCTGTACCCAGGCCATACGTTGTCCATGCGCCCATGGATGGCCGTCCGGACCGCGGAGAGCCCGTGTAAATAAGCAACTCAGCCGGAGCATGATTAAACTGATCTGTGTTCATCGAATGAATGAAACACATCTCATCCACAACGTCCCCGTCGTGAAAATTGGGCACGGCATCGGAAAGCCACGTTCCGCCTTCGCCGTACTGAGCAAACTTCCGCGGCGTTCCCATCAATTTCGGAACACCGGACGTAAAGGCGAAGGTGCGACCTTCTAAAAACTCCTGCGGACAGTCTTCCCCGTCACGGCGAACCAGTTCCGGTTTATGGTCGTAGACGTCCAGATTCGGTGGCGACCCCGTCAGATGCAGATAAATAACCCGTTTTGCCTTCGGCGCGAAATGTGGCTGACGCTCGGCCAGTGGCTGCATTGCCTGGATAGGAATGTCGGCAGATGCTGATCCTCCGGAAAGAGACGACAGCGCCATTGCCCCCAGTCCAACGCCCGATGAGGAGAGAAAATGACGTCGAGTACGATTTTGCAGTTGTGCGAGGTATGGGGTCATGTCTTGTTCACTCACCTCTTCAAGAACATTTCATCCAGGTTCA
>Ga0315316_10002067_pt1 | contig 14342 bp, 16 predicted proteins | sample M160m3416metaG_FD_203702 | JGI IMG/M metagenome (GOLD analysis project Ga0315316, IMG submission 203702) | Ammonia-oxidizing marine archaeal communities from Monterey Bay, California, United States - M1 60m 3416 | ecosystem: Environmental > Aquatic > Marine > Intertidal zone | place: USA...
TGAGCCTATCTAGATTATTATAATTTTGTAATGATAGCTATATGTCCAAAATTTTAAAAACTTAATGATAAGACTAAGAATTGATTTTTGTGACTAAGATTGTAATTACTGCAGCAGGAAAAGGTACAAGATTATTGCCATTTACAAAAGAAATGCCTAAGGAGATGATGCCTATTTTTTCAAATACTGGGAAAAAGAGGATTGTATTACCACTATTACAATATGTATATGAACAACTCTATTCGATGAATTTCAGAGATTATTGTTTTGTTGTTGGTAGAGAAAAGAGATCTATAGAGGATCATTTTGCACCACATGAAACGTATCTACGAGATCTAGATGGAAATTATAAGAAGATAATGAAGGAATTTTATAAAAAATTAGATAAATCACATTTGGTATGGATAAACCAGAATAAACCATTAGGTTTTGGAGATGCGGTTAAACGCTCAGAAAGATACGTTGGTAAAGAAGACTTTATTGTACATGCAGGAGATGTAACTATACTAAGTAAAAATAAACATCCTATTTTACGTTTGATGGAAATTGCAGAGAAAAATCCAGATGTAAAAGCAATACTGCTATGTAAAAAAGTAAAAGATTTAAAGAGATATGGAGTTCCAACGATTGAAAAATTATCAAATAATTTATTTTCTGTAAAAGAAGTTATAGAAAAACCAGATAAACCAAAATCAGAATTTGGAATTTTGCCTTTGTACTATTTTAAATCAGAGATTTATTCAAGTTTGAAGAAAATTAAACTTGGAAAAGGAAAAGAGTTTCAATTAACAGATGCAATTCAAAATCTAATACAAGAAAAATATAGAGTATTAGCAGTGCCATTAACCAAAAATGAATATGAAGTAGATGTTGGAACAGTTGAATCATATAAAGAGGCACAAGATATCACATTTAGGAAAATATAATTTTTAGGATGATGATTAGGAAATTAATATGAAAATATCGTTAATAGGATTAGGTTTTGTAGGATTATCACTTACAAGTGTTTTAGCTGCAAAAGGAAATGATATTCTTGCAATTGACATAGACAAAAATAAATGTGAAAATATTCAAAAAGGCATATCACCTTTTTTTGAACCTGAATTAGAAAAGTTATTAAAAATAGGGCTCAGAAAAAAATTAAAGATTAGTACAGATATTTCATCAGTAAAAAATTCAGATATAATTTTTGTAACTGTAGGAACACCTCAAAGATCAAATGGTTCTATTGAACTATCAATGATTAAGAATGTGGTTAAATCTATAGGAAAAGTTCTCAAAAGTGATACAAAAAATCCAATAATTTTCATTAAAAGTACTGTAACCCCTGGAACTATGCAAGAAATTGTTTTACCAATATTAGAAAAAGAATCAGGTAAAAAAGCAGGTAAAGATTTTGGGCTTATTTCAAATCCAGAATTTTTACAAGAAAGCACTGCAATCAGAGATACAAAATTTCCACATGTAGTAGTTCTTGGCGGATATAAAACAAAATATATGAAAAAAGCGAAGAAATTCTTTTCTGAGATTCATCCTGGTATTCCAGTAGTTACTACAAATCATCAGACGGCCGAGATGATTAAATATGCAAATAATTCATTTCTGGCAACAAAAATTAGTTTTATTAATCAATTATCAAATATTTGTCAAAATATTCCAGGTGCAAACATTGACGATATTGCAAAAACAATAGGATTAGATCCTAGAATTGGTAGATTATTTCTTAATGCGGGACCAGGATATGGTGGGTCGTGCTTACCAAAAGATATGAAAGCACTAATAAATTTTGCAGATAAAGTGGGTATTAATCCAACATTACTAAATGCAGTTGAACAAACAAATAAGAAACAAATACAAAATATTATTCTCTTAATCAAAAAAACATTAGGAAGTTTAAAAAATAAAGAGATCACGATTTTAGGTACAGCGTTTAAGCCTAATACAGATGATATAAGAGATTCAATATCTATTGAATTGATAAAAAAACTTTTGAAAGAAAAAGTCAGTATAACAGTTTATGATCCAAAAGCAACTAAAAATACAAAGATTGTGTTTGGAGATAAAGTTACATATGCAAATTCTATCTCAAATTCATTAAAAAATAGTCAATGTGCAATAATCATGGTACATTGGAAACAATTTGAGAAAATAAATGATAATTCTATACGTGTAATGAAAAGAAAATTCATAATAGATTGTAGACGTGTATTGTCAGAAAAACAATTGAATTATGAATATTATGCAATAGGAATAGGAAAAGTATAATGAAATATGTGGTTACAGGCGGAGCAGGATTTATTGGAAGTTATATTACAAAAATGCTAGTAGAACAGGGTCATAATGTTACAGTAATAGATAATTTGTATACAGGTAAAGAAAAAAATTTAGAGTCTATTAAGGATAAAATTGTTTTTGTAAAAGGTAGTATTCTAGATAATGAGTTATTGGAAGATATAACAAAAGATGTAGATGGAGTATTTCATCAAGCAGCACTTGCATCTGTACAAGATTCATTTGTTAAACCAGATGAATATAATGATGTTAATGTTAATGGAACAGAAAATATTCTAAGACTAGCAAAAAAGAATAATTTCAAAATTGTTTACGCAAGTTCATCCAGTATTTACGGAAATCCAAAAAGAATTCCAATTAAAGAATCAGATGATAAAAATCCAATAAACCCGTACGCTGAAACGAAATTAAAAAAAGAAGAATTAGCAGTAAAATATTCAAAAATGGGTGTGAAAGTAATTGGATTACGATATTTCAATGTGTTTGGAAAGGGACAATCAAATGAATATGCAGGAGTTTTGAAGTTATTTCTAGAAAGAATTAGAAATGAATTACCACCAAAAATTAATGGAGATGGAACACAGTTTAGAGACTTTGTTTATGTAGAAGATGTTGCAAATGCAAACATTATGTCAATGGAAAGTGAAATAAATCACGAGTTTTTCAATGTTGGAACAAATACATCTATAACAATATTAGATTTAGCAAATACTATCATAAAATTTTCAGGTCTACATATAGATCCGATTTTTAATCCTGAACTAAAAGGAGATGTAAAGGAAACAATTGCAAATGTTGATTTGATTAGAGAAAAGATTGGATGGAAACCAAAAGTAATGTTAGTAGATTGGATAAAAGAAATTATTTCCTTGAAAAAATTTAATGAGGTATAACATGTAAATGAAATTATTAATAGGCGGTTCTAGTACATTCATGTTTCATTTACAAGAATTTACAAAGAAACTAAATGAATTAGGTGTGGAAACTAAGCTTGTATTTGATGCAGATTATACAGATGGATTTCCAAGTAGAAAAATTAGCACATGGTTTAAAAAAAATATAAAGTTTAATAAATTAATTAAAGACTTCAAACCAGATGCAATTTTTATTGATAGAGAGAAACATTTCGGAATTGAAGCCTTGGAAAAGAATATTCCATTAATTGTTTTACTTCGAGGACATTATTGGTCAGAATTAGAATGGTATAAAAAAACTATTTATAAAAAATTTCCAAAAAATATAGCTCTCTGGGGATGGGATCGTATTGCAAAAAGAATCTTTCAAGAAGCAGAGATAATACTTCCAATTTGTAAATATTTAGAAACAGTAACAAAAAAATATGTTCCAAATAAAAAAACTGATGTATTTTTTGAAGGAATTGATTCGTCTAGATGGTATAAAGTTGATGGAATTAAGTTAAAACATCCATGTGTAGGATTAGTGCAGCGTGCAAATTGGTGGGGGAAAACATCAGAAATGTTAATTCTCAAAAATGTTTTAAAAAAAATGCCAGATGTAAATTTCTATTGGGCAGGAGATGGACCATTTAGTGAAAAGATTTTAGAAGAATTAGGAACATATGAAAATTTTCATTGGTTGGGAAAATTAGAATATCCAAACAAAGTTAGAGAATTTCTGAGTGAGATTGATGTTTATGCATTAATTACGGGCATGGATTTAGCTGCACTTTCTCTAAAAGAAGCACAATTAATGAGAAAACCAGTTATTGCCACAAATGTTGGTGGAAATCCAGAAATGATGAAAGATGGCATTACCGGATATTTAGTTAAGAAAGGAAATCATGAAGAAATTATTGAAAAAATTTCTTTATTGTTAAATGATAAAAAATTATCACAAGATATGGGAAATGCAGGCAGGAATTTTGTTGAGGATACATACAGTTGGGAAGTTATAACAAAAAATTTTATTCGTATACTAGATGCAAATATTAAAAAATAATTTAAACAATTTGTAGGAAGACTAATGTATAAAATAATAATAAGAAATTAAGATAATATGAAAATTCCATTTTTTATTCAAGAATTTACTGATGAGATGGAAGAATCTGCAATTTATGCATTAAGAAATGAATCCTTTGTAGGTGGAGAAAGTATAACAAAGTTTGAAGAAGAGTTTGCAGAATATACTGGAACAAAATATGCAGTTTCAGTAAGTTCAGGAAATAGTGCATTACAAATTTCCTTGATGGCATTAGGAATTTCGGACAAATCAAAAGTGATAACACCAACTAATTCATTCATTGCTTCAGCAAATTGTATTCGAATGACAAATGCGGAGCCAATTTTATCAGATATTAATACAGACGATGGAGGTATTGACCTATCAAATATTACAGAAAAAGTAAATGGCATAATTCCTGTTCATATTTATGGAAATCCATGTAATTTTGAGTCTGTGAAATCATTTGCAGAAGAACAGAATATTCCAATTGTGGAAGATGCATGTCAAGCACATGGTGCATTATACAAAGCAAAAAAAGTGGGTAGTATCTCAGATGTCGGATGTTTTTCATTTTATCCAACTAAAAATATGACAGTTGGTGGAGATGGCGGAATGACTACAACAAACAATGAAGAAACTGCATTAAAAATAAAATCAATAAGAGATAATGGTAGAAAAACAAAAAATGAATTCGATAAACTAGGATTTACAATGAGATTGAATACGGTTAATGCGGCTATTGGTCGAGTTCAACTAAAACATCTTGATGAGAAAAATGCAAGAAGAAGAGAAATTGTTTCAATTTACAGAAAAAATTTAGTAGAAGATTGTATTTTGCCTGAAAATAAAGATGGAAAATCAGTTTATCATCAAATTGTACTAAAACATGAAAAAAGAGATGAAATACGTAAAGAATTAACAGATAATGAGATAGGTTCTGCTATTTATTATGAAAAGCCAATACACAAACAATCGATCTATGAAGAATATGGTTACAAATTACCCAACAGTGAAAAATTTGCTAAACTAATTTTATCACTACCATCTTATCCATTATTAACTAATGATCAGACGTTAGAAATTTGTGAACACGTAAACAAGATAATTAGTTAACTATTCAATAGATTTTCATAAAACTGGACGAATTTTGGCAACATTACATCCCAAGTCATATTATTTTTTACAAAATTATTTCCATTAATTGCTAGATTTTCTGCTTTTTCAGTATCAGATAATAATTCATTTACTGCATTTGCAATTTTTTCTGGGTTTTCGGGAGAAACTAAAAGACCTGTCTCATCATGTGAAATTAATTCAGGTATTCCTCCAACATTTGTTCCAACAACTGGAACATTAAGATAAAATGCTTCTTTGACAACAGTTGGAAGACTTTCCATTCTAGATGGCACTACAACAACACTAGAAGATTTTATTACTTTCATTGCTTCATCCCAAGAACGATCTGTACAATAAACCACATTACCTTTAATTTCAGATTCAGCATTTTTTAAAATATCAATTCCTTTTTCATGACTATCTCGACCAACATAGGCAACTTGATTAGGAATTTTTTCAACGTTTGGAATTTTTTCAAACATTTTAGTGTCTAAAGGTGATGGTAAATATTCAAAATCAATATTGAGTTTTTCTTTGTAAAATTTTTGTGTGGCTTTAGAATCCGTAGTAAGTTTATCGGGCCAAGTTAGAGCTTTTGATTCGGCAGATGTTGCAATTGAACTAATTGATTTTGAATGTAACGTGTTCACTTGTTCACTAAAAACACCATGAATAGATAGAACTTTTTTTCTACCTTTTGCATATTTCATTGCATATGCTGATGGAACATTAAATGCATGAACAATATCAAAGGATTCATTACTTACAATTCCTTTAAGAGTGCTAAAGATTGCAAAACTTGGATTTTTTAGATTTTTTATTGGAATGTGCGGAACTTCCATTTTTTTTATATCAAATCCATTTTTTGTTAATTGTTCATACAACATATTTGCATGTCCACCAATTCCTCCAGAAAATCTTGGAGAGATAAAAAGTAGTTTCATTTAATGAGTAAATGAAAAGTTTGTTTTTAAGGTGTTAGATTAAATGATAGTGTTTTTAATTCTTAGAAATTAATTATTGAGCGCCCATTGCTTGTTCTGCTTGATGGAACATCTCACTCTTTGCACAACCTGCTGCAAGTTCGTCACCTGCACCTCTTCTCATAAGACCTCTGTATAGACCATCTTCGAGTTTTACACCTTCACGTTGTTCCCATTCTTCAACAGTGATAGAATATTTCTTTTGAATTCTGTCTCGGTACCATTCTGGAATTACATTAAATGCACAGAATGGGATAATTCTAAGATCAGGCGTAACATAATGAATATCACATCTTTGTAATCTTTCTAAATCTTCATTGTATTTGTCCTGGAAATGCATCATTCCCAAGAATAGACCTTTAACGTGCCAAGAACCTACCGCTTCAAATGATCTCTTCATCAGGATATTTCCAAACATTTTTGCCAAATCTAATCCGGCGGGTTGATTTTCTTTACTGATGAAACCTTTGAGTTTTCTTACAACTTCAAGCATTGTAAAGTACTTGTTTGCACCAGAACGGATTTGTTCTGCTTTGTCCTCAAATAATTCTAACATACCTTGAATATCACAGAATCGTGTCATTGGGACAAGTTTCTTTGTATCTGCATCTTGGAATACATAAGCTCCTGCTCCACATGCAAAGTGAATAGATAATTCATATTTTGGTTTACTTGAAAATGCTTCGATGACATTTGTTAGTGGCATGCAACTTGGTACTGGATACCAATCATCAACAGTTACTTGACCTTCTGTTTGTTCTTCAATTCTTTGGATACAATCAGGTACAGTAATTCTATATTTTTCACGTTCTGTTTTTCCCATTCTTCCAGTTAGCGATACTGGTTGGAAGTTTACTGCATGTACAACATCTAAATTCTTTTGTGCATATCTGATAATTCCTCCTAGTTCATGATCATTAATTGATTTGATAACAGTTGGAACAAAGACTACAGTTGTTCCAGTTTTTCTACATGTATCTAGTGCATATGGAATTTCCCAATGGTTCTTGGGATTTGTTCTTGCAGTAACACCATCAAAGCTGAGGTAAAGATTATTACATCCAGCCATTCTTACTTCGCGTCCTGCTTCTGGATCCATTGCATGACGGATTCCATTTGTGTTCATTTGAATATGTTCAACACCTTCTTCTTTCATAATTTTAATTAAATCTGAGATATCTTCTCTAAGCATTGGTTCACCACCAGTAATTTGCATAGAGTTTCCTGGAATCGGTCTTTCTGATCTTAATGTTTTCATCATTCCTCTTACTTGATCATGATTTGGTTCGTACATGTAAGCACCTTCTAGACCTTTCTTGACATAGAAGAAACAATACCAACAAGTAAGATCACATCTGTTTGTGACAATCATGTTTGCTAATCCACTATGTGACAAGTGATTTGAACATAATCCACAATTGTTTGGACATGAACACTTGTCCTCCATTATAACATTTGGAGAATGTGCACCTTTTCCATCAACCCAGTATGTACTGAATTTTTTATACATATCATAAGAACCAAAATACAATTCCTCGGTTTCTCCATGTGTTGGACAAACTTTGGACATGAAGACTTGACCTTGTCTTTCAAAAACTTCAGCATCTAAAATCATGTTACAATCAGGGCATATACTTTGGGTAAATCTAATAGTAGATTTCTTACCCTGTGTTTTTGATGATTGATTGGATATCTGAATTAAAGCCATTAAATAATTTTTGAAAAGTTAGTATATAATGCAATTCCTACTAACCACCGGATGAATTAGGGAACGATCATAGTCAATTTAAATAGCGAATTTGTTAATTCTGTTCGTGAGTATTTCAGATAAAACAAAGAAGTCATTAGAGAAGGTCGGTCTAACAAGCTACGAAATTCGAGCTTATACAACTTTACTTAAGATTGGAGAGAGTAACGCGTCAGAAATAAGCCAAAACTCCGGAGTTCCTTATTCAAAAATCTATGAGATTTTAGGTACATTAGAAGAAAAAGGATGGATCGGTTCTGATGATTCAAGACCAACAAAGTATTTTGCAAAGGCTCCATCAAATGCACTAGAAACAACAAAACAGAAAACAGAAGCAATATTTACAGATAACAAAAATTCTATTTTATCAGAATTAATTCCTCTTTATGAAAAAAGTGGAACTAGTGAAAAACCAGATATTTGGTTTATTTCTGGTGCTATGAATATTGTTTCAAAGATAATGGATATGGTGGACCATTGTAGAGAAGAAGTTCTCATAGCTGTACCTCAAGCAGGAGAAATGATTGTAAAACAAGCACTTCCAAAACTTAGACAATTACACGATAAAGGAATAAAGATTACAGTTCTAACTTCTGATGAGCTTGACAAAGAATCTATAAAGGCAATTTCTCGAGTGGCTGATGTTAAAGTAAAAAGTGGATTATTCGGAGGAGGAATTATTTCAGACAAGAGATATGTTGTAATTTTACTAGGTCCAGAAATCAGTAGTTCTACTTCATCTGAAATAGTAGCAATTTGGGCAGATCATGCAGGATTAGCAGGATTTGCAAGAGAATATTTTGAATATTTACTAAAAGATGCTAAAAAGGCATAATGTCAATTGTGAAGAATGGTTGAAAATTTATTAGATTAAACAAAATAGATAACTCATGGATGCAATAGATGAAGAAGTTTTGTTTGTAGGAACTGCAGAAGCTGAACATACAGAGATGTATCTAAAAGCTGTTTGGCATATTAGAGAAAAAGGTGATGATGTTAAAATAAGCACTATTGCAAAAAGACTGAATGTTCGTCAGCCTAGTGTTGTACAAATGCTAAAAAAATTAGCAGAAAGAGATTTGGTCACATACAATAAAGCAGGAGTCACATTGAAGGAAAGTGGAGAGAAAGTTGCAGCATCCATGATTAGAAATAGTCGTTTACTAGAAGTATTAATGGAAAGTTCACTCAAAATAGACATTGATGAAGAGATGGTATGTGGAATTGAACATCATATGAATAAACAATTTACAGATGCATTGTGTGTAATGCTAAAATGTCCATCTAAGAGCCCAAGAGGTCGAGATATTCCAATGGGAGAATGTTGTAAAACAACTAGAGGAAAAGAAGAGTAAAAGAAGATATACTATAAAAATTTGATAAAATTATGGGTTGTTTTTGTGGATGCAATGAATTTAAAAAAAATCCTGATGGAAAAATTATGGGTTGTGTAGATTGTAATCATGGAAGACAAAATCATGACAACGAATGGCGTGAATCTGCAAGAAAGAATGTTGAACAATCACAAAAACGTGATACCGACTTTGGGTGATTTATTCACCAATAATTTTTACTAGGACTTTTTTGTTTCGTTTACCATCAAATTCACCGTAAAAAATAGTCTCCCAAGGTCCAAAATCTAAGTGACCGTTAGTGATAGCAACTACCACTTCTCTTCCCATAACTTGTCTTTTTAGATGTGCATCCGCATTATCTTCACCAGTATCATTGTGATGATAATGATCAATTGGTTCGTGAGGAGCTAGTTCTTCTAACCATTTTTCATAATCATAATGTAGTCCACTTTCATTGTCATTGATGAAAACACTAGCAGTAATATGCATTGCATTAACTAAACAAAGTCCATCTATGACACCACTTTTTGTAACTAATTTTTCTACATTTTGGGTAATGTTAACAAATGCTCTTCTGGATTTTGTCTTAAATGTAAGATATTCAGTTAACGATTTCATAAGTTGTATAGAAAATTATATCATAAAAATTCTTAGCAGACTCAGAACTCAAGATCCTAATCATCAAGTCATAGGATAGCGTACATCATGGTCTGCACTAAAAATCCTCAATGATCCTACTTGAACCTTTCAATAAGCTTGATAAGTGAGATAGATTAATTGAAAAAAAATGGTCGAGATAGATGCACCTTCAACATTGGAAAGTTTTAGAAGATTCATCATAGCTAGCACATGTAGTTCATTTGCGCCAAGAAGTTATCTTGAAGATCCAGAGGTTTTTGCCGAGCGAGAAGATAGTTTAGGTTCTATCTATGTAGAGGCTGCAGACAAAGTTACACTAAAAAAAATTAGAGAAATAACATTTGTCAATGCCAAAGATGTCTTAGGAGTTATTTATTCATCAAAGAGTGGAAACACCAGTCTAAAATGGAGACAGACAAGAAAAAATACAGGTAAAGTTACAGGAGAAGCATCTTCAAACTCTCTAGTAAACTTGGCAGAAGGAGGAGTATTAACACTAGAATGGGTTGAAAAATACGTACAAAAAAAACAAGAAGAATCAAACTAGTTATCTTTTAGAGATTTTATAAAAAGTTATGATAACAAAAACTCTTGATGATAATACAATTTCATTAATGGCTGAAGATTCTGATGATTTACTAACTATAAGAAGAATTTTAAAAACTGATGACAAGATTGTAGGTGAAACAACTAGAGTAATCAAACAAGAAAAAGAATATTCACGACCAGATAAAGGTGAGAGAGTACACGTACGGTTAGCAATTAAAGTAGAAAAGATATCACTAGATAATGTTTTAGATAGAATTAGAGTTGGCGGTACAATTTTAGAATCAAATAACGAATCAGTTCCACATGGCACTCATCATTCTTTTACAATAAAGATTGATGAAGGATTTAATCTCGTAAAGAAAAAATGGAGTAGTATCGAAAAAAAACTAGCCAGATCAAAAGGAAAGAAAACAAAATTTATTCTAATTGCAATAGATACAGGTGATTGTGGAATTGGTAGATTAAAAGGAACACACTTGCATCTTTTACCAAATCTTTATTCTGGTTCTAGTGGAAAGAGATACAAATCTATTTTTAAAATTGAAACATTTTTTGATAATATTATTAGTACAATTAGTTCAGTTGTTGAAAAAGATAATCCAGTAATAATTTTTGGTCCAGGTGAAACTAAAAAGAAATTTTACAACTATGTTTCAAAAAAACCTCTTGCAGACAGATGCAAGTTCAAGGTAATAGAAGGAATTGATTCAGGAGGAGAAGATGGGATTCACATATTTACAAAATCAGATGCAATGAAAGAAGTAATGACGGATACCAAACTTGCCAAGGTATCACAGATAATTGATGAGGTGATGTTTTTGGCAAATAAACAAAGTAAAAAATTCTCTATGGGAATTGAAGAAACAAAAAAAGCAAATGAATCAAGTGCAATAGAATCTCTAGTATTTTCAGAAAAGGCTATTCAAGATTCGGATGAACAAGAGATTGTGGACTTTTTAAATGATGTAGAATCCAAAGGTGGGGAAATTTTTAGTGTAGATAGTACAATCGATGCAGGATTAAGAGTTTCAGGCTTAGGTGGAATTATTTCATTACTAAGATTTCCACTAGAATACTAGAGAGTGGAATCTATCAACCAATCAAGATACGGCTTATTCATTGAATTTACGTTAATTTCAGCAATTTCAGGTACAACATATGGATGTAATTTTTTTATTTCATTTTTTAGAGTTTTTTCATTTTTCTTTGTAGTTTTAAAAAATGCCAAATATTCTGAATCATTCTGTATTTTTCCCTTCCATGAATAAACAGAATCAATTTTTGTAATGTTTACACATGCAGCAAGTTTCTTTTCTACCAATTGATTTGCAATCTTTTTTGTAATAGTCTTGTTAGGGAATGTAGAGACAATTATGACAGGTTTCATAGGAAACGATAAATTGCCGAGACTAAAAAATTTTCTATAACTTGGACCTTAACTTTTTAACAGACAATGCAATTATTTATGTACTCATCGCATGGGTTGTAATTTTTGGAGTCGCTAAAGGTCTCAAATTAGAGAAATATGGATTTACAATTAAACCATATAGTCTAACTTACAAAAATTACAAAGTTCAAGATGCATTAATTAGAGTATTAGGAAGAACTAGAAGAGGAATTCGGGTATTTGCGGATGTCAGTGTAATTGCTGGATTTTTAATGATGGGATTTGCATTTTGGTTTTTATTTTCAAACATTACAAACTTCTTTGTTCAACCAACAGAATTTGCAGAATTAACTGTTCTAATTCCAGGAGTTACGTTAACATCTGGTTCAGCCATCATGTATTTTTTACTATCAATTCCAATTGTGTTAGTAGTTCATGAAGGTGCACATGGAATTGTAGGAGTTATGGAAAAAATTGGCATTAAGACAGGGGGATTTGCAATATTCATTGCAATGTTTGCAGGCTTTGTTGAGCCAGATGAAGAACAATTTAGTAAGGCAAAAAAGATTTCAAGATTACGTTTGATTGGAGCAGGTCCAACATCAAATGTAATTTTTGCTTTTGCATTAGGAGCAATATTATTTACAAATCCAATGTTTGCAATGGTCGTACCAGAACCATTTTTGAGTTCATTTTATGAAGAAGCAGAAGATGGAGTTTTAGTACTTTCAGTGATTGATGGTGGTGGAGCACAACAAGCAGGAATTCAAGAAAATGATGTCATCATAAAGATTAATGATGTTAACATAGCGTCGGCAATTGATTTGCAGAAAAATCCGTTAGAACCTGGAGAAACAGTTAATGTTACAATACTTCGTGATGGAAGTGAGGTTGTTTTTCCAGTTACGATAATGGCATCACCTGATGATTCAGAAAGAGGATTAATAGGAATAATGAGAAATGATCAACCTCCCAAACCAATTTACAACATTATTGATTGGGGTTTGGATACTCCTATGGGCTTTCAATTCTCCATGTTCTTGTTATGGTTATGGATGATTTCATTTTTTATCGGAATAATCAACATGTTACCATTACCAATCTTAGATGGGGGTAAATTCATTCATACAATAATAGATGGAAAGATTTCAGAAAAGGCTGTTAATGGAGCAATGATGACAGTCTATGCATTCACATTTATCATATTTGGCCTCAATATCGGATTATCATATTACAAGTCAGGTTGGTTTACAATCTAAAGAATCAGATATTAAACTCAAATAGATTCTCCAAATAATGCAATGTCAAAAATGTGAAAATACTGCAGTCTATACCAGAAAATATTCTGGAGAAATCCTCTGCTCTGAATGCTTTTCAAACTCTATTTTGAGAAAGTCTGCAAAAACCATCTCCAAGTACAAGATGATTAAAAATGATGAACTAGTTATTGTCGGAGTATCTGGTGGAAAAGATTCGTTAGTATTACTTAGTATTTTAAAGAAAATGTCAGAAACTCACAACTTTAGAATTATTGCGGTAACAATAGATGAAGGAATTCCAGAGTATAGAGATGAAGCATTAGAGATAGTCAAAAACTTCTGCTCAAAATTGAATGTGGAATTTAGAACATATTCATACAAGAAATTGTATGATGTTACATTATCGGAGTCATTAGAACTAAGAGAAGATGAAAAGACTACATCATGTTCAATTTGTGGTATTTTTAGAAGAAGAGCACTTGACCATGCAGCAAAAGAGTTAGGAGCAAATGTGATTGCTACAGGTCATAATTTAGATGATTCTTTACAGACATTTTTGATAAATACACTATCTGGAGATTCTAACAAAATTGGTTGGATGAGTCCAGGAGGCGATTCAAAGCAAATTAGAAAGATAAAACCACTTGCAGATATTTATGAATCAGAAATTGTATTTTATGCATTCACAAATGATTTGCCATTTCAAACAGAACCATGTCCTCACATGAATGAAGGTATACGAACAGAGATTCGTGAGTTTCTAAATTCTCTAGAAGAGCAACATAGTGGAATCAAAAATAACATGTATCGCTCAATAATCAAAATCTCAGAGGTTATGAAAGATTCAAGTTTTAAAGAAAAGCGAATTTGTACAAATTGTGGAAATCAGTGTACAGGGAAGATTTGTGCCGTGTGTAATATGATTACAGACTTGAAGAAACAACGATCCTAATTCAAATATAACATTCAATTCTATCTAAAATGTAGTAGGGAGGATCAGGGTGCCAGCCGTGCCCTATTCTGAAACCGGCTATATGCAGAGATCAGCAACTG
>Ga0315316_10002071_pt1 | contig 14330 bp, 4 predicted proteins | sample M160m3416metaG_FD_203702 | JGI IMG/M metagenome (GOLD analysis project Ga0315316, IMG submission 203702) | Ammonia-oxidizing marine archaeal communities from Monterey Bay, California, United States - M1 60m 3416 | ecosystem: Environmental > Aquatic > Marine > Intertidal zone | place: USA...
AAGATTAACAGATAAAAGTCTAATTACATATTATAAAATTAAAGAATTTCTTAAAAAATTAAAATTAAACAAGTATTATGAACATATACCAAATATAATCCACAGAATCACAGGAAATAAACAACTTATTATTTCACAAGATCTAGAGGATAAATTAATTGATATGTTCAACAAAATACAAGATCCTTTTACAAATCATTGCCCAAAGGATAGAAAAAATTTTTTAAGCTATTCTTATACACTTTATAAATTTTTTGAACTACTTGATAAACATGAGTATCTAATTTATTTCCCTCTTTTAAAAAGCAGGGAAAAATTATTTGAACAGGAAAAAATATGGATGTTAATATGTAAAGATTTAGGCTGGGAGTTTCATAAATGTATTTAATACATGGCAAGCGAAGAAGCGCCGCCCTTGAATAGAGAAGTGGTCTCGCCTACGCATGTTACATTAACCGAGGTAGCCTTAGCGTCCTTGGAGAAACTTAATACTAGTCTAATGTTATCGAAACGATTAAGGGGAACCGACGAGCCACCGTAGGCACGCGAGGCAAGTGGGAAGACGTAAATAGACTTCTTAGACTGATCTGTGTCTCTCATATTATTGGCAAATACGTTATCTAGTGAATTAGAAATTAAACCAAGAGACGAGGCGGTTGTACCATCTAGAAGCTGCGCGTCAATCGTACCAGAGAACGACGACGAATTTAGCTTAAGCTCGGCTGTATCTAAACCACAACCAGGCTCACCACTTACAGTGATGATAAAGTGCGACGAATATAGAGAGAAATGATCTAAATCGAGAGTGTAATTAGAATCTAGACCAGATTCCTGTGTCTTATTTACATTCTGTGTCATCTTTAGACGTTTGGGGATACCAGCTGGCTGCGACTTCATCATCTCGCGCTCCTCGTTGCACATAATCATGCAACGACCGAATAGCTTACCAGGCTCGATAGAAACCTGGGAAGCAGTAGGAACAACACTCTCGTGAGTATCAGTGAAAACCTTGGATAAATCATCTGTGAAATAAACCTTAATCTTAACAGACTGGTGAGGAGCCGCCGCCATTAAATAACCATTTTCAGTATTCTCGGTGAAACCCTGAAGTTCAGGAGCCATAGTCTTTGTGAGAAGGGGGAGACGAAGGAACATACTACGGCTCTGGGGGCTGCTCGAAGTGGCTGGAACACCCTGGAAACCACCAGCTAATGTAGATTTACCAGTATTTACTAAGGCGTCTAAGGTAAACCCAGAGCTCTCGTAGAACGAACCGCCGCCGCCAATGGCGGCACCCCTTCTGTTGTAGTTATACGAGTCGTTAGAATTGCCAAGACTTGGAGTAAGCTGATGGGCGAACTCAGTTGCGTTACCAACCCCGTTTATGGAAACGGGTTCGTAGATAGCAGCAGTTCTACCCGCCGTATCCAATTCAATGCCGTTAGTATTGACAAAACCGTTGGCCTGGGTACCAAACTTCTTAAATACACCCTCGCCCATCTCAGTGCAGTTACAGGCTAGAATGTCATCATTCTCTAATGTCTGCCAAATCTGAGTACCAACTTGGAATTCTACGCGCTCAATAATCGAGGCAAGACCAAAATTATTAAATGTAAAACCGTCAAGGAGGTTCGTGTCTGGGTTACCGAGGGCATCGGGACCGATACCAGTCTTAGATGTAGTAGGGGTGGTAGTACATTTTACACCAACCTGAATATATAAATCACCTAGTGCATCAATATCGTTATTTACTGTAAAAATCTGATTGCCACCCCAGCTAGTGGTACCGGAAACGCCACTCGTTGGGATCTCCATTATAGAAGAACCGTATAGAAGCTGACGTGTAGTGTCATTCTTGTTATAGAACAGGGACATTACATCACTGTCATTTGCGGTGACTTTATTTGTAACAGCAAGACCCTGGGTCCCACTTCCATTATACGAAGCATGAGCAGCTACAGCTCCAGACATTTTTATTTAATATACGAATATATTTTTTTTTTAAATTAAATTCGTATATTAAATTTATTGGATGTTTAACTCTTAAATATGTATTTAATACATCGCTAGAGAGGCGGCACCGGCTTTGTATAGAGCTGTTGTTTCACCTACACAGGTTACATCAATTACTCCAATTGGACCACCAAGTGCAGTGGATGGTATTACATTACATGGTGTAACCTTAAGTCTAATGTTATCGAAACGATTAAGGGGAACCGACGAGCCACCGTAGGCACGCGAGGCAAGTGGGAAGACATATGTCTTTACGTCATAAGAATCATAGTTCTTTGGTCCAATGCAGAAACTATTATTGTATAGACCAAGAGCAGAAGTAGATGGACTTGTTAACATACCAGTTGGGATAACACCCGAGAAAGACGAAGAATTTAATAGAAGCTCTACATTCTCAATGTCAAGAGATGTAGTAATAATTAGGTGTGAAGCATATAGAGAGAAATGATCTAAATTAATTGTGCTGGTTCCATTCTTTAAGTCCTGCTGAATACCCTGTGGCTGAGCTTTCATCTGCTCTCTCTCCTCGTTGCACATAATCATATGCTGAGCATACAACTTTACATCTAATTCGCTGAACGAGGCGCGCGGGGGCAAAGGAGGTCTCCCATTATTGGCTATAATTTGATTATACTGATCAAGTTTATCTTGAAGGATCTGCTTCTGGGCAACCTCATCTATATCAGTGCCGAGGGCGGCGATAACAGCAGCGACGCCGGAGGGCGAGGCGGCATCGGCGTTAGCGATGTCAAGAAGGTCGAGCTGATCACGAAGACCGGCATCAGTTCTGGCCTTCCACTTGGAAGTTAAGTCGGATTCATGGGCGTAATAAAGCTTAATCTTGACAGTCTGGTGTGGGGCCGCCGCCATTAGGTAACCGTCCTCTACCTGATCGGAGAACTTCTGTAGCTCGGGTCCAAGGGTCTTGGTAAGAATTGGTAAATGAAGATAGCACGTGTAAGTACCACTCTCCTCGATCTTACCCGGGGTATTCTGCTTAGAATAAGGTACGGGGATACCGCCCTCCTTGAGGAAACCATTAGCCTGTGAAGCCATTCTCTCATACTGACCCTCACCTAACTCAGTCTTATTTATAGCTAAGATGTCTTTATTTTCAAGAGTCTGCCATACCTGAGTACCTACCTGAAACTCAACCCTGTTAATGATTTTAGCTAAAAAGTAAGGATCGAGGTAACGACCAGTGGAAGTATCGACATTTACGCTTAAAGCAACGTATATATCACCTAAGCAGTCAATGTCGTTATTAACGGTAAAAACCTGACTACCACCGAAAGACGCAGAACCACCTGTACCAGACGAGGCGATCTCAATTGTAGACGAACCATATAGAAGCTGACGAGTAGTATCGTTTTTATTCCAAAATACAGATATTACATCGCCATCTGGGGAGTTTATTTTATTTGTAACAGCAAGACCCTGGGTCCCACTTCCATTATACGAAGCATGAGCAGCTACAGCTCCAGACATTTTTATTTAATATACGAATATATTTTTTTTTTAAATTAAATTCGTATATTAATTTTATTCATTAGGTTTAAAGTAAAGACAATTTAATACATTGCTAGAGAGGCAGCACCACCCTTGTAAAGACCTGTTGTTTCGCCTACACAGGTTACGTTAATTGTACCCTGTTCAATTGTGTGACCAGAAGATGTGATTTCGGGGTGATTAAATGTTAGACTTAGACGAATGTTATCGAAACGGTTAAGGGGAACAGACGCGCCACCAAAGGATCTCGCAGCAAGTGGGAATACATAGTAACCCATACCCGAGTCTAGATGCTGCTTATCAATGGTAAAATCGTTAGCGTATAAACCGAGTGATTTATTTGTAATACCCTTTAGTAGTTGACCGTCTAGAAGACCAGAATACGAAGACGAATTGAGTTTTAGCTCAGCATGTTTCAATGTCGGAGAAGACTTCTGATTCTCACCACCACGACCTGGGAAATCAGCACTAATTATAAGATGCGACCCGTAAAGAGAAAAGTGATCTAAATCAACTATAACAGGCTGATCAGGGTATATTTTGCTTGGGAAAAGTGTATTAACATTCTGAGTCATTTTGAGGCGCTTGGGAATACCATTTGGCATATTCTTCATCTGCTCACGTTCTTCGTTACACATTATCATATGCTGAGCATACAATTTGGTAGCGAGAGTGGCAGTCGGCGCCCAGTCGTGAGCAGCATTAGAAACGTATGTACCCTTTCCAGTTATAACACCATTTACATCGACTACGTCACCGCTGTAGGAAGGGTAAGCCTTAACCTTCTGAGTGGTGTCCCAGATATCACCAAAGTTGGAATAGTGAACCTTAATCTTAACGTTCTGATGGGGAGCCGCCGCCATCAAGTAACCATCCTCGGAATTCTGTGTGAAATTCTCTAACTGAGGACCAAGAGTCTTTGTAAGCATTGGTAGAGGGATGAAAGCCTGATACTTCTTACCAGGGGTCCACTCCTGTTCCCCGGCGGCCTCACGAGAACCATCACCCTTAACATAACCGGTAGTCTGAAGGCCTAGACGGTTATAAGAGCTCTCTGGAATTTCAGTTGCGTTGATGGATAGTAAATCATTGTACTCTAATGTCTGCCAGATCTGTGTACCAACCTGAAATTCAATTCTCTTAACAATCTTAGCGAGGGGGAATTTAACCTTAGACTTGAGTGTCGAACCACCCCAACCACCAGTGGGGGCCATTGTCAATTGTGTGGCTCCAGCGGTAATAGCGCCCTTCGCCTCACCCGATACAGGAAGAATCGCATCAACTGGAACCTCGCGGAATGCAGCAGACCAGTGGGGTTTGTCCGAGCCGCCGAAGGCCGACGCGATATCAGCTACAGGAGGGAGCGTGGTTAAATCAGTCCTTGCCGACCCCGTGCCGGCGTGAGCTACGAGCTGCTGATACCAATCGAAAGTCTTTACAGCATCATCGAGTGTCATGTAAACACCGCCTTCGGGTCTACCAACATCTGCGGGATGAACCAACGCTAGCTTCTGTACAGACCCGCCTCCACCGGTAGCCCACTCAGCCCACCCCCAAACCAAATAAGTTTTATCGTTGTAATATTTTACCATCTCACTAAGATCATCTAAACTAAAACCAAGAATCTGCATTTTGTCATCACCAACCCAAGCCCAGCCATTTGGTGGCGTAGTTTGAAAAGTGCCGATGGACGCACCTGCATTAATCGCGTGACTCTCACCTGGGGATAACTTTTTGAAATAACCTTTTGGGTCAGTGGCTAAGTTATTGCTGTGATCCACGACGGCGTTCTTGATCGCGTCATTGAGTGATATATTAGTGGTTGCGGGGGATGGATCTGTACGCACGCCGCCGCCAGGCCCAGTGCTTACCCCTGATATCATGCCAATGGTATCATAAGAAATATCAGTGATGACATTGGTGCCGTTACCCTGGGTCTGTGTAGGCCATGTTAAACCAGCCGCGGCCGCTTCCTTAGCCATTAAGCTTGTGTTATTAGTCGCACCATCGTTCTGGATATAGTAGAAGCCACCGGCGGCAGCGGTAAGGGAGGTCTTAGGTGCCTGTGGGATGGTATCAGTTGGTGTATTCATATCAACGGTAACGGATAAATACATATCACCTAAACAATCGATGTCGTTATTAACAGTAAAAATCTGGCTACCACCCCACGAGGCGTTTTTACCAGAACCCGAAGTTGGAACCTCTAATGTAGACGAACCGTATAGAAGCTGACGAGTTGTGTCAGTCTCGTTCCAGAAAACCGATACAACATCACCCTGGTTGGCGTCACTTATTTTATTTGTAACAGCAAGACCCTGGGTCCCACTTCCATTATACGAAGCATGAGCAGCTACAGCTCCAGACATTTTTATTTAATATACGAATATATTTTTTTTTTAAATTAAATTCGTATATTAATTTTATTGACTGTTTATTATTAAAACCATTAGTATAACTTTATAGTTGATACTCCATCCTTATATGTTACTAACATTTCTCCTCTACACGTTACGTTGATATTAGCCATTTCTGAAATATCAATTCCAAACTCATTTAATCCAGGTGATGTATACATTAGTTCTAGTCTTATATTATCAAAACGATTAAGAGGGATAGAAGAACCCCCAAATGCTCTTGAAGCCAACGGAAAAACATAATATTCATTACCGGCTGCTATATCTAGATTGTCTATGTTAAACTCATTTGAGTATAACCCCAGTGATTTATTTGTAATACCTTTAAGTATAGAAGCATCCATTATACCAGAAAACGATTCTGAATTTAAAAATAATTCTGCACTTTTTAATACTGGAATTTTTGTTTTATCAGAAAAACCGGGGAAATTAGAAGTTATTATAAGATGAGATGAATACAAACTAAAACTATCAAGATTGATTATTATTTTAGTATCGGGGTATAATTCTCGTGGGAATATTTTATTTACATTTTGAGATGTCTTAACTCTTTTTGGTATAATAGTATCTTTTTCCATTGCCATAATTAAGTTTTTCCCAAATAACGTACTGGTAAATGAACTATTTCGTCTCCACGACATGGGTGCATTTTCTATATTTTTACCAAACCTTCCCTGATTATTTTTAAAATAATCTTTTTCTTCCTTTGTCATAATGAAGTGTTTCCCAAATAACTTACTAGTTAATATAGCATTTGGTTTCCATGGCATGGGTGCATTTGTTATATATTGACCAAACCCTCTCTGTTTATTTTCAAGATTGTAAATAGGTGCTGTAAAACCCTTTGTTGCAAATACTTCATTTACATCCCAAATGTCTTCAAAATTAGAATAAAAAACTCTAACTTTAACTTCTTGATCTTGTGCCAAAAAAGATAAGTAACCATCCTCTTTATTTTGAGTAAAATTTTCTAACTGACCCCCGATTGTTTTAGTTAAAACAGGGAGAGGAATTACAGCCTGGTATGATTTACCAGGTATCCAATTATCAATTTTTGTAGATTCTCTAGTACCATCTGATCTTAAAAATCCGTGTGATTGAAGACCTAAACGTCTATAAGAGCTTTCAGATAACTCGGTTGCGTTAATAGCTAAAATATCATCATGTTCTAGTATTTGCCAAATTTGTGTACCAACCTTAAATTCTATTCGTTTTATTATTTTAGAAAGAGGAAAAGTAACTTTACTTTTTAAATCTGAACTTGCCCACCGTGGATTATCATATTCGTCAAGCTCAGGAGGTAATATAGCTCCTTCGGGAACTTCTTTAAATTGTTTCTTCCAATCAATGGGTTCACCTATATCTGGTAAATTGGAAAAATCTGTTATATCGTGATTAGATCTTTTTTGAGCCTGGTTTATTAAATCGAATACATCTAATGCTTTTGCGAATTTATTTCCGGGTTTTTTCTTAGGTCCGGGTGTTGGTGCTGCTGTAGCAGTATACGTTAATGTATTGGCTATATCAGAAGCACCGCTTATGACTTCACTTCCGTCTACTGTTTGAACCCCAGTTTCTGGTGCTCCTATAGAAATTGTATTGCCATCCCCTGAAATACAAACGGATGAGCCAAATCTATATCCACTGTCTTGTCCGCTTCCTATGTAATCTATAGCCGTTTTTATTGTATTAATTCCTTCTATGTAAGGGGAATGAGGTAATAAATTCCCGTTAGAATCAGTTTTTGTATAAGGTATCTCATCTCCGGTAATTTGAGTTATAATTGTAGTTGAATAATCTGATTTATTGTGTTGGTTGTCTTTTGATATCCTGTTTTTAAGAGTATATGTATTATCAGTGTTTTTATCATAAACTAACACTTCACCACAAGGAACTATATATTCGTCTACTCCATTAAATGTTCTATAGTAATCACTTGAATTTTTAGCCGTTCTTTCAAGAATAATTACTCGACCATCCATACTATCATCTTGAGAAGAATAATAATAAAGGGTTGGAGTGTCTTCAGATACTTCTATAGTTGTAATATTATTCTCTAAATCTATAGTAACCCCTTTAGTATATTCTACACCTGAATTATGTGTCCCATTAGGTGTTGTCGAAAATCTAATAATAGGATCTGGATGGATGGGTTGTGTTTCAGATTCTTGATAAAAATGATATGCATATTCCCAACAAAATTCATATTCATAAACACCTGGCTCATAAACCTTTTTATATAATTTCCAGGGGCCCGAATGAGGACTTTCAAGTACAAAATCGTCTTGACCTAAAAATTCCCATGAACTTAAATCCATGGCGCGCCGGAGCGGTGTGGCGCCGTCGAATAAAGAATCCTTAGTAATAAGATAAACTATAGTTCTTTTAGTGAATTGACCGGTTACATACAAAGCATAAGAGACTCCGTGAGGTAAATATACTATATTTTTTTCACTTGCAAAATTCATACCAGCCGTTTCTAACTTAGCCAGGTCAAAATAATTAGATTCAAAATCAAAATTTGTGTGTTGATCGTTAGCTCTAGTCGACCACTCATGATTAGAATCAAATACATTATCCGATGTTAGAATATAAGGCCATGGAGAATTGGGACCAGAAAAGTATTCAGGGTAATCTTCGAGCAGGGGATGGCCTTGAACCAGGTCGGGGTGACTGGTGGTCCACCCCGGGGTCGATGAAGGGACATTAGCGGGGAGCTGAGGAAATAAAATAACTTTAAAGGTTTGTGTGTTTTGTAAAAGAGGTGTTCCTTTAAACTTGTAAGTGTTTAATTTTACTAACTCAAGGTTAGGTTGAAGTTTATCGTTTATTCTAAAAAGATAATTAACAACAGATGAGCCACTGATGTTCAAAGTTGAACTATCCAGAACTACATCATATTCAACGGTTTTAGGTCCGGAATCTTCAGGTATATTCATCGGTGCCCCGATTACTAGACGACTACCATCTGAGTTTAAATCCAGAGAGTATTTCATTCGAGTATATTTCCAATGGTTATCTATAAAATTTACAGGACTTTCAAAAACTGGGGTTTCAGAACCTATACGATCAGCCATTACAGCCTTATGTCTAAAACCAGTATCTTTATATCCTTCTGGGTATATCGTCTGCCCTATTTGTTGCCAAACCCCGTCAATTACACTATGCAGTGTAATAGCGGGTTCACCAACTCCTCTAGTCATGTCGTTAAATCCATCATTTATAAAAGAATCGTATACAACTTCCCCGTCCTCCGGTAGAGGTTCTATCCAAGGAACTGCTTTCTGAGTTGCGGCTCGGCCTCCCATACCCGAGTGATTTTCACAGTAATAATAAAGTGTAGGCATTGTTTTTGCCACTCGAATAACTGTATGACCATAACCAGAAACGGCTTCGAGGATGTTTAATATAGGAGCCGTTCCTGTGTATATCCCACCCTTGCTATCAGGTAGAACATTAGTTCCATCAACTGGTATATACTCGAATCCTCCGTTATGAGTACCATCTGGTGTACTAGAAAAACGAAGAGGGTGTTCAGTTGGCCAGGTGAAAACATATATATTTCCATGGATTAAGGTTAAGTTTGGAGTTTCTATCTCGTTTAGTATATATTTACCATTATTTACAGTAATATTATAAGATTGATCATAATTTTCCACATCGAGTTCGAAGGACTTTCCATTTTCTATTCTACGAGTTTCTTCCCATGCCCATTTTGGGTATAAATTAGGTCTTTTTGAGTATACAGCTACGGTATTACCATCTGAACTCATTGTCATATCAATAGCCTCGTAACCGGTTGGGACAGTAAGTCCAGAATACATATCCCCGGACGAATGTGTCATATATACCCAATTTCCCTCTGAATTCTTTTCTATAACTCTTACTTCACAATTTGCCGGAGTTGGCCAACTTGGATTGTCTGTTATTGCTTCCCCTCCAGTTAAAAGACCGCCTACAGCCCCCGAGGCTGTACTATAAGTTTCTAAAGGTAAACTTCTTCTATCAACGGGGGTTGGCGCATCTGTTATATACACTATTCTATTACCATCTGAACTCATTTTAACACATTTTGCCGCCCATCTTTCTGGTTCCCCTGCTATGTATGTATTTCTGATGTATAAATTTATTATCTCAGGTAATTTAAAGTCTAAGTTTTGAAGAAGATAATGGGCTCCGTTAGTTGGGTCCCATATTCCATCCTCATTAATACTCATTTTATTAAATACATAATTTGGATTAACAGGCATAGCATGTACATCAGTCTTTGTTGGCCAACCATTATCCGTCCCATAATAACCCTCATCCGCATGAAGCGTGGAACCGCCGTCGTCGCCATAAAGTCGTATTAGTTGTTCGTCAAATATATCGTCATGGAGCGACGAACCAGGTACTTGATAGCCTTCTCCGGTAGGTTGCGCGTCGCTTCCATGAATAATTCCGGTATAGCCGTAAGAGCCCCCGTTTTGTATATATTCAGCACCATGTTCTATGAGGGCTTCATGAAAATTCAACCACTTTCTGTATATGTATTGATGCCATATATCTTTATCTCCTCTTCCGAAAAGTCCTGAATCTTTTATATAGTCTACTTTATGATTTATCCATCCATTTATTCTATCCGAATCATTATATCCTATTCCTCCAATATTATCCTGATTAGGACCATGATTAGTAGGATCCCAGTATCTAATCCAAACATTACATGGATGTGGTTTATATGAATCGGAACCCCCACCTGGAAATTCAGCCTCTTTAAAATATACATAATGGTTGAATGGTATAGTTGAATCCGGGAAAGTTATACCAGAGGCATTTGTTTGATTTTCAGTATTTATAGCATTTCTTGATGTGTCAAAATCTTCCTTATATGAAATACTAGGTTCATAAGGATTACTAGGTTTAATACCATTGTTTTTAAAACTAATAGAATTCATATACCCAGAATTAGAAGCTTTTATGTTACGCGGGAAATCCAGAGAGTACGGTAAAGGATGCCACCCCCCAGATAAATCAGTGCCGGTCGCCGAAGTTGCCATCATAAATTCCGACAATGGTGTTTCTTCGGGGGCTTGCAAAATTCTATGACCAATTCTTGGTCTCATTTTAATAAAATCAGAAAAAGGAACCGTTTTAGAGTCTAAAATTCTTTCCAATGATGCCCTAGCCCAAGATTTAGAAAGACTATGTGTTTTTACACCATCTTCACGATTTATATCGTAATTACTGTCCCAACGATGTCTTCTACCATACTCAGTAATAAACCATGCCCATTTCCAATTATGAACAGATTCAGGATTTTCTTGCGTTGGGTAAGGGGCCCGGAAATATACGTCACCCGTACTAGGATGGGTGTATGTGTATTCATCAATATTATCATAATCTCCTGGGAGAAATTTATCAAAATCTTCAGTTCCTCCCAACTTCCATTTTTTATAATCAATAATTTCAATAGGTGCACAAGCGTGGTTGTTATTTATTGTATTTCCAGCTAAAGCTCTTAAATCTAAAGAAGCTAAAGAATTTCCATCACCTGATAATGATACATCCCAAACACCAGGAATTCCTTTATAATCCATATCAGATCTACTATATCTACCCACATAACCTTCGTTAACAAATTTCCATCCATCGGTTTCCGTATAATCAAATGTACCACTCCATCCATTATATGGAGCCCCTGAATTTTTATTAGATTCAGCAACAACTATACGGGTACCATCGGCGTTTATACTAATGTATTTATTATTTGTAAAACCATGAAGTCCACCCTGTGTAAACCCAGCAAAATTAGTAGACTCTGCATTGAGATCTGCAGGTGTATTAGCAGTTAAATCTGGATTTATTACACTACTATGTTGATTTTCCCCTGTCCATTCTAAAGTCATACCATTAGAAGAAGGGTCTGTAAAAATAGTATTACCATTAGCAAACCCGTTCTGAGAACCAGGCACAATAGTGCTATCTACTCCAGTTCTTTTAGGTGGTGTAAAGGTAGATTTTGGAGGATGTAATACCCCTGATAATATCCAAATCCCCTTTTTCTTTTTATACACTCTAACTTTTCCAATATGTCTTACAGTATCATCTATGCTTAAATTATCAGGTCTTTTCATGTAATGCCCAATTGGTACTCCTTCTACTCTATGAGTATGCGACCAAGTTCCATAAGGAGCCTCGGCCGATAGATATGTATTCCATGGAGCGTTATGGGCAACGTCTTTAACACCTGCTGTTACCAGTCCGTCTCTAGATATTGTAAACCCCTGTCCAACTGCCATTGTATTACCATCTTCACTTATAACAACACACTCTCCGTTAAAATCTGCATTACCGGCTTCCTGATCATTTATAGAAAAACTGTTTTTTGTTATACTTTTAACCTCCCCATCTTGTAACCCGGATGTCTCGTTTAATGTCTCAAGGGGATAACTGCGTGTTGTATTGTCATTATAATAATTCACTAAATTATCGATGTCATTTTTATTAAGATACGATTTAAATAGATCACCTGCTACAACCCCCTCGGATTTATATATCTCAAATTCCCCGTTTTCATCTAAAGCTAAAAATTCATTACCAGTGTGTTTTATTTCGTTGGCGTCTTCTTCGGTTAATACTCCAGGAAATCTACCGGGGGGAGGTCCATCTGTTACTTTAGAGCTTAAATGATTATCGTTTGCGGTTTCGATTAATGATGTGTTTATCCAGTTATTAAATCCTTCTAGAATATTACCTGAATTATCATGGGGTTGATTTACCTGACTATCAACCGTTGTCATATGAACAGAATCAGTCTTAGATAATATACCTGTATTAACTAATTCATTAGGTTCTTCTCCCGTTGATGTATTAGTATCGTAATAAGTTCTTAACCCTTTTAATGTTTTTCTCTGAGCGGGAAGTTCCATCCAATGTTGATCATCCCCATCTCCTCTATTTGGATATCCATTTTGAGAATATGCAGAGGGTATTCCATTAGCATCATAACTAATTGATTCATCTCTTTTAAACCCCTGTTGATAACCTATTATACTACTCTTGGGTTCTGTATCACCTTTCTTTATTCCCTTAAGAGAATAACCAACTGGTTGTGTATTGTTTAAAAATTCATGATTTGGATCAGACGGCTTTTGTAATAATGCGGTTATTGTTCTTGGATATTGTTCTTCCAGTGAAGAATCGGGGATGTTAAAATCTACATTCAATGCTAAGTAAATGTCTCCTATACAATCAACTTCTGGATTAACACTGAAAGTCTGACTGCCACCCCATGTTCCTTGTTTATTAGATGTTGATGTAGGAATCTCTAGAATGTTAGATCCGTGTAAAATTTGTTTATCTGTATCTGTTTTATTCCAGAATACAGATATTACATCACTTTCTTTGTCATCGTTTATTTTATCTACAACAGCTAACCCCTGTGTACCGGTTCCATTGTATGATGCTATAGAGGCAAATGAACCAGTTGCCATATAATATATACTATAACGATATATATTATATTACAATTAAATTCGTAAAATTAATAGACAGTTAAGGGTTATGTATTTAGGCTGAAAGTGATATAGAACCACCAACGGTGGTCTGGACAGTAGTACCAACAGCTGTAGCAACTAATTTTGGTTTCCCAGCTGCTATAGAGGTACCGTCTAGATTATCACCAGTAAAATCATAATTAGTACTCGTCAATAAATCTTCTGTGGATGTACCAACACCTCTCTTCACCGGGTTATATATATCGTTGTTTATTCTTATATTTAATTTTACACTATTACACTTAGCAAGGGGTATTCCAGATGTACTAAATGCAGAATCTGAAAGTTTTAAAATGTATACACCTTCATTATTATGATTTTTTAAACCATAATCACTTAATTGAGAAATCTGAAGAGCTGTACCAGGAATAAAACCGGTTCTTTCGCCACCCACTACAAGTTCAACAGAGTGTAACCAATCTTGTACATATCCTACTTTAGGAACCTCTGGATAATGGGGTTTTTTGAGGATAGGGTTGACTCCCGACCAAGGGTCCGTCGAATTCGTTGGAGGTTGAGAATCCATGGAACCTGCGTTGTTATTTGTTATGTTGAATGGTATAAGAGGGTAATGAGTTATTGTTTCACACGAATTAAAATCTCCACGATTATCGTCTGGGATTAGTGGACTATAAGATTCTAAATGGTCTACACCACTCCAGAATCCATCATCCATGGGACTGCGTGGCCACGGACCGGAGCCAGTCACCGACGCGAGCGTTGAGTTCTTGCCCATATCAAAATTAAGTCCCGCGGATGAAGGCCATTTCTGGCGGTATTGAAGGTGGTTATTCAGGAAACCGCTGCTAGAGAGGGCGGCGGCGAGAGCGGCCGTGTCAATATGTTTAGTTAA
>Ga0315316_10002073_pt1 | contig 14324 bp, 10 predicted proteins | sample M160m3416metaG_FD_203702 | JGI IMG/M metagenome (GOLD analysis project Ga0315316, IMG submission 203702) | Ammonia-oxidizing marine archaeal communities from Monterey Bay, California, United States - M1 60m 3416 | ecosystem: Environmental > Aquatic > Marine > Intertidal zone | place: USA...
TCCAACAGTTGCACGGCGATCATATTCTCAGCCTCGCGCAGTGAAGAGAGGACCTTGGTTCCAGGGTCCTGGTCGATATTGACGAGCATACAGGCCTCACCGCGGGCCTCGTGAAGCGCGAGCTGCATGCGCGAAATATTGATCCCGGCGCCACCCAGAATCGTCCCGACGTGACCCACGACTCCGCTCTGATCGTGATTATGGATCAACAACGTCTGACCTTCGGGAATCGCCTCGAGCATGAAATCGTCGATCCTCACGATTCGCGGCTGATCTCCGTGGAACACGGCACCCGCGACGAGGCGGTCGACCACGCCCGTGACCTTGACCGTGACCGCGGAGGCAAAGTCTTTCGAACGCGCCACCTTCGACTCGATCACCTTGATCCCGAGTTCCTGAGCGACGTGCGAAGCGTTGACGAGATTCACGCTCTCCCGAACGGGAGAGAGGATGCCCTTCAGCACCGCGATCGTGATCGGCGCGACCTTCAGCTCCGCGACCTCCCCCGAATACTCGACTTCAACGACGTCGACCCGCCCCTGGGCGAGCTGCCCCTGGAAGGCACCGAGCTTCTCGCCGAGCCCGAGATAGGGGCCAACCTCCGCCATCTGCTCGGGCGAGACCGTCGGCACGTTGATCGAGTTGCGCACCTCGCCGTTCAGCAAGTAGTCGCGGATCTGCTCGGCCACCGCGATCGCGACGTTGATCTGGGCCTGTTCTGTCGAGGCTCCAAGATGGGGCGTGCAGATCACCCTCGGATGATTCACGAGCGGATGGTCCGCTCCCGGCGGTTCCTCCACGAATACGTCCAGCCCCGCGCTCCCGACCTGCCCCGACTCGAGTGCCGCCAACAAAGCCTCTTCGTCGATGATCCCCCCTCGTGCGGCGTTGATCACGATGAGGCCCGGCTTGGCTTTCGCGAACTCCGCCGTGCCGAGGATCCCGGTCGTCTCCTTCGTCTTGGGTACGTGCACCGTCACGACGTCGGCCCGACTCATCATCTCGTCGAGCTCCACCCGCTCCACCTCGAGGCGCGCTGCGGCCTCCTGAGTCAGATAAGGGTCGTGCACGATCACTTTCATGCCGAGCCCCTTCGCCCGGGACACCACGAAGCGGCCGATATTTCCTGCCCCGAGCACGCCGAGCGTCCGGTTGTAGAGCTCCATGCCCTGGAACGCCTTCTTTTCCCACTTGCCCGCCTTGAGCGACGCAGTTGCCTGCGGAATGTGTCGAGCGAGCGAAACCATCAGCGCGATGGCGTGTTCGGCCGTCGTGATGTTGTTGCCTTCGGGCGTATTCACCACCACGACGCCCCGCTCGGTCGCCACGGGGATGTCGACGTTGTCGACCCCAATCCCAGCACGACCCACGATGCGCAGGTTCGGTGCCGCGGCGAGCACATCGGCCGTCACCTTCGTCCCGGAACGGATCGCGAGGGCATCGACGTCGGAGATCAACTGCAGCAACTCGTCGGGCGAGCAGCCCGGACGATTGATCACCTCGATACCCGAGGCCTGTTCGAGGACCGTCACACCCTGCTCAGCCAGGGAATCGGAAATCAGGACTTTCGGCACCCTTCTCTTCTCCACTCGTTTCGTCTCGTCTCGTAGAAAACACCCCGCCTCCGCAGCCGGGCCGCCTGGAGCCACCCCTCAGGAGCGACCTGCTTCGCGCAGACTCCAGCTCGTCACGCGCATTTTCTTCCGAAACCGTTTTTCGGGCGGTGGATCACGAACAATCCGTTCGAAACGGATGCGATCTCTGCCAGGTGAGAACGAGCTCTTACGCGCGTTCGCCGAACACCCCGCCGGCCATCGCGAGTGCATTGCGGCATTCCACGGGTATGGCCCGCGCGCCCAACGAGCGCCCGCGAGTCTAACCTGCCGGCAGAACTACGGAATCCAACCGACCCGTGAGTGTGCCGGAGGGCCTCGGGGGTGTCAACGGACGCCCGGACCGAGAGAGGCCACAGTGCTACGGTGGCCCGGAATCTTCACCTGGGCCACACCCCCGGGTGGCCTTTCTGGAGCCGAATCAGACTATGTCCCTCGATGCCCGCCTCGAGCGCCTGACCATCGAGCCTCGCGGCCCCCTCGACGCCCGACCCCAGGTCCCTGGGAGCAAGAGCATCACGAACCGGGCGCTGCTGCTCGCAGCGCTCGCCGAGGGAGAGAGCGTATTGCGGGGTGGGCTCGATTCAGACGACACCGTCGTCATGCGTGCCGCGCTCGAGGCCCTCGGCATTCGGGTCCAGATCCGGGAAACGAGCACGGAAGACGGCGCCGGATCTTGGCGTGTCGAGGGACGCGGCGGACGTTTTCAGCCGCCGGGTCACCCGCTCGACTGCGGGAACTCTGGAACCTCTGCCCGCTTTTTGACCGCGGCGCTCACGCTGGGCGACGGCGAGTTCGTCGTCGATGGAAATATGCGCATGCGCGAACGCCCGATCTCGGACCTCGCCTCGGCACTCCTCGAACTCGGCGCCACGATCGAGGTAGAGGGGCAGTCAGAGTGCCCACCCGTCCGTATACGCGGGGGAGCGCTGCCCGGCGGCACCGCCACCATCGACGGCAGCCGCTCGAGCCAATACGTCTCAGCCGTCCTCCAAGCCGCCCCTTACGCGCAGCGGGACGTCGAACTCCGCTTCAAGGAAGGCGTGGTCGTCTCACGTCCTTATATCGACCTCACCCTCGAGGTCATGCGGGCTTTCGGCGCACGAGCGCAATGGGTCGACGAGACCCGACTCCGTGTCGACGCGGGGGTGCCCTACCAACCGCGTGACTACGCGATCGAGCCCGACGCGTCCTCCGCCGCCTACCCCTTCGCCGCCGCCGCGATTGCCGGTGGGCACGTGACCGTGGCGGGCATTCGCCAGGACTCTCTCCAGGCGGACTTTCAGATCCTCGACCTCCTCGAACGAATGGGTTGCGGAGTTCTCCGCGAGAACGACCGCGTCACAGTGCGCGGGCCTCGCGGACCGCTGCGCGGACTGGGCGAGGTCGACATGAACGATTTCCCCGACGCCGTCCTCGCCTTTGCCGTCGTCTGTGCTTTCGCCCAGGGGCCGACGACGATCCTTAACGTCGGCAATCTCCGTATCAAGGAGACCGATCGACTCGCCGCGCTCGAGACCGAACTGCGGCGAATCGGTGCCGACGCGACAGCAGGACCCGACTGGTTACGCATTCAGCCAGCTCCCCTCCACGGCGCGGAGATCGAGACCTACGACGACCACCGAATGGCGATGTCCTTTGCCTTAGCCGGCCTTCGCATCCCGGGTATCACGATCCTCGACCCGGGCTGCGTGTCCAAAACGTGGCCCGGCTACTTCGAGGTTTTTGCGGCGCTCTAGCCTCGTCCCCGCCGGCGCGCTCCAGACGGCGCCTTCGGCCGCCTTCGACATGCGTTCCGCGCGGGGGTGGCTTCGATTTTTCCGTTGCGCCGCTTGACATCGGGCGCGCCGTGAAAATCCATTCGTACGTGCCCGAAGCGGACAATTCTCCCGCAGACGAATCAAAAAGAACAAGGAGAAATACAGTGTACACTTTACAGCGTCACACCCGCCGACCGACGTGGTCTTTCCGAGGCCTCGACCGACTGCAGCGTCAAACGAATCAGGTCCTTCGCGCCTCTGACGCGACACCCGACTCAAGACGTGGCGTCTATCCCCCCGTCAACCTCCACGAATCCGAGGAAGGCTTCTCGCTGACGGCTGAAATTCCCGGCGTCACATCCGAAGCCCTCGAGGTCTCGATCGAGGGGACGACCGTCACGCTGGCGGGCAGTCGCAAGCCGCAACATGTGGCCACGGACGAAACCGCCGTTCATCGCAGAGAGCGTCTCAACGGCACGTTCCGGCGTGCCTTCCAGCTCCCTGCAGAGATCGATCTCGACAAGGCGCGCGCAACGCACCGCAACGGCGTACTCACGCTCGACCTGCCCAAGTCGCCCGCACTCAGGCCTCGGCAGATCCCGGTCGAGACACCTTAGGGGCTGCCCTCAATCGAGATCGTTATCGGACGAGAAGATCAAAGGAGAACACCATGGCGACGAATCGAAGTACTGAAATCGAAGCAAGGGAAAAGGCGGAGCTCGCGACCGAAGACACCCGCACCGGTCATGTCTTCCGACCCGACGTCGACATTCTCGAGCACCCGGACGCCTACGTGATCCTCGCGGACATGCCCGGCGTCAGCGAGGAGACCGTCGACATCCATCTCGAGAAAGGCATCCTGACCATGGATGCACGTGATGGGACCGACTCGCCGGACAGCACGAAGCGTTATTCGGAATATCGGAGCGGCGGCTATCACCGCGAGTTCCGCATCTCGGAGGACATCGACACGACCACCGTCTCCGCCCAAATGCGCGACGGCGTGCTCGAGCTTCGGCTGCCGAAGAGCGTCGCGAGCCAACCTCGACGGATCGAGGTCTCCGCGGCCTGAGTCCAATCGCGGCGGCGAGATGCCATGAGCCCGGCGGTACCCTGCGTAGCGCCGGGCTCATCTGCTCGCCGGGCCGGATCGGACTCCCCCCCTGCAGTCGTCCGTCCTATACTGCGCGCGCATCGAGCCCCCACCCCGTGCCCACCCGAGGATCCCGTCTCATGCCTGCCTCCGATCCTGGCTCGTCCGCGGCTGCGGCCAAAAGTCCCGTCTTCGAAGCCCATACGCACGGCCAGTCGATCTGGCTCGACAACATCAGCCGAGATCTCCTCCTGTCCGGCGAGCTGCGCCACTGGGTCGAGCAAGAAGGAATCCGCGGGGTCACATCGAACCCGGCGATCTTCGAGAAGGCCATCGCTCAGTCGACCGACTACGACCCCGCGGCCCGGGCCCTGATCGCCCAGGGCGCAGACGACGCGCTGGAAGTCTTCGAACGCCTCGCGGTCCAGGACATCCAGCTGGGCTGCGACGTCCTCCGGCCCATCTGGGAGGAGAGCGACGGCCGAGACGGCTTCGTCTCGCTCGAGGTCTCGCCCCATCTCGCCGACGACACCCAGGGCACGATTCTCGAAGCTCGGCGGCTGGCCGGAGCCGTCTCGCGGGAAAACCTGATGATCAAGGTCCCCGCGACACCCGCTGGTATCCCCGCCATTCAACAGCTCATCGACGACGGGATCCACGTCAACGTGACGCTGCTCTTCGCGGTAGAGGCCTACGAGGCCGTCCACCAGGCCTATCTGGCCGGCCTCGAGGCGAGGCTCGCGCGCGGCGACTCCGTCTCCGGAATCGCCAGCGTCGCGAGCTTCTTCGTTTCCCGAATCGACGCGGCGATCGGAAAGCAGATCGCCGCCGCACTCGAAGACGAGGCCGACGAGGCCGACGAGGCAAAACGATCGAGGTTGCAGGCGCTCGATGCAAAGGTCGCGATCGCGAACGCCAAACTCGCCTACGCGCGCTTCCTCGAGACACTCGCGAGCGACCGCTGGTCCCGTCTGGCCGAGGCCGGAGCCGACCCACAACGAGTTCTCTGGGCGAGCACTGGGACAAAGGACCCCGCGCTCCCGAAAACGCTCTATGTCGACGAACTCATCGGACAACACACGGTCAATACGCTGCCCGACGCCACCCTCACCGCATTTCGGGAAGAAGGGCAGGCCCGCGACGCGCTCGGCAAGGACCCTATGCGGCTCGAACGCGAAGCCAACGCGGTGCTCAGCGAACTTCCGGCGCTCGGCCTCTCGCTGGAAGCCGTCACGGGCGAGCTCCTGGAGAAGGGCTGCGCTCTCTTTCAGGACGCCTTCGACGCGCTCCTGCTCTCCGTCGAAACCAAGCGTCAGCTTCTGCTGGGTAATCGCCTGTCCCGCACCCGGGCCGCCCTCGATACGGCCGAGGCCGATGTCGAAATCGCCCGAGCGGATTGGCAGCGCCGCGGCGGCACCCACGCGCTCTGGCGAGGCGATTCTTCGCTCTTCTCGAGTGCGGACGAAAGTCAATGGCTCGGTTGGCTCCGGCTTCCGAGCGCTTCAGAGGAGGTTGCGATCGGCCCTGCCGCCCTGCGCCATGCCATTCGAGAGCACCCGGCGGACCAAGTCGTGGTGATCGGGATGGGCGGGTCGAGCCTCTGGCCCGACGTCCTCGGACGCGCTCTTGCTGGCAACGAAGAGGAAGGCCGACGGACCCGCCGCCTGAGCGTGCTGGACACGACCGTGCCCGAAGCGATCGAGCAGCAGATCAGCGAACTCGACCTATCGCGCTGCCTCTTCTTCGTGTCCTCCAAATCCGGCACGACCGTGGAGCCGAACACGACTTTCGAGCTCCTTTATGCGCGCCTCGCGGAGCAGGTCGGGACGGAGGGCGCCGGATCTCATTTCATTGCCATCACGGACGCAGGAAGTCCCCTCGCCCAACGCGCCGCGCAGCTCGGCTTCCTCGGGACGGCCCTCGGCCCCGCCGACGTCGGCGGGCGTTTCTCAGCGCTATCGCCCTTCGGTCTCCTTCCTGCGGAGGCCATGGGACTGGACCCCGACGCGCTTCGATCCCGAGCTCGGAGAATGGCCGCCGCCTGCGCGCCCTTCGTCGCCCCCTCCCTGAATCCGGGCGTAGACCTCGGATTGACTCTCGGCACCCTCGCACGCCAAGGCCTGGACAAGCTGACCCTCACGACCTCCTTGGAGATCGAGGCCTTCACCGACTGGGTGGAGCAGCTCATCGCCGAGTCCACCGGCAAGCTCGGACGCGGCCTGGTTCCGATCACGGGAGAGAAACTGCGCGAGCCCGACCAATACACGAAGGATCGCATCTTCGTCGACATCGCGACCCTGGACGACTCAGCACGTTCAGACCGCGAGGCCCGACTCGCCAAGCTCGAAGCAGCAGGCCATCCCGTCATCCGGATCGAGATTGCGGAGGCACTCGACCTCGCTCAGGAGGTCTTCCGCTGGGAAGTCGCGACCACAATCGTCGGTGCTCTCCTGGAGTTGAACCCCTTCGACCAACCCGACGTCGAGAGCGCCAAGGCAACGAGCCGAAGCCTCCTGGACGAAATGCAGGCCGGAGGAGCCCTCGCTGAGCCCGGACGCCCTCTCGCCGCCCAGGGCGCCCGGCTCTTCTCGCCAAAGACGATTCCCGCGGCCCCGGAGATCGGCTCGCCCCAGCAGGTCTTGAGTGCGCTGCTCGCGACCATCGCAGCCGGCGACACTTTCGTGATCAACGCCTTCTTGGCGGATGTCCCCGGCATTCGAGGCCCGCTCGAGGCGATCCGTGAATACGTCGGGCGGACGCATCGAATCGCGACCGCCCTGAATTTCGGACCGCGTTATCTCCACTCCACCGGCCAGCTCCAGAAAGGAGGGCCCGATCGGTTGGTCGGGCTCCACCTCTGGCAGGATCCAAGCGGGAAAGCGCAGCCGGCCCTGAGAATCCCGGGGACGAACGGCGACTTCGATACGCTCGCCGCTGCCCAGGCGCTAGGCGACTTCCAAGTCCTTTCCGAGCGGGGCCGGCGAGTTCTCGGGGTCGACGTCGGTGCAGAAATCGAGACCACGCTCCAAAACATCGAGGCCTGGGTCCGAGGAACGGGCGGCTGAAACCATGACGTCCTCCACCGAATCATCCCCTCCCCTCGGCGCGGCAGCCGCCGCGCTCGAATGGGTCCAGGACGGCATGACGCTGGGACTCGGCACCGGTCGTGCCGCGTCCGCTTTCGTGGAGGCGCTCGGCGCTCGTGTCGCCGGTGGCCTCCAGGTGACGGGCGTTCCGACGAGCGAGGCCACGGCCGAACTCGCCGGACGGCTCGCGATTCCCCTCGCGCGCCTAGAAGACATCGACCGGATCGACATCACCTTCGACGGCGCCGATGAGGTCGACCCTCAGCTCGACCTCATCAAAGGCTATGGAGCCGCGATGGTCCGCGAAAAAATCGTTGCCGCGAGCTCCGACCGGCTCGTCATCCTCGTGGGGCCCGAGAAGCGCGTCTCTGCGTTGGGCGAACGAGGACGACTCCCCATCGAGGTCCTGCCGTTCGGAGAGGCTTTGGTACGCCGGGAGCTCGATCACATCGGGATCGAGAGCGACCTCCGGCCGGGGTCCGACGGCGCGCCCCTGGTCACCGACAACGGCCACTGGATCCTCGACGCGAGGCTCTCGCCCCCCTCCACCGCCGTCGCCCCAGCGGACCTCGAGGCCCATTTGGTAGGGCTACCGGGCGTGCTCGGCACCGGCTTCTTCCTCGGGATGACCGATGCCGTCATCATCGGCGACCGCCAGCAGGCCGAAATCCTCCGGAAATCCTGAGATCGGTCGCCCCGCTCCGCCCCAGACCGCCACCGGTCTGCTGCGTAGCTTCTGCCGATCGTCTCGGTAGACTGAAGGAAGGAGGCGCACGGTGGCGAAAAGACCCTTCCTGGTCCTACCCGGGGGCGACTGCATTCCCCTGGAAGGGGCGTGGCGCGTGACGGCGCTGCGCGGGGAGTGGTATGTGCTCGGCCACCATGCGGCCCTGCCCTGCGAATCCGAAACCGCCGGCCAACACCTGATCTCGGAACTCGAGTCGCAAACCGACGCCGACCAACTGGCTAGCGAAGCGATCGAAACGCTCGGCCGCTTACCCGACGCATGGGAGACCGATTCACTCGGCGAGCTGGAACCCTGCTGACCCCCTCCGCCCCGACTCGTTCGCGCCCCTGATCAAAACCGAAGCTTTTCCTGAGCTCGATTCAAGCGCGCGTTCGGCTCGGTGGCGCCATTGTCGCCTGACTCGGCGGCCACTGAATTCGGCCGCTCGGAAGGAGCGAGCCGATGAGAACCTTTCGATCCCTGCTCTGGGTGGGGAGCGGTCGCGGGCTGAGTCAGTCGGGCCTGACCGAGGCCCCGGAACTCGACATCACCTGGGTTCCGAATCCACGCGAGGCTGAACGGCTACCCGACCTCCGTTTCGACGCGGTGTTCCTCGAGTTGGACGGGAACCACTGCTTCGATCAGCCCCTCCCCCGACTGGAGCGTTTCGCCCCCTGCCAGAGTTGGCTCGTCTCCATTCCCAGCCCGGCGGAGAAGCATTCAAAGACCTTGCTCGAGAGCGGAATTGGTGGCGTGCTCGTGATCGACGAATCGCGGTCCGGCGCAGGAATCGTCACCGAGGTGAACGAGGCTCTGGACACGCTCGCCCAAGCCGGTGACGAAGCGAGCGTTACTCCACTGCAGTCCAGTGAGGAGCCCCCGGTCGAGACATCGATCGCCGAACCTCGCGAAGCCGCTGCCCCCGTCGTGCACAGCGCAGCCATGAGGGAGGTCTACGAGCTCATCGGCGTCGCTGCCTCGAGCCCTTCGACCGTCCTGATCACGGGCGAAACCGGTGTCGGGAAAGAGGTCGTGGCTCGCGAACTCCATGCGCGGGGCACCGGCGACCAAACCCCCTTCGTCGCCGTCAATTGCGCCGCCTTTCCCGAGTCACTCCTCGAAAGCGAACTCTTTGGACATGCGAAGGGCGCCTTCACCGGCGCAGATCGCGCAAAGCAGGGCCTCTTCGAGGCCGCGGGGAACGGAACGCTCTTCCTGGACGAAATCGCCGAGACGGCCCTCCCACTCCAAGCAAAGCTCCTCCGCGTGTTGCAGGAGCGAGAGGTCCGTCCCGTCGGCGACCACAGACCGAGACACGTAAACTGCAGGATCATCGCAGCGACCAATCGCATTCTCGGCGAAGAAGTCGCCCTCGGCCGCTTTCGGGAAGACCTGTTCTATCGCTTGAACGTCTTTCCGATTCGAGTCCCGGCGCTGCGTGAGCGCCGAGGCGACATCCTGCCGCTGGCACGCCGCTTTCTCATTCAGCACGGACCCCGAGAGGGCAAGGAGGACTGCCACTTCTCTCTCGCCTCGAGTCAACTCCTGGAGGCCTATCACTGGCCGGGGAACGTGCGCGAACTCGAAAATGAGATTCTCCGTGCGTTGATGCTCACCCCGAGCGGGCAACTGATCAGCCCCCGACAGCTCTCTCCGAAGTTGAGCGAGATCATCGAACCGATCGCTCAGGGCGCCCGACCGGACGAGACTTTGCGAGAAGCCTTGGAACGGATCGAGGCCTGGCTGCTCCGCCGCGCCCTGTCCAACAATCATGGTCGAAAGGCGGCCACCGCCCGCAAGCTGGGCCTCACCCGAGAAGGCCTCTACAAAAAGTTGAAGCGGCTCGGAATCGAATGAAGCGTTGGTGACGTCCCCTCACACCCCCGCCTTGTCGTGAGGTGCCGAACGGCCCTTTGCAGCGAAGTGGACTCGCGAAATCGCATGGTTGCCGATGCACTGCCAAATAAGACGCTCCCCGATCGCAGTCTCGACTTCGGCGCAGGTCTCGGGCGCGGGGTGCCTTCGGTCGCCCCGGGTGAGCGAATCGAGTGATGGCTTAAGCACACACAGCTTTATGACCCGCAGTCCGCCAGACGCCGATGGTCGAAACGCAAAGGGACCGGACATGGCCCCCACTCGCCCGAGCTGAGCGCTGACACTCCAATGAGTCGCTGATCCAAAAAACGGCCGAGGGATACGTAAATAGTTGAAAAAAATGATTTTTTTGTTCTCGAGACGGGGCTGAAGAAGCCTCAATGCCCTGTACCTCGACAAAAGCACAGCAGCTCGCTGGGCATCCCCGAGCGCTTCGCTCGGCGGTTGTCGGACCCCCATCCACCCAGGAGCCCTTGAAGAAGCTGCGTCTCAACTGCCACTTTTTGCAACACCTGCCTCCCGACTCCTGATAGGGTAAGAGGACTGGGAAGAGGAGTTCCGACGTTCGCGTCGCGACTCTCGCGATCGTCGTGCATGAAAGTCTCGAAACCGCCCTCAATCGATTGCAGGGCGAACTCGAGATCGAAGCGGCTGACGATTTCCTTCCTGCTAGGTCCGCTACGGACCGATTGTGCATCCGGGAGGGGAAATCCATTGCTGAGCCAGATCAAACTGAAAGCCCTGCTGACCGTCGGACTCTTGTTGACATCCGGTGGCATCGCGAATGCGGCAACGGACTCCTACCAAACCGTCGCCGGCTCCTTCATGCAGGTCTCTGCGACGCGCTCCGACACCGGAGCCGTGATCTTCAACGATACGCTGGTCTTCGATGCGGGCGCGTCGGGCGGCTTCGTCGATTTCGATCCGCTGGGCACGCCGACCCTCTTCGCGACCGGGACCCCTGCTGGCACGATCGAGGACTTCGTCTTCAACCTTCCGGCCTCGGGCCCCTTTTCCGTCACCGGTTTCGGCGAGCGGGAAGAGGTCTACATCGATAGCGGATCGATCGGCCCGGGCGCTGGCTTCTCCACTCTCATCAACTCCTTCGGATCCATTCAGGCTGGACCCATCGCTTCGGTCGTCACCTATTCGGCCTTCGACACGGACGGCATCCTGCCCGATATCCTCGGCGCGACGCTGGACGTCAGCACGCCGACCCCGTTCGGGGCAAACGTCAGCTTCCCGTCGGGCAATATCAACCTGGTCCTCGGAGGCGTCGTGCTCGGAAGCTTCAATGGCGCCGCCTTCGGCGAGGGCACCGTCAACCCGATCACGGGACTCTCGGACGTGGACGTCAACATCACGGGAACGGTCAACTGGACCGGCGAATTGGTCATCCCCGTTCCCGAGCCCACTACAGCCCTACTCCTTGGGGCCGGGCTGGCATGGTTGAGCGGCCGACGGCGTCATTAGAGCGGCACGGGTCAGCCCGATTTCCCTGGGCCTCCGGGGAGGCGGGGTACACAGTGCGGCTTCAGGGCGGCGCATCCGAGCGGGGGCTCGAGCCATCCGCGCGCCTCGGCGAACCAGCGGCCTAGTCGTCGGGCAGCCTCCATCGAGCGCCTGCACAAGGGCCTCCACAAGGGCCTGCACAACGGCTCCTCGAAGGGACTCGACTGGCTGGGCCCCTGACCCGAATTGCCACCGTGCCGAGAGCAGACGCCCCATGCGAGTTCTCGCAACGAACTCACACCTGGAGAGGCACGGCGCTCTGTACGAAAAGGCGCCCGATCCCGATTTGGCCGCCAAAGAGCCCAGGAAAGCCCGAGTTCGAACCATTCTATTCGGAAGATTGGACCGACTCGCAGATCACTCAGGTACAATAGGTGGGAGCTATTTGCCCCGCCAGCGACTTTTTCTGGGGTCAAAAAAAACCCGCATAGCCTCTCTTCGAGCGCCGCCGATTTCAGATGCTTCGTCTACTCGAAACTACCGCCTTTAGGCTGCTCACGGGGCTCTGGGGCGTACTCGCCCCCCTCTGCAGCCACGCGGTTCTGCTCGCGTCCGGAGACGGCACGGGCAACGACTCTCCGATCCCCGGCTTCGACGAATACAATCTCGTGGGGACCATCGGAAGCGAGAGCGGCACGTATCTCGGCGATGGCTGGGTGCTGACCGCGAACCACGTGGGGACAGGCGACTTCGTCCTCGGTGGGACCCTCCATAAGTTCATCCCGGGGACCGAGTATCGACTCGAAACGAGCCCCGGCAGCGGTTCGGACCTGCTCATGTTCGAGGTCTACCCGGCCCCCGCCCTGCCGGGCATCCCCATCCGCAGCTTCAGCCCGATCGTGGGCCAGGTCACCTTCATGATCGGCCACGGTCGAAATCGAGGAACCGCCACCTCCTTCGACCCGAATGGACCGAGTGTCGCGCCTCCTCCCCTGTCCGGGTGGCATTGGGGCGTCGGGCAATCCATGCGATGGGGCATCAACGTCGTCAGCGGCTTTCCAGCGGGTCCCGTCCTGAATACGGTCTCTTTCCTGATGGATTTCGACGAGTTCGGCGGCGCGCTATTCGAGTCCCAGGCGACGGTCGGCGATTCAGGCGGCCCGGTGTTCATCGTCAATGGGTTCAATGAATCAGAACTCGCCGGCATCATGATTGCGGTGTTCGGAGCAAGCGGACAACCCTCTCAGACCTCGCTCTACACCAACGGGACTGCCGCGGCACGGCTGGATTTCTATCGCGACCAGATCCTGAACCAGATGGCCGTGCCTGAACCCAGCAGGGCTCTTCCCACGGCCGCGGCCGCGCTCGCCCTGCTCGCCCGACGACGGAATGCACAGCGAGGCGCCGCCACGGCGCAGCACCGCTGAGGGGCTCCAGGCCGCCTCTCCGATGGGGCGCTCAGAGCGCGTCGGGCCAGTTTCTCCGAAGTGCGGCGACGTCGGGGGCTCGCTCCAGCAGGTCGATGATCCGCTTCCCCGGACGGCGATAGATAAAGGGCAGGAAGCCCTCCCCGGCGTCGGGATCCGGCACACAACACAAGCTCCAAGGCGGGCCGAAGCGAACTTCCGTTCGCGACGCGCCCCCACCCCCCATCGCGTCCAGGTAGATCCAACCGTCGGCCGGGCGCCAATAGACCCCATTGAATCCATGCAGCACGAAGCGGCCAGGCCTCTCCCCGTCGGCCAGACGCACATAACAAAACCCTGCCGGAAACCCCGCACAGCGCAGCAGGCCCGCGAGGAGATGGCTCTGCGCAAAGCTGAAGCCCGCCTGCTCCCGCAGCACCTGGCTGGCGCTACAGGCGACCGTCGGCTCTTCGAGACCGAGCACATCATGGACCTCGTCGCGCACGAAGTCGAAGAGCACTCGGACACGATCTTCGACAGCAACGACCCCCTCGAGTAGGCGACGAGACGCCGTCATCACTGCGGGGGTCTGCCAGTCGATCGTGATGGTGTCTTCGAGGTATCGGCCGAGATCTTCACTCTCGGGCTCGGGCATCGCCTCACCCGAAACCTCAGCCATCCAATGAATCCAAACGGCTCTCCCGCCGCCCTTCGAGCAGGTCCCGCACGATCACACTCGGCACGCCGAGAGCGCGCAAGGCCGTCGAGACCACGTTGTCGATCGACCGATGGAGATCGAAGACCCGGCCGCTCTCTGCTTCGGTCCAGGTCGGCTGATGCGCATCGATCAATGCGACCCGATCCCCCCCGAGTTCCGTCTTGAGGTAGTCGACAGAGGGCTGCACGCTCTCGACGTAGAAGTCGAAGCGCCGGCGCAACGCCTCCTCGTTGTCATCTGCCCTTCCCCGCTTGCCAGCCCGCGCACTCATTTCCGCTTTGCTGATCGAAAGGTGGAGCACTTTCAAGACCGGGAGATTCACCCCTTCCAGGAAGCTCAAAAGCTGCTGCGCCGCGGCGACCGTACGCGGGTAGCCGTCCAGAATGAACGGGCTCTCGATCCCTTCCCCATCCTCGCCGAGCGCCCGGTCGATCTCCGCAGAAATCAGATCCTGGGTCCATCGATTCGGAATCAGTAGCCCGCGCTCTGTGCAGAATTCAAGCCACTGGAGCTGGCTCACCCAAACCTTCTCGCCGACCTCGTCGGAAATGAAACGGCTGGGCTTCTGCCCGAAGTGCCGCTCCAGGTCGGGCA
>Ga0315316_10002083_pt1 | contig 14289 bp, 9 predicted proteins | sample M160m3416metaG_FD_203702 | JGI IMG/M metagenome (GOLD analysis project Ga0315316, IMG submission 203702) | Ammonia-oxidizing marine archaeal communities from Monterey Bay, California, United States - M1 60m 3416 | ecosystem: Environmental > Aquatic > Marine > Intertidal zone | place: USA...
CAATTATCCAGAGCTATCAACTATGTTTTGTGCTGATAAGACTCAGTCTAATGAGCAAAGGATAAAACTGGTTGATCAGTTAACAGATACTGAAACAATTGTTCTTGCAGCACATTTTTGTGGATCAACTGCAGGGAGGATTATCAGCAATAATGATTCGAGAGAGTTTTTACTGATATGAGTGATCCAGATTTTTCAGCTAATAATTGTTTTGTTTGTGGTCCTGATAATCCAATTGGCTTAAAGATTAGTTTCCATATGGATGACAATGTTTGTCGTGGCTCTTTTACTCCATTAGAGAATCATATGGGGTATAAGAATATTACACATGGGGGTATTGTCTTTAGTTTATTGGATGATGTGATGGCCAATTGGCTATTCTTACAAAATAAAGTTGCACAAACTGCACAATGTGATTTGAGGTATAGAAAGCCATTACCTATTCGTACTAAAGTCAATTTAGAAGGCAGATGCATTAAGCAAAAAGGAAAAGTTACCTTTATGCATGGAAAGGTAATTTTGGATGCAACTGGAGATTTAATCGCAGAGAGCCATGCTAAATTTATGCTCATCTCGAATCTTTAAACAATGTAACTTTTTGTAACCAATACAGATATCTCATAATCTTTTCTTTAGCATTCATAGACGTTTTTAAGAAATCCAAGTAAACCCTAAGGACGAATGAGATATATGTATGATAAACAGAATAAAAATTCTTTTTCTTGAGCTAAAAAGATCGACCAAGTCAATGCTGATTTTACTTGGAATCACTTCTATGGTGATCTTTTATTTATCTGCTACAAAACCAGAACCAGAGTTGCTTGTCATGGAAGAAAAGGTATGGCCGGTTTCAGCTCAGATTATTAAGTATGCGGATGTGCAACCTCAATTAAAATTATTCGGTGAGATTTTATCATCAAGAAGAAGTGAATTAAGAGCCTTTGTTGGCGGTCAAGTGACTCAAGTCAGTGATAATTTCAAAGAAGGAGCTGTGGTTAAAGAAGGTGAACTACTTCTAACTATTGACGATTTTGAGTATAGAAATGATGTGGTTGAAGAAGAGGCTAAATTTGAGATACTAAAAAGAGACTTCGAGAGAGCGGATGAACTCTTTAATCAAGGTAATATATCTGAACAGTTTAGAGATAATGCTTTATTAGAAAAAATACAACAAGAAATCGTTCTAGCTGAAGCTCAGAAAGATCTCAGAGACACCAGACTATATGCTCCTTATGATGGAGTGATTAATGATGTTTCGGCCAGTCTTGGAAAACAGGTCAGTACTTTTAATGATAAGATTGCTGAAATTATTGATATTAAAAATCTTGAGGTTAGATTCTCATTATCCAAAGCTCAATATGGGAGGTTAGTGGAAGATGATCTTTCTGTTATAGGCAGGCCTGTATCCATTCAATGGACTGCTGGTAAAAAAACCATACCTTTCAAAGCTATGATTAGTCGTATAGGCGCAGAAATTACTTCCAATACTGGTGGAGTGGATGTTTTTGCGAATCTGTTACTAGGTGACAATGAAATATCTCTAATTAGACCTGGAGCATTTGTCAGACTTTCTGTTCCTGATAAAACTTATAAGGCGGTTATAGTTGTTCCTGATACTTCGGTGTATGAGGATTCTTATGTATTTGTAATCAAAGAATCGCGTTTAGAGAAACGATACATTGAAATATTGGGCTACGATGGAAGCAAGGTTTTGATTGTTACTAAAGAATCATCTGAGTTGAAAGATGGAGATCAAGTGATCATTAATCAACTAAGAGAGGCGGGTGAAGGAGTCAAAGTTAACGCTTTATAAAATATGTATAAGAACTATAGTCAGAAAAATAAAGTTTCATCGAATAAAGATAAGCATACACCCAGTATAGGAATGATTGCTTTCTTTAGTCAGCACAAAGTTGCTGGCAATCTTTTAATGATTTTATTGATACTTTTTGGAATATTTGGCCTCTCTCAACTGAATAGACAATTGATGCCAGATTTTGGAATAGAGATTATTAGTATCAATATTCAATGGCCAGGAGCAAGTGCAGAAGATGTTGAAGAAAATATCATCAATGCAATAGAGCCAGAAGTCAGATTTATTAATGGCGTTGATGATGTTGATGCTTTTGCTTATGAAGGCAGAGCAAAAATTAGTATAGGATTTAATGATAATACATCGATGTCTAAAGCTCTCACTGATGTTCAATCAGCTGTTGCAAGGATAGCTACTTTTCCACAAGATATTGAAAAGCCTATTATTTCTCAAGTCCTTCAAAGAGATGAGGTCTGTCGTATTGATATTTCAGGACCTTTTTCAAATAAAACACTTAAATATTTTGCAAGACAAATGCGTGATGATCTCATCAACATGGGGCTTGCCAATGTTGAGTTTGAGGGTGCTAGAGATCAAGAAATCTGGATTGAAGTTCCTTCTGATAATCTCAGAGAACTTGATCTTTCATTGGACGATATTTCAAATAAACTTGCTGCTTCTAGTATAGATTTACCCTCAGGAAGCATCAATTCTGGTGGTACATCTAGACAAATAAGAAGCGAACAACTTGCCAGAAATCCCACTGATCTTAGAAAAATAGAAGTTTTGTCTAAGTCATCGGGTGAAAAACTCTACTTAAAAGATATCGCTAATGTTTACGAAACATTTGAGGAAAACTCTCCTTATCGAATCAATAGTAAAGGGCCTTCTATAGGCTTGGTTGTCTACAGAACACAAGGCTCTGATTCTTTGATCTCTCAACAACTTGTTGAAGAATATATGGACAATATTGCCAGCAAGTACCCACAATCATTAGAGATTATTCTTTATGATATTTTTGCTGATTCAGTTAAGCAAAGAATTAATATGCTCATTGATAATGGGGCTACAGGCTTAATATTAGTTCTCATTGTTTTATTCTTTTTTCTTAATGGAAGAATTGCACTCTGGGTAGCTTTGGGGATACCGGTAGCTTTTTTAGCAGCGCTTGGTGGAATGTATGCCATGGGATTATCACTCGATATGATCAGTATGTTTGCTCTCATTATGGGAATAGGCATTGTTGTGGATGATGCAATCGTTGTCTCAGAGCACACCACAACTCTACATCGAAGAGGAATGAATTATAAAGATGCTTCTAGAATTGGAGCACAAAGAATGTTCCCTCCTGTTTTAGCCGCTTGCCTGACTACAGTGGCAGCTTTTCTTCCTGTTCTGATGATAAGTAGTGATGTTGGCAGTATAATAGCGCCAGTACCTATTACCCTTTCTTTGATTATTATTGCAAGTTTAATTGAATGTTTTTTAATTCTTCCAATGCACCTTCGACATTCCATGAAGAAGATGACGCAAACAGAACAAACAAAAATAAGAACATTTGATCTTTACTTTAATAAGTTCAGAGATGAATATGTTGTCCCCTTGGTTATCAGAACCTATGCATCAAAACGATTTACTGTAATAGCAACAATTTGCTTATTTTTAATGTCATTGAGTTTGTTATTTTCAGGTCGGGTCAACTTTGAATTTTTTGATACACCTGAAAGCGATACCATTCATGCCAATTTTTCATTCTCACCTGGTACTCCTACAATAACTACTGAGTTAATGGTTAAAGAGCTCGGAAGATCGGCCCTTGAGGCTGAAAAAATAACTTCAAATTTTGTTGGAGAGCAAGTAGTTAAGTATGGTGTTGGAAATATTGGCGCTTCAGATTCAGGGAGAGGTAACCTTCTTAGTAATACAACTGGTTCACATATTGGATCTTATACGGTGGAGTTAGTAGCTGGAGATAAAAGAAATGTTAGAAATATGGAATTTATTAATGCTTGGGAAGACGCAACAAAAATGATGCCCGGTATTGAAAGCTTTGTGGTGTTTGAGGGTCAAACAGGAGGACCTCCAGGTAGAGACCTTGATATAAGACTTTCGAGTGATGATTTGCAAACAATGAAGCGGGCCGCATTAGCACTGAGGAATGAATTAAGAGTATTACCTGGCTTGCTTGCTGTGGAAGATGACTTTCCTTATGGCAAGCAAGAAATTCTCTTGGAAATTACACCCGAGGGTGAGGCCATGGGGTTTACAGCAGAAAATGTTGCTCGGCAAGTTCGCAATGCTTTTTCAGGGGCTATTGCCAAACGTTTTTCTCAAAACACAGAAGAAGTATTGGTTCGTGTGAAGCTCCCTACTGAGGAAACAAGAAATCAAACCATTCGAGATATTTATTTACTGACTCCAGATAATAATAATGTATTGCTCTCTGAGGTTGTTTTATTAAAGCAAAGGCTTGGTTTCACAAAAATTAGAAAAGAAGGTGGAATTAGAAAAGCTTCCATAACAGCTGATGTAGATCCTTCCATAACAACGACAAATCAAGTGTTACAGTTGGTTCGAAAAGATATTGCTCCAAAGATAGAAAAAGAGTTCAATGTTAAAGTGGAGTATAAAGGTAAAGCCGAGGAACAATCTAAAGCTTTAGGTGATTTGAGTTTAGCCTTGATTATGACGCTCACCTCTATTTATATTATTCTTGCATGGCTATTTTCAAGTTACACCACACCCTTCTTGATCATGACGGTTGTGCCTTTTGGTTTAATTGGGGCAATACTAGGACATTACATCCTAGGCTTTAATCTCAGTATGTTTAGTTTGATGGCATTTTTTGGGCTTACTGGCGTCTTGGTCAATGATTCCATTATCTTGGTAAAGACCGTCAAAGAATCTATATCCGATGGCTATCCACTTAGTCAATCAGTTGTTGAAGGAGTTAGAGAGCGATTGAGACCAGTAATTCTAACCACCATAACCACCATTGTAGGCTTAATGCCAATCTTGTTTGAAGAAAGCTTGCAAGCTAGATTAGTACAGCCTCTTGCTGTCACCTTTATTTTTGGAATGTTATTTGTTCCTTATCTAGTCCTAATTTTTATTCCTTCTATGATGGGTATTGCTGAGGGATTGAAAGCAAGAATTAAGAATGTAGCTAATTATCTTGGTTTCTATAAAGGTCAATACGAGTAGCCAAAGCAGATACTGATCAGTAAAATAGAACTATATATTATGAGCTCTATTAAGAAACCATTAGTTGGAATTGTTTGTTGTAAACGCAATCAAGACGGCCATTATTTTCATATGGTTGGAGAGAAATACATTAATGCTATTAATAACTATTCAGGTTGCACTGGTGTTTTAGTGCCAATTGACCAAGAACAAGATATTAATCTCTCAGTCATAGAAAATATGGATGGCTTTTTATTAACAGGAAGCTTGTCAAATGTTCATCCCAAGATGTATCAAGAGGACCTCATCAATCCAGAAATGATGCTGGATGAACCTAGGGATCAATTTGTTTTTTCAATGATTAAAAAAATTATAGAAAAAGGTATACCGCTCTTAGCAATATGCAGAGGTTTTCAGGAAATGAATGTGGCTTTTGGGGGAAAACTTTACCAGGATCTTGAGCGTGACTCTAACCATAGAGGGCATGACTTTGATCGTGATCAATCTCATAATGTTCAATATGGCCTCAGCCATGAAGTAGAACTGATAAAAAATGGGCTTCTTCATAATTTAACAGGTCTTGAGAAGGTAGAGGTAAACTCACTTCATACACAAGGTGTTAAAGCATTAGGAGAAGGACTCACTATCGAAGCAGTCAGCCACGAAGGGTTGGTAGAAGCTTTTACTATCGATAAAACTGAGAGTTTTAATTTATCTGTTCAATGGCATCCTGAATGGAAGCCTGGTAATAATTTACTCTCTCAAGCAATCTTTGATGCTTTTGGTTTAGCCTGTAAAGATTTTCAGGATCAATCATGAAAGATAAAGAATTGTCCAATTGGTTTAATGAGTATTCTATCCAGGAAGTAGAGGTGATAGTGCCTGATATGGCAGGGATTGCTAGAGGCAAAATGCTGCCTGCTGAAAAATTTATTTCTCAATCTGAAATGCGTCTACCTGAATCTGTTTTTACCCAAACTGTAACGGGTGAGTTTATAGATGAACCAGTCATTAATCCTGCAGACAGAGACATAATTGTTAGACCTGATCTGAATACATTAAGAAGATTACCATGGGCTGAAGAACCAGCAGCATCTGTGGTCAATGACTGTTTTTATGAAGATGGATCGGCAGTGGATCTTTCACCAAGACAGGTTTTACAAAATGTATTGCAAGCTTATAAAGATTTAAACATGACTCCAGTGGTTGCTCCTGAATTGGAATTTTATCTAGTAAAAAGAAATACTGAACCCAATATGGAGGTTGAACCTCCTATAGGTCGTTCGGGCAGGCAAGAAACAGTTCGTCAGCCTTTTAGCATAGATGCCTTAGATGAATTTGAACCAGTTTTTGATGAGATTCATAGATATTCTGAGGCAATGAATATTAAGATTGACACTTTAGAGCATGAAATGGGTACAGCTCAATTTGAGATTAATTTTGAACATGGGGATCCATTGTATATTTGCGATCAGGTCTTGATGTTTAAAAGAATTGTTAAAGAGGCTGCAATGCGTCACAACATTTATGCCACCTTTATGTCCAAGCCCATGCAGTATGAGCCTGGGAGTGCAATGCATTGGCATATTTCTGTTTTAAATGATGAGAGCGGTAAGAATGTATTTAATGATGAAAAAAATCAGGAAACTGATTTTTTCAAATACTTCATTGGTGGGTTGCAAAAATACATTCCTGAATCCATAGTTTTTAATGCGCCTTATGTAAACTCATACCGTAGATTTACACGGTGGCAAAATGCACCCATTAATCTTTATTGGGGCTATGATAATAGAACCACTGGTCTTAGAGTGCCTTCTTCCAGTCCAGAGAATCGACGCATTGAAAACAGAATCGGTGGAGCAGATGTGAACCCATATTTATCCATTGCAGCTTCTTTGTCTTGTGGTTTTTTAGGAATGAAGGAAAAGATACTGCCAGGCCAGCCTGAGGATTCCAATGCTTACAATTTACCTTTTAAATTGCCTCAGAATTTATCATCAGCTACTGATATGCTAGAACAAAGCGAGGCTATGCAAATGCTTATGGGAGATCGATTTTTGCAAGTCTATATTGCGATAAAAAGATATGAATACAATAAATATTTTGAAGTGATTAGCCCTTGGGAACGTGAATATTTACTATTGAGTGTATAGATATGAAGAAAGAACTGAATAATTGGCAAACAATGGACAGCAATCATTTTTTGCATCCATTTACTGATCATCATGATTTATCTAAAAAAGGCACAAGGGTTATTACAAAAGGAGATGGAATTTATATATGGGATTCAGAAGGCAATAAAATTTTAGATGGTATGTCTGGCCTATGGTGTGTCAGTTTGGGTTATGGTAACGATGAACTCATTCAGGCTGCTTATGATCAAATGAAGGAGCTACCTTATTACAATAGTTTTTTTCAATGCGCTCATCCGCCTGCCATCGAATTAAGTCAGAAAATTAGCGATATTGCTCCAGACTCTTTAAATCATATTTTTTTTACTGGCTCAGGATCAGAAGCCAATGACACGATGGTCAGAATGGCAAGGCGATACTGGCAACTCCAGGGCAAGCCTGATAAACAAATTATTATTTCAAGAAAAAATGCTTATCATGGCAGCACTGTTGCAGCAGCCAGTTTAGGTGGCATGTCTGGTATGCATGAACAGGGCGGATTACCAATACCTAACATCCACCATATAGCTCAGCCTTATTGGTTTGAAGAAGGAGGCGACTTGGATCAAGATTCATTTGGTTTGAATGTAGCACAAGAGTTAGAAAAAGCCATTGAGCATTATGGCATTGAAAATATTGCTGCATTTATTGCTGAACCAATTCAGGGAGCTGGAGGCGTTATAGTGCCTCCTGAAACTTACTGGCCAGAAATACAAAGAATTTGCGATCAACACGAAATACTCTTAGTAGCCGATGAAGTGATCACAGGCTTTGGCAGAATGGGCGATTGGTTTGCTTCAGAAACATATAATTTAAAACCTGACTTTATTCCGTTTGCAAAAGGAGTGACGTCTGGTTATTTGCCACTTGGTGGTTTGCTGGTGAGTGACAGAGTAGCTGACGTCATTATTAGTAAAGGAGGGGAGTTTACTCATGGTTTTACTTATTCAGGACACCCTGCAGCTTGTGCAGTCGCTATTGCAACCATTAATTTTATTGAAAGGGAAACAATACTTGCAACGGTCAAGGATCAAACAGCACCTTATCTAAAAAAACAATGGGAATCTCTAATCAATCATGATTTGGTTGGTGAAACGAGAATCAAAGGCATGGTTGCAGCAATTGAATTATCAAAGGAAGGCAGAGAAAGATATGCGGCAACAATAGGAGTGGGTTCAATTTGTAGGGACTTAGCCATGGATCATGGAGTCGTTCTGAGAGCGGTTGGAGACACTATGATTATAGCACCACCATTGATTATCAATGCACAACAAATCGATGAGTTAATGGATAAAATAAAGAACACACTTGATGCAACATTGAAGACTATACAGTCCTTATAACACTACTTTCCCAGACGATGAATGACAAGTCAGAATATCCCGATTCATACTATCTACATTCAGCCAATAACATTGTATCCAGAGATCAATTGACAGAGTCAATTGTGGCAGACGTCTGTGTTATTGGAGGAGGTTATACAGGATTATTAACAGCATTAAGCTTAGCAGAGAAAAACTACAAGGTCGTTTTACTGGAAGCTCATAAAATAGGTTGGGGGGCATCCGGTAGGAATGGAGGCCAAGTTGGAAGTGGACACAATAAGAAAATTGCTGATCTGGAGCATGATTATGGAAAAGCTTTAGCAACAGACTTATGGAATTTGGCAGAAGATGCAAAAGACATTGTTCGAAACAGAATTAAACAACATGAAATTGATTGCGATCTTAGTTATGGGAATATGGCGGTCTCAGACGACATAAGAGATCAAAGAGAGCATCAAGAATATGTCGAGAAACTGAATAACGATTACAACTACAATTCGATCTTCTATCTTGATGAGAAGGAAGTATACGATATGTTTCACAGCCCATTTTTTAAAGGCGGGGGTTCTTTGGATAAAGGGGGAATGCATTTGCATCCTCTCAATTATGCCCTAGGACTCGCAAAAGCAGCAGAACAAGCTGGGGTTATGATTTTTGAAGAATCAAAAGTTATTGATTACCAAGGCAGTGATAAGAAAGTTATCAACACCGATAAAGGTCAAGTCACTGCAAACACTATTGTATTAGCCTGCAATGCGTATCTTGAAAGACTGGAAACAAAGATTGCAGGAAAGATTATGCCCATTAACAATTTTGTATTAGCCACAGAGCCTTTGGATGAGGACGAAGCACGTTATATTAATCGAGACAATGTCTGTGCTCATGATAATAAATTTCATGTGCATTACTTTAGAATGTCTCAAGACAATCGGCTTTTATTTGGCGGTGGCGAAAACTACACAAGGAAATTTCCCAGCAATCTTAAGTCCTATGTCAGAAAAACAATGCTCGATGTTTTTCCAAAACTAGAAAATAAAAGAATTGATTTCGCTTGGGGTGGAAGCATTGCTGTGACTATCAATCGGATGCCTCACATCGGTAAATTGGATTCAGGAGTTTATTTCTCTCATGGTTTTTCTGGACATGGCATTGCACTTGCATCACTGGCAGGAACGATCATGGCCGAAGCAATAGATGGGTTTTCTAAAAGGTTTGATGTTTTTAATGAGGTCAAAATTCATAGTTACCCTGGAGGAACGCTTCTGAGGTGGCCGGGTTTTTATTTAGGTATGCTTTACTATTCTTTAAAGGACAGACTGTGATTTCATTAAAAACATTATTTGTTGTAACCTTGTTTTTGACAGTGAAATCCTTCGTCATCCTTGCAGAGGAAGTTAGAGTCTATAATTGGTCGGATTATATTGCTGATTCCGTGATTGAAGATTTTGAAGAAGAAACGGGCATTAATGTTATTTATGATGTCTTTGACAGCAATGAAATTTTAGAGGGTAAATTACTGGCAGGCAATACTGGATATGATGTTGTAGGACCCAGTATTGAATATTTAGGACGCCAAATTATAGCTGGAATTTATCAACCATTAGATCTTAATCAACTGAGTAATTATAAGAGTCTTGATCCAGATATGCTTGCTAAGTTGTCAAAAATGGATCCAGATAACCAGTATGCTATCCCTTATCTTTGGGGAACCACTGGAATTGGATACAATAAAGATAAAGCCATTGAAATTATGGGTGAAGGGTTTGAAATGGCTACGTTTGATGTCATATTTGATCCAGAAATTATCAGTCAATTTGAAAAATGTGGCGTCGCCTTTTTGGATGCACCCAGTGAAACATTCAAAGCTGCTTTGTTCTATAGTGGTTTAAATCCAAATACAAAAAACCCCAATGACTATAAAGGCAAGGCATTTAATATATTGAAAAGTGTGAGGCCCTACATTAAATACTTTCATTCATCAAAATATATTAATGATTTAGCCAATGGAGATATCTGTCTTGTTTTTGGGTGGAATGGAGATATTCTCCAAGCTGGAGACCGAGCATTGGAGTCTGGAAACGGAGTCAATATTTCTTATGCGATACCTATTGAGGGTGCACAATTCTGGTTTGACATGATGGCGATTCCAACAGATGCACCTAATTCTGATAATGCACATGCATTTCTCAATTATATTATGAAACCTGAAGTTATGGCTCGGATCAGCAATAAAGTAAAGTTTGCAAATGCAAATAAAGATTCTAAGCCTATGATAAATAAGGAAATAATTAATAATACTGGTATTTACCCACCCGATGATGTTATGAATAAATTATTTCTTGCTGAAATTGCCGGTCCAAAGATAGATCGAATAATGACCAGGCAATGGATTAATATTAAGAACAAGAATTAAAATAACATTTAGGCAGGACAGAATGAAGCGGACTATTTTTTACTTCTCATTAATGCATCTTTTTCTTTTATCGAATGCTTTTAGCAATGATCTTGCTGATGAAGTTTTCTTAGATGGATCTATTCATACTTTCAATCAGTCCCTTAGTATAGAGAATTCTATAGCTATAAAAGATGGAATCATCCTAGCAGTAGGTACTAAATCTTCAATTCAAAAATTAATTGGAGAGAACACTAAAGTTAATAACCTAGAAGGCAAAATGATGCTGCCATCATTTCATGATGCGCATTCTCATCCAATTTGGGATGGTGTAAATCGTCTTAAATGCATACTGACTGATTTGTATGATATTCAAGACATTAAGGACATGCTAAGAGTATGCTTAAATAGTGAGTTAACTCAAACAACTGGCTGGATTGTAGGTTCAGGATTAAACATAGGACTCTTCTCTGCAGGCAATCCAAATAAATCTTTATTGGATGATATCAGTAAAGATATCCCGATTATTCTTTGGGCCAATGATGGACACAGTGCACTTGCTAATAGCAAGGCATTTGAATTAGCGAATATTACAGCTGAGACAATCAATCCTCCATATGGAGTTATAGAAAGAGACCCTCAAACTGGAGAGCCTAGTGGAACATTAAGAGAGTCATCTGCTATTAACTTAGTATTAGTTCTCACTCCAAAAGATACAGACTCTGATTATGATAAAGGGCTGAGTATCTCCCAAGAGATGGCACATAGCTTTGGCATTACTTCAGTACTAGAAGCAGCTGTTGGCGAACGCCATATGGCAACCTACAAGAGAGCAGCTGATCGAGAAGAATTAGATCTGAGGGTTTTTACTTGCCTAGAATATGGAAAAACCAATTTTGTGCATGATGCAAATACATTTGAAGATGTTTATCTCAAGCTGGATCAATTTAATCATCCTCGTATTAATGTCAATTGTGTAAAAATATTTATTGATGGGGTTCTAGAAGGGCAAACAGGTGCATTACTGGAGCCATACTTAGATTCAGGAGAAATAGGAGAACTTATTTTAGAAAAAGAATCACTCAATAAGGCAATTGCTCGTTTTGATTCTGAAAATCGACAAGTGCATACCCATGCTATTGGTGATCGAGCCGTTCGAGCTGCTTTAGACGCATATGAATATGCTCTTAAAGAAAATGGTTCTCTTGATAATCGTCATCATATTTCTCATTTACAAATGATCAGCAAAGAAGATATCCCAAGATTCTCAGAATTAAATATTGCAGCTACATTCCAAGCAGTCTGGGCTATGCCTGATGAATATATCACAGGAATAAGTATCCCTGAAATAGGCATTGAGAGAGTCAACAAAATGTACCCAATTCAAAGTGTTTTCGAAGCAGGGGGCTTAATTGTTGGTGGAAGTGACTGGGCTGTGACAACAATGAATCCTTTAATAGCCATAGAGACTGCAATTACAAGAAAAGACCCGGAAGATAGGTTGAATGGAACACTTAATAAAGATGAAAGGATGGGATTAACTGAGATGTTAAAGGCGTATACCATCAATGCAGCTTACATCATGCATCAAGATAATATTACAGGTTCAATAGAGGCAGGTAAGTTTGCTGATTTAATAATTTTAGATAAGAATCTATATAATATTACGCCGAATGAAATCAGTGAAGTTAGAGTTGTGGCAACAATTATAGAAGGCAAAACTGTTTTCAGTATAAAATAATAATGCAATGAAAAAGAAAACAGGAATCACGAGAAGAGATTTTGTTAATGGCATCAGCTTTAGTCTAGCGGCTTCAGTAGCACCAATTGATTATTTGAGGTCCCAAGGCATTGATTCAGGTTATTATCCTCCTGCATTATCAGGCATTAGAGGCAATCATCCAGGCTCTTTTGATCATGCACATAAGCTTGCATTTACAGGCAGTGGTTTTATTAATGAGGTTCAAAATTTAGGCGAGAACTATGATTTAATAATAGTTGGTGGCGGCATCTCAGGATTATCAGCTGCTCATTTCTTTAAAGAACGAACAGGAAAAGCCCCAAAAATGCTTATTCTAGACAACCACGATGATTTTGGAGGCCATGCCAAACGAAATGAATTTGTTGTCAATGGGCGAACCATGCTTGCCTATGGCGGCAGCCAATCGATAGAGTCACCCAGCTATTATGAGGAAGTTTCAAAAAACCTATTGTTGGACCTTGGTGTGGATGTTCAAAAATTTTATAAGGCGTATGATTTTGATTATTTCAAGAACAGAAAACTCGAAGCAGGCATGTATTTTAACGAAGCAACCTATGGAGTCAGTCGAATCGTTAAAAATGTACCTAGTTTTAGATATGATCTTGATTATAAAGAAACGATTAAACCTGAAAATATTGAAAGAGTTGCCTCTCAGATGCCAATTTCAGATCAATCCAAAAAAGAATTTATTAAGCTTTTCCTAGACCAAACTGATTTTTTTCCTGAGTTGAGTCTTGAAGAAAAATATTACTTATTAGACAACATCAGTTATGAAAATTATTTAAGAAAATACCATAAAGCTGGAGAGGAAGTCATTGGTCTTTTTCATAGTCTAGTATGGGGTCTTTGGGGAGTGGGCAATGATTCTATCCCTGCAATTGGTTGCTGGGCAGACGGACTACCAGGTTTTTCAGGACTGGGTTTTACAGACAATGAAGAACTAAACGATGAACTCATTGATCAGAAGAACTCCATGTATGATGTTGATGTTGTTGATGAGAGCATTCGTGACTCCATGAGCAAGAATGAGTTATCTGATGAACCTTATATTTTTCACTTTCCTGATGGCAATGCGACGATTGCAAGGTTATTGGTCCGAAGACTTATTCCCAATTCAATCCCTGGACATACCATGGAAGATATTGTCACCGCTAAAACAAACTATTCCATGTTGGATAAACCAGAACAAGATACGAATATCCGTTTAAACAGCACTGTGGTATCTACAACCAATACAAAAGATGGAGTTGAGGTGGTCTATGCAAAAGAAGGAGTGTTCTATAAGATCCATGCCAAGCAATGTATACTTGCTTGCAACAATGGCATTATTCCAGAACTTTGTCCTGAATTACCAAAGAAACAGAAGGAGGCTCTTAAATACAATGTAAAAGTGCCCTTGGTTTGGGTACAGGTAGCAATGAAAAATTGGCACATGCTAGCAAAAAATAAAGTTTATTCGTTGCAATGTCCAAATAATTTTTATAACAGCTTCTATGTTGATTTCCCAGTGAGCCTAGGTGATTATCAGTTTCCACAGACTTTTGAAGACCCAGTAGTATTCATGATGCAGCACGTGCCCACTCGACCCAATCAAGGTTATACCAATAGAGAGCAATATCGATTGGGACGCCACGATATACTCA
>Ga0315316_10002087_pt1 | contig 14278 bp, 14 predicted proteins | sample M160m3416metaG_FD_203702 | JGI IMG/M metagenome (GOLD analysis project Ga0315316, IMG submission 203702) | Ammonia-oxidizing marine archaeal communities from Monterey Bay, California, United States - M1 60m 3416 | ecosystem: Environmental > Aquatic > Marine > Intertidal zone | place: USA...
ATGCTTAATGTGGTTCCACTCACGTGACTTGCTCGAGGGGATACAAGAAAAGTAATCACATCCGCACATTGTTCTATTGTCCCCGGAGCGGGATCGCTCGGAATGAGTTCTTCCCATCGACCTGGGTCACCTAGTTCAGCTTCTGCTGTTTGGCGAAGTAAATCTCCCATGCGGTCAGTAACTATCAGCCCAGGATTTACGGCTAGGACCCGCACCCCATGTTGAATACTTCGGCTACCAAGAGCGGTAGTTAGGCCGACAAGTCCGCTGTTGCCAACTGCGCCCGCAATGTAACTAGGCTGAGGCCGAACGGCAGCTGCACCAATTACATTCAGGAGAACTCCGGAGCCTCGCAGCTCCATAGCTGGAACTACATGCCGGCAAATGTTTATATACCCAAATACCTTAAGATCCCAGGCATTTCTCCAGGTTTGCTCATCGATGTCTGCGATATTTCCGCCTGGGATAGCTCCGGCATTATTAATCCATATGTCAGGTATGCCGGTTGCTTCGACAAGAGCAGCTTGGCTCTCGCTGGCGGAGAGATCAAAACTGTGAACTTTAACATTCACACCAGGATTATCTCTTCGAATTCCATCTGCGCTTTTATTGAGAAGATCCGCATTCCGAGCAACTAAGTGAAGGTCGCATCCTTCTTGGGCTAAAGCGACAGCGCATCCGAAACCGATTCCTTTCGAAGCACCAGTGATGACTACTTTTTTCCCTGCTAGCTGAAGGTCCATTTATTGACCGTACTTCTAAATGCAAGCACGATGCCGTCAAGATGGGCGAGAATAAGAGGTTAAGTAACTAAACAGAAAAGACTGAGGGTAAAAATATGAGTAATCGACTTAGTGGCAAAGTTGCGATTATCACTGGTGGCGCTAGTGGCATGGGGCTCGCTACGGTAGAACGTTTTCTAGAAGAAGGCGCTTCTGTCGTAGTCGGAGACCTCAACGCTGAGAATGGTCGAACACTTATGGAAGCAATGAAAAAAACTGGGAATGCTGAAAATATCCGCTTCACGCGAACAGATGTTTCGGTGGAAGATGATGTCGCAGCCATGACAGACCTAGCGGTCGAAGCTTTTGGTCGCCTCGACATTGTCTTCAATAATGCAGGGATAGGAGGGGCTTTCGGACCAATTACTGAGATCGAAGTAGATGACTGGGATATCACATTTAATGTGCTTGTAAGGTCAGTGTTTTTGGGAACGAAACATGCTGCTCGAGTGATGATTCCACAAGGTGAAGGCGGCTCCATAATTAACACTGCATCGATAGCAGGAATGGGAGGTGGCGCTGGCCCTCAAGCGTATTCAGCAGCGAAGGCAGCAGTCGTGAACCTATCGAAAACTACGGCGGTTGAGCTAGCTGAGAACAGTATTCGGGTGAATGCCATTTGTCCGGGACTGATTTTTACTCCGCTAATGCACAGTGGTAATGAGGAACAAGCTGAAGAAGTTGTATCTGAACTTCAACCCTTGAAAAAGAGGGGGGAAGGCAGCGATATAGCTGCTATGGCAGCTTTTTTGGCTAGCGATGACTCCCTTTTCGTTAGCGGTCAGGAACATATTGTTGATGGCGGACTGTTAGCGGCAGGCCCTCGTGTCCAAGGGCGCCTGCATAACTCTCGTAATTTACACCGTACAGTAGGAATGGCTTACGGCTCGACTGGGCAAACCGCCTCAGCGCGTCGTCTCTGATTTCTTGGTCGTGTAGTTATATGTTCAGAGCATTTTGGAAATTAGGATGAGCTATTGATGCGAGTAATTCTGCTCTTTCGCTCAACGTTTTTCCTCTTAGTTCAACTGCTCCGAATTCTGTGACCACAATATCTGCAGTGTAGGAAGGCAGAGTAGTTGGAGCGCCTGGCGACAGGCGAGCGACGATCTTTGAAACCGTACCTCTGGCTGCAGTGGCGGGCATAGCAACGATTGCGCGGCCTCCAGTAGCAACTGATGCTCCAAACGCGAAATCTGGTGCTCCACCGGGCCCTGAGATGTAGCGTCCCGAAGCGAATTCGCTATTGCATGAACCGTCTAAAGCAATCTCAACTGTTGATTGGAGAGCGACGAAATTGTTTATGGAAGCCATTCCTTTAAGTCCATGGGTCCAAGCACCATTGGCCATTCTGATTCGTGGGTTGTTGTCTACCCAGTCATACAAATCTCGAGTTCCCATGATTTCTGCTGCGACGGAAACGCCCACATCGCAACCTTTGTTGAGATTATCAACTACTCCAGACTCGATTAGTCCGATGCAAGCATCATTGACCATTCCCCCGTGCAGCCCAAGCCCGACCCGCTGTCCGAGAGTTGACAGAACCGCATCGGGGATAGCACCGATGCCGAATTGAAGAGTTGAACTATTCTCAATAAATTGCCCAACATGACCTGCGATAGCAATAGATATTGGGTCACTTTTCGCAGGGATGAGCTCTTTCAATGGTTCTTCGATCTGAATCAATAAGTCAAAATCTGAACGGTGACACTCCCCGTCACCATGCACATATGGCATAAGCGGGTTGATCTGGCCGATGACTAGTGGCGCCTTTTTTAGAAGTGAGACGTGACCTCCAACTCCAGTTCCAAGGCTCATGTTCCCGTTAGCTTTAGGCGAGCTAACCTGACAAATCATCACATCTGCAGCTAGGGCAGCATTAGGTTCGAAGAGGCCAGTTAGGTCAGAGTATCTCCCCGGGACTATGCCAAAGTGCGGGCTATCAAGAACGTGTCGACATGCAGCTGAAGGTTGAAGCGATCGCCAGCTAAAAGGCTGTCCTAAATGTTTCATCGGTGCCGGTGTATCTAGTAAAAATGCACTTACAAATTCTAGACTTTTGAAGTTCTCTCGTCGGGCATCAAGTTCTTCCAGGAACTTGAAAGGAGTTCCTGAACCTTGGGCCAGATAAATTCTCGCACCATCAGGAATTGAGCTTATAGCGGATTCGATTGTGACGCTTTTGCCGGCTCTGATCTCAGACATACAGATTACGATAGAGCGCAAATCTCTGAAATTCAGTGAGGTTCGCGCGATACTGATTCATGACCTATCGCCCAAGTTCATTCAGAATTACGCCGATCACTGAGACAGACGAAGAATTAAGCGCACTTTTAGAAAAGACTTTGCTGATAGACGGAAAGCCGGCAAATATTTTTGGTGTGTTAGCTAAACACCCGGCGCTTTTAAAAAGATTTAATCTGTTAGGTGGATTTATTTTAAACAAAGGAATGATTCCTGAACGTGAACGCGAAATAGTTATTTTACGAGTTGGAGCTCACTGTAGATCTAGATACGAGTTTGGTCAGCACACCCTAATTGGACGAAAATGTGGACTCAGCGAAGAAGAAATTGTGGCTCTACTGCGCCCGATTGGCTCAAACGTTTGGGATAAAGCTGACGGGGCGCTCATCAACATGGTCGATGATCTATGCCTAGATGACTGTGTCAGTGACAAAACATGGGTGACATTAAAAGATTCTTGGAATGATGCGGAAATAATTGAACTTGTATTGACCGCAGGTTTCTATCGGATGGTTTCTGGATTCTTGAACTCCGCAGGTATCGAACTTGATGAAGGGGTACCTGATTTTCCTGAAGACCCAACTATCTAAAACACGTTGATCGGAATATTTATTCTGAAAATAGATCTCTTGTAATGACGACATTCTGAATTTCGGTCGCCCCGTCTAAATAGTGAGTCAGCCTCGAAGCTGCCAAATGGCGAGAGAGCGAGTGTTCTCTAAGCGAACCGTTTGCTCCCATTACCTGCATGCACTGTGCTAAGCCCTTCTCAGTAACACGAGTTGAGAACTTCTTAGCGTGAGCGGCGGCTACGCCAGCGTTGCCGTCTGCAGCAATAATGTTCGCCGCTTCGTAGGTCAAAAGTGTGGCTGCTTCAAGATCCGTAGCGACATCTCCGAGCATGAATCTAATACCTTGTAGATCTGAAAGTTTTCCGCCGAACGCTTGTCTGTTTAGGACGTAGTTTACGGCGGTTTCCAGACCTGACCGAAGCATCCCGCAGGACATGGCGCTCACGAGGACCCTCGCAAGGTCTATTCCTTCCATCGCAGCGCCAAAGCCTTGCGACGGTGGGAGGAATAAGTTCGCGTCGGGAACCCTGCAATTTTCAAACCGAATCCCGTTGGTGCCCATACCGTGACCGCCAAATAATTGGTAGCCAGGAAGGCGTTGAACTCCCTCGGAGTCAGCTTCCACTAGAAATGTGGCTATTCCTCGGTGGCCTTCCGAGGGGTCAGTTTGAGCGTAAACAGATAGAAGGTTTGCTTCGGTCCCGTTGGTAACCCAGGCCTTCTCACCATTCAGAATCCATTCCCCACCATCTCTATGGGCCTGAAGCTCGATAGCCGCAGCATCTGAACCGACTTTAGGTTCTGTCAACAAAAAAGCACCAAGAACCTTTCCATTAACTAGCCCTGGTAGAAAACGACTTTTGAGTTCGGTACTCCCTTTCCGTGCAATGGCGCCAGCCAAGTTATTGTGACAGACCAGTGAGAAGGCAACGGAGAAATCAACTGCTGCAATATGCTCCAAAATTTTTGCTAGTTCGATCGAGTCTATTTGCTTCCCCCCGTGTTCTTCTGGGACGAGCAAGCCGGTTAAACCATTTGAGGCTGCGCTGTCAAATGCTTCTCGAGCAAACCTGCGTTCTCGCTCCCAAGTCTCGGCGGTTGGTGCCAGTTCTGTGATAGCCCAATCTTTAGCTTCGAGAATTCGTTGTTCACCGGGTGTTCTGCTTAAAGTTTCTTCAGTAAAGTTCACGAACTAAGAGTATCTTCAAAGTATGAGTGAGGAACTGGGTTTACTTCCTGCCAATGAATTATTAACGCTGTTGGCAAGTAAAACTATAAGTAGTGTTGAACTGCTAGAGCATTTGTTAGAACGTAATGATGCTCTTGGTTCGCAATTAAACGCAATTATCACCTTTGATGTTGATAATGCGTTAGCAACTGCCCGTGCAATAGACAATGCTCGGGCGAATGGGGAATCGCTTGGGAAGTTAGCTGGACTGCCTATGACCGTTAAAGATGCGTTAGCGGTGAAAGGGGTCAGATCAACGGGGGGAGCGGTCGAACTAAAGAACCATGTGCCGAATAAGGACGCCGATGTTGTGTCAAATGTTCGAAATGCGGGAGCTGTTGTGTTTGGTAAAACTAATTTGCCCCGATGGTCCGGAGATATTCAGGCCACTAATGAAATTTTTGGAACTACTAATAACCCCTGGGATTTAAGTCGTGGCCCTGGGGGATCATCAGGTGGCGCTTCAGCTGCTCTTGCAGCTGGCTTAACTACGTTGGAAATCGGAACTGACATAGGCGGATCTATTCGACTACCCGCTCATTTTGCTGGAGTGTGTGGCCATAAACCAAGCTATGGGGTCGTGTCACAACGCGGCTACATAGATCATGTTTCGTACGGCCACGGCGATGCGGATGTTAACGTTGTGGGCCCGTTAGCTCGTTGTGTTGATGATCTTGAACTACTATTTGATGTTCTCGTCGAACCAAGTACACGACCTGATCAGCCGTTGAGATTAACACTTCCTGTGCCCAGGAACGATGCTCGAAAAATGAGAGTCGCATCTTGGATCAGTGACAAAAATTGCCCAATCAGCACCGGCGTAACTGGAGTGTTGGAAGCGGCTCTCTCGGCAATACGAGCAGACGGAATAAGTGTCGATGAAACTGCTCGGCCAGACGTGAAATTTGAAGATGTGCATACTGTCGGATTGCCGTTAATATCAGCTGCTACGTCGCCTGGTCGAACTGATGAAGAGTTCGAAGCGCTACAGGAGGTCATAAAAAATAAGAGCAGCGAAGATCCAACTCTTGTGATGCGTGCCAGTGCCTCGACCGTGGCACATCGTGATTGGTTGTTGCTAGCTGAGACGAGAGATAAGAACCGTCGCAAGTGGTGGAATTTTTTCAAAAGCTGGGATGTGCTGCTCGCACCAGTCGCAATTACAGCTGCATTCCCTCACCAAACTGAAGGAAATCTTTACACTAGAACGTTGGATGTTGATGGGGGAGAGCGACCTTACGCTGATCTAATTGTATGGACCTCGCAGTTTGGCTATGTGTATTTGCCCTCAACCGTAGTGCCTGTCGGAAACACGAAAGAAGGCCTTCCAGTAGGAATACAGGTTGTTGGCCCTTACCTAGGTGACCGAACGACGATCGAATTCGCAAAATACATGGAACAATTACTCGGTGGTTACAAGGTACCTCCGCTAGCGAAGATCAAATAAGAGTCCTAGTCATCGACGTGTGAGGAACGAATCATTCGAGTTGGCGTGTAGACCATCACCGCATCATCTTTCTGATTAAAAACTTCGTTTCGAGTCGTAACGATTCCGCGATCCTGAGCAGAAGTTAGTCTTGCCTCAGTGACTTCGGCGACCACCTGAAGAGTATCTCCGACATAAGTCGGTCCTAACACTTTGATTTCAGCTCCAAGGTAAGCCATACCCGTTCCTGCGATGGCCCCGCCACTGATAATTAATCCTTCTGCGATCGACATCACCAGACTCCCTGGGACAAGACGACCGCTGTATCCAGCTCGCTCGGCTCCGGTTGCATCTAGAAATAACCCCTCTACAAATCCGAACTGTGTGGCATAAACGACTAAATCGGTTTCGCTAATAGTTCGACGAGACGTACTCCAACGTCTTCCGATAGGTAGCTCATCAAAGGTCCACCCTCGGTGAGGCCGCGGCGGAAGGCTAATAGACATATTATCTCCTCAAGCTAGATCGGTATAGCGACATTATCTGAGGTTTTGGGCAAACATAGTCAAGCACACGTATCCTTGACCATAGTGCAGATCATAGGGGTAACGAATTAGTGAAAGATCGACGAACTCACCGTTCATATGTTAGCTACATAGACAAGTCGCGAGAATACTATGGAGCGCAAGGGTATCCACAGGCTTATCAATGGTCGTACAACTGCGACGTTCCGTTTACTGTTCCGGCTAAACCTATGTCTGAATGTCGCGTTGGTCTGGTAACGACTTCCTTCTTTGACCGCTCTTTTGATCGACATGCCGTGGCAGGGTCGACAGATAAAGAGCCGTATGCAGCTCAGTGCGATGATGCGCTTGGAGGCCTGTACAACAAGGATCTTTTTTGGGCTAAAGACACCACGCACACCGAAGATTTGGACAGCTACCTGCCGATAAATAGGCTACGCGAACTTGAGAGCAGAGGGACTATAGGATCTCTCTCAAAACGTTTTTATGGTGTACCTACTGATTACAGTCACCGTCGAACTCAGAAAAAAGACGCACCGCAAATTCTAAAGTGGATGATTGAAGATGAGGTTGACGTAGCATTGCTCGTTCCCCTCTGACCGGTGTGTCACCAGACCGTGAGTCTGGTAGCTCGACATCTCGAAGACGCTGGAATACCTACGGTGATTGCAGGTAGCGCGCGAGACATAGTCGAAGAAAGTGGCGTTCCTCGTTTTGTATTTACAGATTTCCCTCTCGGTAACCCCACGGGAAAGCCATACGACGTTGAAATGCAGCAGGCAATTGTTTCGACGTGTCTTGAGACCTTAGAGCGTGCTTGGGAACCGAGGACTACGATCCAGACGCCGTTTGTATGGGATGACGACAATAACGATTCATGGCGAGCTCAATTTATGCTGGTGGATGAAAGCAACAGAGGGACCTTAGCTCAGGCCGGGGATGACCGGCGAAATGCCCAAAAAGCGGCAAAGGCAAAAGGTAAAGGTAGGGAATAAAGTGCGTGATGCAGAGAAAGGCGAAAGGTTGGCAGCAACGCCAAACCCTGACGCATATATTCCGGTTGCCGAAGGTTTAAATATAGCCGCTGATATCTACGGAGAAACAGGTCCGTTAGTTCTCCTGCAGCATGGCGGAGGCCAAACCCGTCATGCTTGGAAGAGCGCTGGGAGCCAGCTTGCAGCAGCTGGATATCGAGCAGTGAGCCTCGATGCCAGAGGACATGGCGACAGTGACTGGGCTCATGATGGGGATTACTCAAATGACGCGTTGGTGGCAGACCTCGTAGCAGTTGTAGAGCACTTTGACCAAAAACCAATTTTGGTAGGGGCATCAATGGGCGGAGGAACCTCATTGCAGGCTGTTGGCGAAGGTGCTATTGAGGCCACAGCCTTAGTTCTAGTAGACACAGCACCTAGAATTGAAGTTAGTGGCGTGCGAAAAATAAGAGATTTTATGGCTCAGGCGCCCGAAGGGTTTGAGTCGCTCGAAGATGTCGCAGCGGCGATCGGAAATTATCAACCTCACCGAGATCGACCAAGAAATCTGGATGGTCTCGCCAAAAACGTTCGGCTCTGGCCGGATGGTCGTTATCGTTGGCATTGGGATCCGCAATTCATGGCGCGAAAACGAGTGCTCGCTGATCGAATTCCTCGACAAGAGGCTGCTGCAAGAAATGTGAAATGCCCATCGCTGCTAGTACGAGGCGGGCTTAGCGATGTGCTTTCCGAGGAAGGCGCTCAGGCGTATCTTGATCTAGTGCCGCATTCGAAATATACGAATGTTGGACAAGCAGCTCACATGGTAGCGGGAGATAGAAACGATATCTTTGTTTCGTCGGTCTTAGACTTTCTGTCCGAACTTGATTGATTAAGAAGTTTTTCGAAACTACAAATTGACTAAGGAAAAGGGACATCCCAAGTGTTCCTGAAAGCTATTTCTTCGACCGGTTTACGAGTGAGTTTGGTGTATTGCTTCTCTACAACTGGCCAGCCAATAGCAATTAGGGCGCCGAGCGCAAATCCGTCAGGGGTATGAAATAGCTGATCACAGGACTCCTGTTCAGCTGCAAGTAAGGTCGTTAAAGAAGAACCGAGCCCCTCATTAGTACAACCTAATAAAATGTTGTGTACCAGTGTGTAGAGCGAGCCGCCACCAACAATGCTTTGCCGATTCAGATCCTTATCAGTCACAGCAAGAGTTGACAGATCTACGTAGCAGCACATCAAAACAGGTACCTCGTGCATCTTCTGAGCAAAGTCGTCAGTTCGACGCAGACGATTTACAGCAAAGTTGGTACCATGTTCCATCTTGTTGCCGGAGTTATCTCCCTGAAAGCCAACGGTTCCTTCTAAGGCGTGTTGGAAATATGGATCCCATTGCTTGCGGTGAAGATCTGCGACTCGTTTTTTTTGATCGCTGTCGGTGACAACAACAATTCTCCACCCTTGCCGGTTGCCACCCGATGAAGCAAAACGTGCATTGTCGAGAACTCGGTGAATAGTTTCATCGCTAACTGGATCATCTGTGAAATATCGACAAGAAGGTGTGGTTCTCATAGCGTTGTAAAGCTCCATTTCGTGAGCCTGACACAACTATTGTTGCTAATAAAGTCTAAGGTCCGGATACGTGAAAAAAATGACTTGGGTTTGTGCCACTTTTGAGGCACAAGATAAAAAAAATGAGTTAAAAGCACAAGAGTTGCTTAGTTCGCTTCTTATGGATGCGGGCGGCGTAGCTGTAGCGCATGATTGTGTGTTGGTGCTGTGTTTCGTAGAAGCCTTAGAAGCCATGGAAGCAGCAGTTGTCGCTCAGTGGAAATTTCAGCGTTCACAATCTGAAGCTAAAGCTCGGATAGGAATCCACATTGGAGACCTATCGACGGCTCTCGAATTGGTATTTGTAACAAATGGTAACCAAATTATTTTTACCCAAGAGATTGATATTGCGACAAATGGCATGCTTGATGCACGTTTGCTCGGCAATTTTAAATTAAGTGACTCTGAACCGGTCCGGCAACTATGGCTATCGACGGACAGTCGTCCGAAAATTGATGCCAGACCTGTTCGACTTCATGAGCAGAGGTGAAATTATAACGGCAAAAGTTATTTGGGGAGGCTAGATTTGGGAAACAAACTTGGAAGGGAACGTAATGACGACCGAGGCTCGAGTAGTGATAGTGCCACAAGAAGTCGGGCTACCGCTCGAAGTCGTAGATCTAGAACTTCGCGACCCTGCTTCTCATGAGGTAGTCATTAAGCAATATGCATCGGGTATTTGTCATAGCCAATTGCACACTATTCACAACCCAAGAAACGCACCACAGATACTGGGGCATGAGTCAACTGGTGAAATAGTTGCTTTAGGGGAAGCGGTAACTGATCTGGCGATCGGCGATACTGTCATGGTTACTTGGGTTCCAAAAAATTTAGATACTGCGAGACGTCAGGGCGAAATGATGCAGATTGCCTTGCCTGATGGACAGAGAGCAGTAAGTCTGAATGTTTTCACCTGGGCTACTCATACTATCGCCGATGAGATGTTTGTAGTGAAGGTGCCGGAGAACGTTGATCACGAAAGTTGTTGCATCATAGGATGTGCGGTAATCACTGGAGCCGGTGCGGTGATGCATACCGCAAAAGTCGCACCGGGCGACAGTGTGGTTGTGTTTGGGGCTGGCGGAGTGGGGCTATCGGCTATCGCTGCTGCTGCTCACTTAGGAGCGAACCCTATTATTGTGGTTGATTTATCAGACAAAAAATTAGAGTTCGCGAAAAAGTTTGGTGCAACACATGGAATAGATGCTTCAAAAGTAGACCCAGTCGAAGAAATCAAAAAGCTAACTATTGATACTGAAAAGTTTGATTTACTGAGGCAACCTTTGGCAGGCGTCGATTACGCATTTGATTGCATCGGACATTCGGTAACTATGAAGCAGATATCCGAGGTTGTGAGGGCCGGCGAGTTTGGCCAGTCTCGGGGTGGTACAGCTGTTCTTGTAGGAGTTCCGCAAAGCCCGATTGAGCTTGATAGTCGTCATATGTTTATTGGCGAGCGGGCATATGTTTGCTCTTTGGGAGGCTCGTGCGAGCCTGAAGTTGATTTGCCTAGGTTCATTGAATGGCACAACGAAGGAATACTTGACCTTGATGAGCTAGTCACTCAGCGCTATAGGATCGATGACATCAATCAAGCTGTGTCTGACTTAGAAACTGGCGCTATAGCTGGTCGCGCAATCCTAGTATTTGAATGAAGGCTATGAGAGAAATTGAAATTGTTGGTAATGAAATACCAATTCTGAGAGTTGATGGTTTCCGAGCGCGTATAAGACTTCGGCGGCCTGAAAAACGCAACCGGATAGAGCCGGAAGATTTAGAAGCGTTAGTTAATTTTGTCGAAGAAATACATGCAAATTCTTCGATACGTTGCGTAACGATCGAAGCTACGGGGCCGTCATGGTGTTCGGGCTATCATCTGGGAGCACTAGCTGCCCGCGAAAAATATAAATATGGTTTTAACGAAGGGTGCGATGCAATTGCTTCAATAAAAGTTCCTACGATTGCGGTCATCGGAGGTAATATTCACGGTGGGGGTACCGACCTTGCGATGGCGTGTGACATGAGAGTCGCAGCTCGCTCAATCATGCTGGCAATGCCTGCCGCAAAAATCGGTTTGCAATATTATGCGACAGGGCTTCAAAGATTTGTCGAGCGTATTGGCCCTTCGGCGACTAAGCGAATTTTTTTGACCGGCGAAAGTATCCAAGCTGATGAATTGCTTACCATGGGCTACCTGACGGAAATGTTGGATTCGGATATGCTTGAGCCGAGAGTCTCAGAGCTTTGTCAAGCTATCTCTAACTTGGCTCCCGGCGCCGTAAAAATGACAAAGAAGGCGATCGACGATCTAGCAGGCCTAAACCCTGATCTAGGCCAAATTCAGTCAAATCATTTAGCCTCTGCCCGATCAGAAGAGCACCTAGAGGCCATGAAGGCTTTAAGAGAGAAACGTAAACCAAATTTTGAAGGAAGCTAAGATTGACGACAACGCCTGCCAATAAACAGCAATCTCACTGCAACTATTGCATGAGGAGTACAAGCTTAAGATGATTTGTTATGACAAAGCTACGAATTAACGGTAGGTAGGAGTTCTACAATGTCGGATACAGGGCCACCAGCCATAGCTGTCAATAAAGTTAGTTCATGGATAGGTAACAACGCAGAAGTTGACGGAGCCCTTACTTACAGCTTAATCGCTGGTGGTAGGTCCAATATGACATTCACGGTAAGCGATAATAGTGGTGTTAGGTTTGTTCTCCGTCGACCACCTACTGGTAAACTTTTGCCTTCTGCCCATGACATGGCGCGCGAATACCGACTTATGCATTCGCTCAGAAGCAGTGAGGTGCCTGTGCCTGAGATGGTCGGCCTGTGCCAGGATGAAAGCGTGAACGGACGCGATTTCTACGTAATGAACTATGTGGATGGCATAGTTGTGCGTGATGTGGAAATTGCGTCCTCCATGGACGAAGGCGTCCGTAGAAAGATGTCAGAGTCATTAATCGATACCCTTTGTGCATTGCACCGTGTTGATATTGATCATGTTGGGCTTGGCGACCTGGCTAAACGGAATGGGTATATAGAGCGTCAGATTAAAAGGTGGTCTGGGCAATGGGAGAGTTCAAGAACTCGCGATATCCCTCTTGTTGATTCTGTTGCCCGAGAACTTTTAATTCAGATGCCTGAGTCGAGCCCTACGACGATAGCTCACGGCGATTATCGCCTTTCTAATTGTATGGTTGACTCTTCTGGTTCGGTAATAGCGGTTCTTGATTGGGAGCTGTGCACGCTTGGCGAGCCGATGGCTGATCTTGCGGGCCTCTTAGGGTATTGGTATGACGAAAATTCCGATGATGAGTTAGTCGGTGATGCAGCAAGTACAGAACTTCCAGGGTTTATGAGTCAAGACGAGCTAGCAGCTCGCTATGTCGAAGAAATGGGAATTCCTATTAGCTCAGTGGATTACTATCGGGCATTTGCAGAGTGGCGACTGGCATGCATCGGGGAAGGAGTTTACGCTAGATATTTAGGTGGTCAGCAAGGCATTCAGAGCGAGGAAATTGATTTAGAACAAATGCAAAAAAGCGTTACTAATCACGTTGAGAAAGCGGCGAAAATGCTCCAAATGCTGTGAATTAGTGAATGGCTTTCTTAAATTCCATTGCGTAAAAGTTTGCCGCTGTAGGTATTCGTTTGTTGGTCATTCTCGATAGTGATTTCGCCGTTGATAATAACGTTTTGATAGCCCGATGCTTTTTGTATTCGTCTCCACTCACTGCCCGGTAAGTCGTGCACAACTTCCATCGGGAGTACCTTCAGATTCTCTGGGTCGTAGATAACTATATCTGCGGGACTTCCATTGCGAATGACTCCGCGATCTTGGAAACCAGCCAATTGGGCTGGCAGCGCTGAAAGTTTACGATGGGCTTCTTCGTAGGTCAGCCACTCATTATCTCTCACCTGTTGCGACAAGGTTTCAGTCGGGTATCGTCCTGCAGTTAAGAACTTTGTGTGAGCGCCTCCATCTGATACGCCAAACAACATATGCGGGTAAGTCACTACGTCTTTAAGGTGACTGCTATTTCCTTGAGGAGGAGCCACAAAAAATAAGGTGTCTAGTCCGTCTTCGACCGCGATGTCAAGCATGATGTCTACCTCATCTTTACCACTCATTTCAGCTGCTTGCGCTACTGACATTTCTCTGTAGCGTTCGGTGCTGTCTGAGCGAGGTGAAAGGATAGTTACGGTTCCCAATGGTGCTGTTGCTGTGGCAGGAAGATTGTCTTTGAGTCCTTGACGCCTTGATGGGTCAGCAAATTTAGCTAGTCGCTCTTCCTTTGTTCCCATGCATGCTTCCATCCAGTCTTGCGAATCATCGTAGAGATTCCAATCTTCGAGAGTGAAAGTGAAACCAGCATCACTTGTTACTCCTTGCCCGTAGACAGGTATTCCGCGTTCTCTGCAGCGCTCGAGCCATTCGATTTGGCGTTTGTGAATATGTGGACGGTCTTCGAAGGCTTGAACGACGTTATGCAATAGTGGCCTGCCGCTAATCGAAGCAATCTCTTCGAGGTGAGCTAAATCGTGTTTGATGTCGTCTGTAGTGAGTGTCATTTGCACTACACCTTGATTCCGGTCAGCTAATACTTGAGCGAGAACGCGAGCGGTTTCGTCGTTCATCATGTCGGTTGGCATCGGAGTTCCATCCCAGTCACGCTGGACTGCAGCGGGACCTGTGGGAGGAAGGCGTTGAGCAGACCACCCGCAGCCACCAGCGTCCATAGCCTCATGTAACATCTTCGAAAGCGCGTCATGCTCGCTGGCAGTCGGCATACGTCCCGCTTTGGCATCAGTAAGGCCAAGAACTTGAATGAGCATCGGGCCGATGGGAACGTAAGGCAAAATGTTCATAGCTTTTGGAGTGCGTTCTAAACTATCTAGATATTC
>Ga0315316_10002090_pt1 | contig 14275 bp, 12 predicted proteins | sample M160m3416metaG_FD_203702 | JGI IMG/M metagenome (GOLD analysis project Ga0315316, IMG submission 203702) | Ammonia-oxidizing marine archaeal communities from Monterey Bay, California, United States - M1 60m 3416 | ecosystem: Environmental > Aquatic > Marine > Intertidal zone | place: USA...
TGATCATAATTATTAATTTCAAAAATTAACTACGCCCTTATTAAATTTAATTTAGAGAATATGTGAATTTATTTACTAATTATTTTTTGGTTTTTTTCTATATTATTTTTAAAATTAATTTGTAGATTAATTAAAAATTTTATGATAGAATTAATATACTTCATCACGAAAATTTGGAATATTGCACCCAAATATTTTGTTTATTACTGTAGATTCCTTACGAGCAGATCATTTTTTTGGAAAAAAGAAAGTTGCAAAAACTCCTAATATTGATTTTTTAATTGAACAGGGAGCATATTTTAACAATTCCATCACAACATCAGATTATACAAAACCCTGTATGCAATCAATTTTCACTGCAAAAAATCCAATAGGTTGTGGTGATTTAAAAAATGAATATTACTACAAAATTTTTTCAGAGAAATCAAATTTTTTGAATACGTTAAAGGATAATGATTATCATCTTTATGGGATTATGGAAAATGCACTTTGTCTTGCTGGTCTAAATAGACCAATCGAAAATAAGGATGCAGGTTTTGAACCATCATTTAATTTACATAATGGTTTAGAAAAAAAAATACTTACAAAACTAGATGAAATTCAAATACAAAAACAATGGTTTTATTATATACATTTTATGGATCTCCATAGACCATGTAACGTTCCAGAAGATTTTGTAAATCTTTCATTAAGTGAAAGATATGATTTTAATCTTGAAGCAATTGATTCTTGTATTGGAAAAATTTTAGAAAAAATTGATCTAAAAAGCACATTAATTATTATCACTGCTGATCATGGTGAATATTTGACACCTTTTGATAATTATACAGGTAAACAAGATAACTCAAACCCTATTGTAAAAATTACTAAATCAATATTAAAATTTTTCATTCCAAAATCATATCGTACTCTCGCTCATGTAAAGAAAAAAAATGTTGTTACAAAAATTAGGCAATCACAAATCCAAATGCCACACCAAAAAAGATTGTTGAAAACACGACCCGCCCCTGACAGGATGCTTTTTGATGACGTAGTAAAAGTACCATTAATGTTTTCTGGATTTGGAGTTGAAAAACATTCTATAATTAATCAGCAAACAAGATGCATAGATATTTTTCCTACTATTATGGATTTATTGAGTTTAAGTTACTCACAAAAGATCACTGGAGTTAGCTTAAAAAATCTTTTAGAAGGAAAAACATTACCAAGTTATCCTGCATATATGGAAAGTGCTGTAACTCATTATTTTAAAGAAACCCCAAAACCAGTTGTTGGAATACGAACCGATAAATTCAAATATTTTAGAAGTTTAACAAACCCAAAAAATATTGTTCATCTATATGATTTACAGAATGATCCTTTTGAGGATGAAAATTTAGCTAAAACAAATCCAGAAAAAATTAAAGAATTTGAACAAATACTTTCAGATTTAAGAAATGATGAAAATTTAGAAGAAACATCTGAGGAAATTTCTTCAGATGAAAAAATTGAATTAGAAAAAGAATTAAAAAAACTCGGTTATATCTAACTAAATCTCTAGTTTTTCTTCTTTACCAGGATTTTCCACCAAACACTTTTAGTTTGATCTAAATTCATGTGTTCATCTGCTTCCAATTCTAAAATTTCAAAATTTTTAGAAAGTACGTTTGTCAAAGTTTCTGAATCATAAAAATATCTAATGATACCTTTATTCTCATATGCATTTTCACTTACTTTTGTACCAAATTTATAATATTTATCACCAATTTTCTTTGTGGAAAAAAGAAAAAATGAATCCTTTTTCAATATTTTTGAGATATTTTGAAAATTTTGTTCTAGTTGATTGATGTCGAAAAATTGCAAGGCAAGATTGGAATAAATAAAATCAAAAGACTCTTCTGAGAAAGGTAGGGGTTTTGCAATATCATGAATTTGTGGTTGAAGAGTAGTTAAGTCAAGATCCGTTTTGATTTTTTTAATGGATTCTATTGCATTTTGAGAAATATCTACAGCATTAACATCATATCCTAGTTGTGCAAAATGTATTGCATCTCTTCCTTGACCACACCCCAATTCTAAAATCCTTTTAACTTTAGATTCAACTAATAATGATTCTGCCTTTTTGGCTAATTTTGTGGGTCCAGTGCCAAAATAAAATTTTGAATCGTATAACTTATTCCAATAATCAAGATATTCTATATCATTCATTCTAAGTCCTAATTTTATTTTGTGGTTTTGATTGAGAAAGTTCTTGTAGTTTAATTCTTAATTCTGAGGCTTTTTCAGAATTTTGTTGAATTATATTTTCTTCTTCTAATGGATCATTATCTAAATCGTATAGTTCTTCCGTTCCATTATGAGTATTTCTAATAAATTTCCATTTATCAGTTCTAACTGCCCAAACATTTGGTTCTTTAGGTGGTTGTCCAGTTTTTAATGGATTTCCTGATTGTGAAAATGATATCCTTGGATCACTAATTCCTTGTAAAATAGGAATTAGACTTTTTCCATCTATGGGTTGGAAACTTGAATCTTGTTTAATTGACAAAATTTCTAAAATTGTTGGAAGAATATCTATTGAGCGGACTTGTTGTTTAATTTCTTTATTTTTAATACTACTATGATGGAATAATGCAGTAGATATCAAAGTATAATCATAGCAGAATACCCCATACGCTCGTTCACCAACTTTTTCACCAACACTAATTCCATGATCTGAAATAACTACAAGAAGAGTATCCTCAAGTAGATTTAATTTTTCACAATGCTCAATAATTGTTCCCAAATATTCATCTGCTTTTGTGAATAATCCATCATAAAATATTTCATTTTTAGATTTGTTATCAAAATAATCTTTACTAAAATTATCAAATTTTTTTAAAACATTTTGCATTATTCCAGTATGAATATTACTGTAATGGAGATAAAGAAAGAATTTTTGTTCTTTTTTAATTTTAGCAAATTTATCTAGTAATTTTGTATGTCTTTCTGTTAAATCATCATTTAATTCATCATGTATTACTAATTCATCAAATCCAATTTTGGGTAAAACTAGTTTGTTTATAACATCCCCATATGTATAATATCCTGCATCTTTAAGATGGGAAGTTAATGTTTTGAATTGATCCTTTTTAAAAAGTGGACTAGACCAATAACTGTTGACACCTGTTTTATTTCCGTATGTTCCAGAAAATATTGCATGCATAGCTGCAATTGTATAAGGAGCATGAGTAATTGTTTTAGGAAAGAATGCACTTTTTTGAATTAATTTTTTATAATTAGTTCCATTGATTATTCTATCTGCTCTAGCACCATCAACAGTAATAAAAATTAGATTCATTTCGTAATTTTCAATTTCTGAATTGATATATATGATTTAGCTTAAAAATGCTCAAATTCTTTGTGAAATTTTTTGTAGACAAATTAACTAGATTCTAATTCTTTCCTTTGTATCTGATAGGTTCGTTACTAATACAACTTTCATCAGATATGAATTTTTCATTAGAAGATAACTCTACTTTACAAAATGTTTTAGAATAATCTTTCAAAATAAATCCATAATCATCAACTAAATTATTAATCATATTTTTTTCAAATGTAATGTATGGAATCTTGAATGCATAAACATCATGTCCATCATTGATTATTTTTTCTAATAATTTAATCGAGTCTGAAGAGATTTCTCCATTTTCTATGGGACTAAAAGAGATTAAACCATACTCTACTGCTCTGACCCCCATCATTGTAACTACTATGCTATCATCAGATAATCCTTCTAAATCAAGAGGGTATTTTTTGGAAAATTCTTCAGGATTTTTAAATTGCCATCCTTCTTCTATTATAATTTGAACTGGATTTGAAAAATAAAATGCTAAAATAAAGAAAACTCCTAAAATTATAATTAAATTAATCTTTGAAAATCTTACTAACCTCTTTAAAATCACTTTATTTTTATTAATACTGATTTCTATAATTTTTTGCAAAAAATATCCAAAAATCATAGTGGATAAAACAAAAGCAGGAAGCATGTATCTCCCTGGAACCCCTTGTTCTGCTCTATATTCAGAAGTAATTGATGAAAAAAACCATACAATACTAAACACAAAAATTGTCAAAATAAAAATTTCTGTTCTTTTATGCTTTGTATAAAATGATATTCCTGTAATAATTAATAACGAACTAATTGAAATTAACCCAATCCAATTCTTGCCTAATGCATTATCAAAATTTTCACTAGAATTATTATACATTGCAGGAATCTGATAAGGTAGTAAATATTTTGAATATTGCTTTATATTTTCATAATCTTTATGCTCAAATTTCATAATAGATGAAAGAGATGTATCATAATTATTGTTCGTGGCTTGATTAATTTCTCCATAATTATTTAATGGACTACCAAAATTATAATCATAATACACCACATATGAAATAAAAAAACATGACCATGGAATAATCAAAATTAAAGAAATTTTTAAAATTGTTTTTCTGTTGATTTTATGTCTGTAGTACTTTTTTAAATTATCTCTTTTCACATTTTCCCATTTTTTATTTTTTATTACACAAGTGTATATGAGATATATGCTAACAATAAAAATCTCTAGAGGGAAAGCAATTAACCCGTTTAATCTTATCCATACTGATAATGTAAAAATTATACTTGATAAAATTAAATAATTATTGTTTCTTGTTTTAAGAAATTTAATAAGATAAAAAACCCCAACTAAAATAAATAACGAAAAAATACTTTCAGTTTGAAATTCTATACTATTTCTAAATAATAGATTACTAGTTGCGATAGTTAAAAGAGTAAAAAATCCTACATAATTCCCAAATAATTTTGATGATATTCTTTCTGATACTATTAGAAGAATTATGAAAGAAATTGGTGCTAAGTAAAAAAGACCATAATAGCCCCCAATCAAGTAAAATAATGAACCAATAGCCATGAGACCTGTTCCCGACATAGGAACAGCAGTACCATGATCTGTTAGTAACCAATTTTCTGGAATTATTTCTGACCAACCAGTTTCTTGCATTAGTTCACTTGTTACACTAAATTGCCCATTTGCAAAAAGAACTGAGTTTACACCATAATAATATGGATTTGCGCCTTCATAAAAAGGAAGAAAATTTGCAGTTATGGAATAAGCAGAAAAAATTATTATTACAATTTTTGTTATTAAAAGAATAAAATTTATTTTATTGTTGAAAAAATGTTTGTTTGTTAAAACATTCAATTTATGACTCACTCCCAAAATTTTAAAATAATCATTTTTTAGGAAAAATTTTCTTCAATCCTTCTTCTAATGTAATTTTTGTATTCCATTTTAGAAGTTCTTTTGCTTTAGAAATATCTGCGTTACTTTTCTTAATGTCTCCTTTTCGTGGTTCATCATAAATTGGTTTTAGATTCAATCCTGACATTTTAATCATTTTTTCTGCTAATTCATTAATCGATGTCATATCTTCTGATGCTATGTTGATAAATTCATGATTAACATTGCTCTGAAAAGCAAGAATATTTGCTTGTACCACATCATCCACAAAAGTAAAACTGCGAATGTTGTTTCCATCCCCTTCTATAATGGGAGGTTTGTTTTGTGAAATTCTCTCAATAAATTTAGGTATGACTCCAGCATATTCTGGATTTTGACCAATTCCAAAAACATTGAAATATCTTAGTCCAATTACCCTTAGGCCCTTGGCTGCATATTTTGATGCAAATTTCTCTGCTTCTAGTTTTGATTGCCCATATGGATTAAGAGGGTTTGTTTGTGCATTTTCATTAACAGGAAATTTAGTTTGATCTCCATAAACACTTGAAGTGCTAGCAAATACAATTTTTGCATTGTGTTTTTCCCCTAATTTGAATATGTTTTCTGAACCAATTGCATTTACTTCTTGATATCTTTCTGGTTCTTTAAATGACTGAGGAACTGATGCTAGGGCCGCCTCATGGAATATCCCGTCTGCTGAATCAACTACTGCATCAATTTCACTATAGTTTGAAATATCTACTTTGTGAAATTCTACATCATCTTTTATCTCGTCTATGTTGTTTAATGTTCCTCGTATTAGGTTGTCAATTATTAGAACTTCGTGATTATTTTTTACTAAAAATTTTGCAATATGACTTCCAATAAATCCTGCTCCACCAGTAACGATAAATTTCATATAAATTTTTGATAAACTTCTATATTAAATGTGACTGTAATTTTACATATTTTTAATTAATTCTACACTATGTAATTGCTCGAAAATATATCTAACTCTGTTTCTAATTTTTAAAACTATGTGTTACAAGAAGAATTATTAATTATCTTTAATGAACTGTAATATGGTTACTACAAGAAAAGTAAATGATGTTCATATGCATATGGGGAAATCTTCCAAGATTAAGAGACATTTACTAAGTGAGGATATTTATCATTACAGAGAAGAATTCGGATTAGATCATATGATGATTTTTACACTTGATGTAGATATTAACGAAAATAACAGTGAAATAATTAATTTGTCCAAAAAACATGATTTTCTTCACGGTTTGTACTGGATTCAACAATCTCAAGTGACTCGTGATGTTGAAATTCTATCAAAAGAATTAGGAGATGGATTATCTGGTGTAAAATTCCATGGTGTTTTTGAAAATAGATCAATTGCGGATCCAATTTATGAACCAATTCTAGAAGTACTTGATAAGAAAAAATCTTCTTTGTTAGTTCATTGTGGACGGTTCAAAGATGGTAGTCCTGAATCTAATTCATCTTATTTACATGCATTAGAAGTTGGAAAGAAATTTTCAAACATTAATGTAATTTTTGGACACATGGGTGGAAATGATACGGGAATTGTAAAATCTGCTGTAAATGCAGCAAAAGAATTTTCAAATATATTTTTTGAAACATCTGGAATATCTACCCCTCTTAGAGTAGAATATGCTGTAGAATTATTGGGATCGGAACGTGTTTTATTTGGGTCAGATTTTCCATGGTGTTCATACAGATCAATGTATTGGGGAGTTGAAGATGCATTAGTTTCAGAAGAAGCAAAAGAAAATATTTTCAGCAAAAACTTCTTACGTTTATTCACATAATATTATTAAAAATTCAATCATCTGAATTTGTTTCTTTGATATAATCTCTCAATCTTTTTTCTGTAAATGCATGTCTTTTGAAAACTACATTGGCAAATAACCCTAATGTATAATTAACAATACCCAAAATAATAAACCCTGTAGTTAGTTCTGAATCAATACCAAAATTAAACATATCAGTTACAGTAATAATTTTACCAAAAATTCCACCTAAAATCAATAATGATCCTAATATTCCAAAAGTAAGTACTGGCTTGTGATATACTAGAGTCTTGATTATCATTGATGTGACTCTTGAACTGTAATTGAACATACTTTTTACAATTCTTGATTTTCTTTCTTCAAAATATTTTACAGATACGGGGATCTCACCTAGTCTGAAACCTTTGAATTTTAAATCTAGAATAGCTTCTTGAGAAAAATTAAATTCATTAACCACTGTGAGATTCATAAGTGCTTCTCTTGAATATGCCACATAACCACTTTGTGTATCAGTAAATTTTTGTCCTGCTAGAAAAGAAATTAACTTTGTAAACATCATATTTCCAATTAATTTTCTTGTAGGTATTCCCTGAACTTTTTGATTTAACCATCTTGAACCTAAAGCAACATCTAACTGATTATTGATAATTGGAACTGTTAGCTTTGGAATATCTTTAGGATCAAATTGTAAATCTGCATCTATAATGACTGTGACATCTGCACCCATTGCAATACAATTTCTAACACCTGTCATGAATGTCTCTCCCATTCCTAAATTGGTAGGATGAGAAACTATTTTATCTGCACCAGCATTCATTGCAAAATCAACTGTTTTATCCTGAGAACCATCATCAATTACTAAAACTTCTATTTTATCAAATCCTGAAATTTTCCTTGGAATTCCTAGTATTAATTTCCCAATGGTTTTTTCTTCATTGAAAGCGGGAACAATTACTACTAATTTCATACTTTATACTGCATAAATCTGGGTTTATTTACTTTTTTTTGATATTGTCAAAATATTTCTTTAAATTTAGATTTTTTATTTCATTCTAGCCTCAAATTCAGCTTGAAAACAAGCTAAAATAGACAAAACAAATTATCATACAAAATATAATTATCATCATATGTCATTATCAAATCCTAGTAAATTTTCTTTTGTAATGATCGGTAGGGCAGTTTCATCTGGGTTACAAGCTCTTTTTTATCTAATATTTGCAGCACTTTTAGATCCCCAATCTTATGGTGATCTAAATTATTTAATTGCATTAACTGCAACATTTTCAATAGTTTTTAGATTTGGATTAAATCACAGTGTTACAGTTTTTCAAGCAAAAAAGAATACATCTTTAACAAATAGCATAAACATTTTGGCATTAATTACAATTTCAACTGCATCCATTATACTACTTACTTTTGATATTTTTGCTGCGTTATTGTGCTTTGGCATGTCGTTATTTACTATGAATATGCATAATTTGTTAGGATTAAAAAAATACAAAAAAAATATGATGTTAGAAATCATTAGAGCTATTCTAATTGTATCTATTCCTGTAGGACTTTTTTTCATTTTAGACATACCAGGAATTGTGCTTGGTATGGCAATTAGTTATCTTTTATGTAGTTTTAATTTTCTTAAAACCATATCTTTTAAACAAAACTTTTTTGAAGATATAAAAAATAATTTTAAAGTATTACTTCATAACTTTGGAGTAGAATTTTCTACATATGCCCCAAGATTTGTGGACAAACTACTCATATTACCAATATTAGGGTCAACTACATTAGGAATTTATCAATTAAATATACAAATATTATTTGGTCTTGAAATATTACCAATTGCTCTTCACTCATTTTTATTATCAGAAGAATCTAATAAAAACAAGCATAAGAAAATTATTTCGATTGTTATATTCGCATCCATATTTATTGCAATTTTATCTGCATTCATTGGCCCCTTTTTCATAGATGAATTCTTTCCAAAATATGCTGAAGGAAAAACAAGCCTACAAATTCTTGTCTTTTCAATAATACCTTTAACTATTAGTGCTATAATCTCTGCAAAACTTCAAGCCTCAGAATCTACCGTCGTGGGATATTCTGGTATAGTAAGAGTTGGAAGTCTCTTAATTTTGATTGCTATATTGGGAAATATGTTTGATTTGATAGGTCTTGCAATTTCTGTATTACTGTCTACTGTTTTTTATTCAATCTTCCTATATGTAATACTAATAAAATCAAATAAAACGGTTTAATAAAAAAATTTGAAATACTTTTTATTTGCTTGAAATTTCATTAAATATAACTTGAAAACTAAACAAGTTGTATGTGGACTAGGGGAAATAGGTAACCCAATTTATAAAATTCTAAATTCGGCTAATCCTACACAAGCATTTGATATTGATACAAAACTTTTACCAAAACATAATTCAAAATTAGATGAATATGAAACACAATTTTTGCATATTTGCATTCCTTTTAATTCTAAATTCATTAAAAATACACAAGAATTAAAAAAGAAATTTTCTCCTCAGGGAATAATTATACATAGTACAATATCTCCTGGAACTACCAAAAAAATTCAAGAAAAAATAAAAGATATTCCCATCCTCTATAGTGCAACAAGAGGTGTTCATAAAAGAATGTCATCTGATCTAAAAAAATATACTAAATTTTTTGCAATTGATAAAAATTCCCCTAAAGCAAAATGGGCATCATCTAGATATGTTACAATTATGAAAAAATCTGGTGTGAAAACAAAACAAATGTCAAAACCCATAACTCTGGAATTAGCAAAAATTGTGGTGGATACATCATATTATGGTTGGTTAATCAATTATGCTCAAATTAGTAATATGATTGCATTAAAACATAACGTGAATTATGACGAAATGTGGTCATTTGCAGATGAAATTCAACAATTTCTTAAAAATAGACCAAAATTATTTCCAGGATTTATTGGTGGTCATTGTGTAATTCCAAATCTAGATTTAATTGATGAAGATTCACTTTGGCAAATAGATAAAATAAACAATATCTACACAAAAAAGGTGAAAAATGCAAAATCAATTGCTAAAAAATATGTCAAAGGCAAACAATCATACGATGTTTAATTATTTTTTTTAATTATGGGGTAAATTTCTTCATAGATTTTTTCAGCAATTATTTTATTTCCTTCATCACTAACATGAATTTGATCATAATAAATAGTAGATTCTATATGATCAAAAACATCTCTAATATCTTTTGCATCTGTACATGAATTTTTTAATTTGTCAAAGTTTTTGGAAATATCTTCTAACATTTTGAGTTCCATAGAAACATCATCATCTTTCATAAATTCTAATTCTGATTCAGTCAATTGTTTAACACCTGTACCTGTCATTGGCTGTAAAAAAACTACCGTGTCAATTTTATTAGAATTACAAAAATTCTCCCAATTATCAATATATGTATCTACAATTTTATTTTTAACATCATCAGAAATCAAAATATTTTTTATGGGATCATTTGCATTCGAAAATTTTGTAACAATTTTATCTATAACAAATGGAGTTCTGTAAAAAGGATAATCACCAAATTTGAATGAATAGTTATTTTTTTCATTTATCCTTGTTTCTGGCTCAGTAATTCTATACCTGACATCATTTCCTCCATCATAAACTATGAAAAGATCAGGTTCAAATTTCATTAAATAATTCTCAGCAAAATATTTCTCTTCAAATGAAATAGTTCCACCTACTCCTGCATTCAGAATTTCTATATTGTGTAAATTATTACTAATGATTTTTTTTTGCAAATATCCTGAAATAGTAGTATCATCTGACGATGAACCAATTCCAAAAGCCGTTGAACCACCAAGCAAAATAATTCTATATGTGTCATCAGGTTTTTCTATTGCATTTTCTATGCCTCTAAATCCGTGTGAATTAATATTTATTGTTGAAAAATGTTGGTTAGGAGTTATCTTGCGAACATCTGATTCATCATATATTATATTTGTAGCATCCAAACATATTGAACGTTTAGTAGAATAATCGATATCTGAAAAAACAGGACTGTTAATAAATCCACAAGGAAGGTCAGATGTTTCAATAATTCTAGATATTCCTTCTACTACACTAAACAGTAGAATAGTAAGAAGAATAAATATGACAAATTGTTTTCTATAAGATACTTGAACTGACATTATTTTTGCACCAAATAATTTCCCATAACAATATAATCCATATCTGTTTTAGTAATCATTGCATAAGCTTGTTCAGGAGTATTGACTATTGGTTCACCCATAACATTCATTGAAGTATTAATTATTACTGGAACACCAGTAATTTTATAAAATTCATTAATCAAATTATAATACAGTTCATTACTTCCTTTTGAAACTGTTTGTAATCTTCCAGTTCCATCTACATGGGTTACAGCTGGAATCTCTTTGGGTTTTTTAACTGGTGCAACCATTAACATGTATGGACTTGGAATGTCCATCTCAAAATATTCTGATGCAAATTCTTCCATAACTGATGGTGCAAATGGCCTAAAGGATTCACGATGTTTAATTTTAGCATTTAGAATATCTTTCATATCTGCACGTCTAGGGTCTGCCAAAATACTTCTATTTCCAAGAGCACGTGGACCCCATTCCATCTTTCCTTGATACCAACCAACCACATTTCCATCAGAAATTAGTTTTGCTGTTTTTTGTAACAATGAAATCCCCTCAAAAGATTCGTATGAGATATTTTTGGAATCTAAAAATGATTTAATCTCTTCATTACTATATGATGGACCAACATAGATATTTTCTTGAATTAATTGGGTATTACTTGATGTATTTTTAGGATTTTTATGATAAACATAATACAAGTATTGTGCAGCACCTACAGCACTACCTGCATCACCTGGAGATGGAGGAATGTGAATATTTTCAAAAGGACCTTCAGAAAGTATTTTATAATTTGCAACACCGTTAAGTGCAACACCTCCACCAATACAGATATTTTTCATTTTTGTTTTGGCATAAATATGATTTACCATTTTTAAAATTACATCTTCTAGTACTTTTTGTGCACTAGCTCCAATATCAAAATGAATTTGTAAAGTTTTTTCATTTTTTGTTTTTGGTTCTATTCCAAACAGTTTTGAGAATTTTTTATTAGTCATTACTTTGTCATATGTAAATGCAAAATATTCCATGTTAAGGTGAATACTCCCATCATCTTTCACATCAATGAGATTATCTAGAATTAAATCATAATACTTTGGTTTTCCATAAGATGATAATCCCATAAGCTTGTATTCTCCTTCATTAACTTTAAATCCCAAAAAATATGTAAATGCTGAATAAAATAATCCTAGTGAGTGTGGCCATCTAATATCATTTGTAATTGTCACAGAATCATTACAGGCATGTCCATATGATGTTGTACTCCATTCACCTACTCCGTCAATTGTAAGAATGGCTGATTCCTCAAATGGAGATGTGTAAAATGCATGTGCTGCATGAGATAAATGATGTTCAGGAAATATTATCTCTCCTTTGAATCCATTTAGTGCTTTTTTAATATCATTTTTAATCCATAGTCTCTTGTGAATCCACTTTGGAATTACATCCAAAAAGCTATACAGACCACGTGGAGCAACTGCAATATAATTATCAAGTAATCGCTCAAATTTCAAAACTGGTTTATCATAAAATGCAACAGATTCAATTTGTTCAGATGTTATTCCAGCTTCATCAATACACCACTGTATAGCCATATGAGGAAAATCATCATCAAACTTTTTTCTTGAAAATCTTTCTTCCTCTACTGCTGCTATAACATTTCCATCTTTTAGAATGGCTGCAGCTGAATCATGATAATAACATGAAATTCCAAGATTATACATCAGTATTGTTTCCTTGTTCGATAAAGTTTTGTTTGTTCTATTTCTAACCAGTAAGAATCCTCTTGTTTCTTTAAACGTAATAGATCAATTCGTAACAGTTTAAACAATAATCCATATGTAGAAATTACAGTTAAAAACAATAATCCAAGAAAAACTTTTGTATTAATTTCTGCAAAAATATCTAATCCTCGTGAAATTTTATGTGTGAATATTTGAGTCACAATCAATAATGAAATAATAAAAATCAAAAATATCTCAATTGAAAATTGATTAATAGCTGATATTATGATGAAAAACCAAAATGACATACCTGCAGTAACTGCTAATGATTTGAATCTGGGAGAACTTGTTTGCATTTTAAATCGGATAGATAAATGCCACTAGTCCTGATTGTGCAAGAGATGTAATGCCAATTAAAGCAATTAACAGGGTGATTATTGGAAACATATAGAATTTTCTTCTATGAATAACTAATTCAAAAATTTCTTTAATTGTAGACAATCGGTACAAATGTAATTATTAAAAAATATATCAATATTTATTTTTGATGATTTAGATTGATATTTAACCTATCTGTTGATATCAAAAATTCGAAATATTAAATTAATGAAAAAGTAACAAAATAATTTCATTTTCAATTTATAATTATTAAAAAAAGACTATACTAAAATACCTAGCAAAAATATTTGGAAAATGATGAATGGAAAAAACTATAAAATTCTTTTTTCATTATCTATTTCCTCAGCTATAGCCATCGCATCTTTACTTTTTGTACTTAATTATTATCCTAGTACAACTTTCCAAGAAATTGAAACAAATGCTTTTTTTAGCAAAGACTTTGACACTAATGAAAAAAAAATTTTTATTTTTGGGGCAAGTCAAACTGGGAGAATAAATTCCATACATGTTGATGATATAATTTCAAAAAATTCTGTAAACCATTCAGTTTATAATTTATCATACGATGGTGATTTGCCCAAAACTCGTCACAAATTATTACCACAAATATTATCATTAGAACCAGAAATTATTTTTTATGGTGTTTCTTATCGTGATTTTGCAAATATTGAATCAAAACAATCTTCAGATTTTTCTTTAATAAAATATGTTGATGTCATAACTAATAACAAATATGAATTAGATTCTTTAAATCCAAAACTTGCTACACTTAAAGCAATTAAGGAACTAACTCCTGGTAAATCCCTTTCAAGTGAAAATAGAATTGTATTATCTAACTCACCATTAATGACTTTATCAACTCCTGCCACTAAAATTGCATCTCAAATTGATCTTGAGAAATCTGCAATATTGATTCCTACCCAAATTAAT
>Ga0315316_10002092_pt1 | contig 14271 bp, 14 predicted proteins | sample M160m3416metaG_FD_203702 | JGI IMG/M metagenome (GOLD analysis project Ga0315316, IMG submission 203702) | Ammonia-oxidizing marine archaeal communities from Monterey Bay, California, United States - M1 60m 3416 | ecosystem: Environmental > Aquatic > Marine > Intertidal zone | place: USA...
TTTTTGTAATTGCTAGAACAGCTATTTTCTTCATAATGTTAAAAATCCGGAATTAATTAAATGCCTTACTCTTTTTTGTCTCTAGATAACACTTTTCCATCAAAATCAAACAATATGACCTCTACTGGAATTTTCTCTTCAGAGTGTTGTCTCATCTGATTGCATGCTTCTTTTGTAACTTCATCAAAGAATCCATCTACTTTATCTTCCATAATAATCTCTTGAACATTTCTAGCTGTATTTGCACCTAGAATTTTACTAATGGTGTCTGATTTTGCATCGCATCTCTTTGCAAGTTCTGAAAGAAATTTCATGTCTACCTTTCCACCTTTTACATGAGTTTGTTTTACACCTGCTGCCATTTTTGCTAATTTACCAATAAATCCTGCAACATATGCTTTCTTCAATCCTTGTTTTGCACATTGCTTAATTGTATAACCTGAAAAATCACCCATTTGAATAAATGAATGATCTGGCAATTCTATAATTGCTCTTGCAAAATCCTCACTTCTTCCTCCAGTTGTTAAAACTACATTATCATCATTCATAGAACTTACAACCGCAATTTGTTGTCGTATAGCTGCAGCAAACGATGCAGTTGAATATGGAATTACAATTCCACTAGTTCCTAAAATAGAAATTCCTCCCATGATTCCAATTCTTGGATTATCTGTTTTTGGTCCAAGTTCTTTTCCGTTTGGCACAGACACTTTTATCATAATGCCATTTTTTTCAAGTATCTCTTTACTTATCTCTGTAACATTTTCCAAAATCATTTTTTTTGGTGTAGGATTTATTGCTGCACTTCCAATCTCTAATCCCAACCCTGGTTTAGTAACTCGTCCAACACCTTCTCCTCCATCAATCTCAATTTTCCCAATGTTATCTGTTAATTCAACGTCAACAAAAACTTCCGCACCATGAGTAACATCTGGATCATCTCCTCCATCTTTTATTACAGAACATTTTGCTGTATTAGTTGTAAATTCACATGAATTAATTTGAATATCTAATTTAGAACGTTTTGGTAATATGATATCTATCTGTTCAATCTTCTTCTGATTGATGATTGATAAAATACCAGCTTTTGATGATGCAGTTGCACAACTTCCTGTTGTAAACCCAGTACGTAATTTCTTCTTACTTTCTGTATCCACGTGAAAATTTTTAATTTTTTACGTAATAACTTTTGTTAAAAGTGAAGAATTTCATTGAGAATAATCCATAATGCAACAACGCCTAATCCTCCATAAAGTAACAAATGTGTTGTTTTTTGTGATATTGGTTTTTCTCTGTTATGTGTTTCCTGATTAAAATCCCCTCCAAATTTCTGATTTTCTCGTCTTAATTCTTCAAAATTAAATCTCATCTCATCACCCATTTTCTCTCCTTGTGCTTTCCAAAACTTCTGATAATCTTCTCCTGAAACTTGTTCATCTTTTTTTGATTGATTTTTTCTATGAGATTTTAGATATTGGTATGCTTCTGTAATTTCTTTGAATTTTTTACTCGTATTGATTTCTGAATTTTTATCTGGATGATATTTCAATGATAATTTCCTATAGGCTTGTTTGATCTCTTTGTGGCTAGAATCCTTACTCACTCCTAAAATTTTCCTACACTCTTGCGCATTCTTACCAAATTTTACATGAATTTTTGTTGTCATGTATATTCTCTGGATATGTTTAAAATAAAATATCTTATCATTTTATCATGTATACTGAGATGAATAATCATGTAATTGTATCTGGCGCAAAAGGATTTGTCGGAAAAAATCTACGAAAATTTCTATCTAAAAATAAGATCCCATCAATTTCCATTTCTCGTAATCATTTCAAGAAAAATCAATTTCCGTCATTAAAAAATGCATCACATTTTGTTCATCTTGCTGGAATTGGTTCAGAATCAATTGATCATGATTCATTTGTAAAAGTTAACATCAAATTAACAAACACTGTGATTAATCTATGTAAAAAAAACAAAATTAAAAATATTATTTATTTTAGTGGTCTTGGAGTTTCTAAAAATTCACGTTCTTCTTATTTTACTTCTAAATTTAATGCTGAACAATTAATAAAAAAATCTGGTCTTCAATATACAATATTTCGTCCTTCATACATTCTAGGTATTGATGATTATTTGACAAAAAATATTTCAAAACAAATACTAAAAAAACAAGTATTAATTCCCGGTTCAGGAAACTTTATTCTCCAACCAATATCAATTGATGATGTTTGTTTATGCATAAAAACTGCATTATATTCTTCAAAATTTCTGAATAAAACGATTGATCTAGTAGGGCCAAAAAAATTATTATTCCAAAAACTCATTAAAAAATCCGTATCATCTAAAATAAAAATTAAAAAAATAGATCTTGAATTAGCATATCAACAAGCACTAAATAAAACTAATTTTGAATACAGTACCGAAGATCTCAATATACTAGTTGGTAATTATGTTGGAAATCATAAGAAATTACAAAATTTGTGTAATTTCAAATTTAAAAATATTGAATCACTAAATACCTGATTCTGTTTTTAATTTTTCAGCCTTGTTTGTTTTTTCCCAGTTAAATTCAGGCTCATTTCTACCAAAATGACCATATGCTGCAGTTTTTTTGTAAATTGGTCTCTTTAAATCTAATTCCGATACAATTGCTGCTGGTCTCATATCAAAATTATTTCTAACTAATTCTTCAATTTTATCTTCTTCAATTTTATTTGTACCGAATGTATTTACCATTAAAGAAACCGGTTCTGCAACTCCAATTGCATATGCAACTTGTACTTCACACCTATCTGCTAATCCTGCTGCAACAATATTTTTTGCAACATATCTGCACATGTAACATGCTGATCTATCTACTTTTGATGGGTCCTTTCCTGAAAATGCTCCTCCACCATGTCGACCCATTCCACCATAACTATCTACAATAATTTTTCTTCCAGTCAATCCAGCATCTCCGTGTGGTCCGCCAATCTCAAATTTTCCTGTTGGATTTACATGAATCTTGATATTTTCATTCCAAAGACTTCCACAAATTGGTTTGATTACATATTCAATTAATTGTGCTGTAATCTCTTCATTTGTCACTTCAGGAGAATGTTGTGTAGAGAGAACTATTGCTTCAATTGCTTTTGGTTTATCGTCTTCATATCTAATTGACACTTGTGATTTTCCATCTGGTCTTACCCATGTCAATTGATTACTTTTTCTAACTTCAGTTAATTTTTTTGTTAGTTTGTGAGCCAATAATATAGGTAATGGCATTAACTCTTCAGTTTCATTGCTAGCATATCCGAACATTAATCCTTGATCCCCTGCACCTTGTTCTTTTTCATCATTTGCAGTAATTCCTTGGGAAATGTGTGGACTTTGTGGATCTAATTTTACCATTACCTCGCAAGAGTGTGAATCAAATTTTAAATCTGGATTGTCATAACCAATTTCTGTAATTGTTTTTCTTATAACACTCTCAATATCAAAACTTGCTTTTGATGTAACTTCTCCTGCTACTCCCACAAAATCAGTTGTTGTCATAGTTTCAACTGCAACTCTTGAATTTGGGTCACCACGAAGATACTCATCTAAAATTGAATCTGATATAATATCACAAACTTTGTCTGGATGACCTTCGGTAACAGATTCAGATGTAAATAGATAATTTTTAGTCATTTTTAAAAAATTAGATTTCGTCTTCTAATTTTATGAATAGTACGTTGTTACCTCTCAATATTGCTCTGGCAAATTTACCAACTGTTTTACCACCAACAAGTTCTTCAGCTTCGGTCATAATCAAATTCATATAAGAATCAACATTTTTCATTTTACCCTTATACTCAACTTCATTTTTTAATCTGACTATCACAGTTTTCTTTACATTCTTTTGTAAAGTTGTGAGTGGTCTTTTAGCAGCTGTAGTTTGTGACATAAATTTTCTCTTGTGATAAATCGAATTTCTAGAGAATATAAAGTCTTGCTTAGATTAGGAAGAACTTTTTAATTTTATTTTTCTCATTAATTGTATGTTCTCCTCCCAGATAGATTCATTAGATAAAATATTTTCTGGCGGACTACAAAATGGAATAATCACAGAAATTTCTGGTTTACGTGGAACTGGAAAAACTCAGCTTTCTTTACAATTTGCAATTGAACCATTAAGTAATAGTAAAAAAGTATTATTCATTGATACTACCGTTGAATTTAGACCTGAACGATTTCTTCAAATGATACAATCTAGGAATTTATCCACATCCCTACTTGAAAATTTACACGCTTCACGAGTTACTAATACTCAAAAACAAATTGAAGTTTTAAAAAGTTTTGAAAAAGATAATTTTTCTTTACTCATAATTGATAACATAACTGATCTATTCTCATTTGAATACTCAAAAAAAGAATATCTTGTTGAAAAAAATATCACTTTTGGTAATTATATGATTTATCTTACAAAATTGGCTCTTTCAAAAAATATACCAATTATAATTACAAATCAAATTTTGTCTCATGATAAAAAGAATTATGAGAGAATGTATGCACAACTTGAAAATTATATACATCAAAAAATTCAACTAGAAAAAATTAAAAATAATTATACTTGTAAAGTTGTATCTCCTTTTATTCATGAAACAAAATTTGATTATAAAATAACAAATTCTGGAATAGAAGAAACTGAATCTATTTAATATGCATTGAATTAATTATAGCATGTCAGATATCTTTGATTCTATTCCTACAATTTCTGTAATTTTATTAGCATTGGGTATTGTAGGTGTAATGGTTTATGAGCGAACTAGACTTAAAGAAGAAAAGAAACAAGATAATTGATCTAGCAATTTCAAAAAAATTCAAATCTTTGGGATTTGATTCGGTTACTGAAATTCAAAAACTAGCAATACCTAAAATTTTAGAAGGGCAAAATTGTTTAATTATTGCACCAACTGGATCTGGTAAAACTGAATGTGCAACTATACCAATATTTTCTAAATTAAAAACTAGAAAAATTCCAAATAAAATAAAAGCTCTTTACATAACTCCATTACGAGCTCTAAACCGAGATATTTTTAAAAGAATAATTAATTATGCTGAAAATGAAGAATTAAAAATTGAGATTAGACATGGAGATACATCTCAGGCAAACCGAAAACGTATTGCAGATTCTCCTCCTGATATTTTGATTACAACACCTGAGACACTTGTAAATTTACTCTCACAAAAAAAACATCTTGAAGCATTATCGGATTTAGAGTGGATAATAATTGATGAGGTACATGAATTACTTGCAAGTGAAAGAGGTTCCCAGTTATCTCTTAGTCTTGAACGTTTACAAATAAATACAAAAAATGAAATTCATCGTATAGGATTATCTGCAACTGTTGGTAATCCTGACGAAGCTGGACGTTTTTTAGTTGGTTCAGAAAGAAAATTTCAACTAATACACGATACATCTCTTAGAAATTATGATGTAGATGTCGTATTTGTTGATGGAATAATGGATGATGTTGCCGTTGAAATTATTGAATATGTGAAAAAACAACAGATTACTTCTCCAGTTTTATTATTTACAAACTCACGAGGAGAATCTGAGCGTTTATCATCTATCTTAAAACAAAAAACATTACTTAATGTTGAATTACATCATGGTTCACTTTCAAGACAAGTTAGGGAGGAAACTGAAGATATTCTTAGAGAAGGAAAATCTGGTATAGTTGTTTGTACTTCGTCACTAGAATTAGGTCTTGATATTGGTTCTGTGGAATTAGTTATTCATTATGGTTCTCCAAGACAAGTTTCAAAATTCATGCAAAGAATTGGTAGAAGTAAACACAATCGTGGTGATTCTGCTAGAGGGCTAATTATTACTGAAAGTGCTGATGATGAATTTGAGATTCAAGCAATAATTGAACGAATTAAGGAAGGTTCAATTGAAGAGCAAAAAATACACTATGGATCTTTAGATGTTCTTGCACACCATTTAGTTGGATTATCCATGCAAGTGGGAAACGTTCCTATTGAATCTGCGCTTAAATTAACAAAACTAGCATTTCCATTTCAAAATACCTCACTTGAAGAATTTTTTGATGTTTTAGAAATTCTTGCTACACGCAAATTAATAATTTTTAATGAAGATAAAACTGAATATAAAAAAAATAATGCCTTCTTTGCAACAAAATATCATTTTCAGAATCTATCTACAATTCCAGATATTCTAAAATTTAAGGTAATTGATACCGTAGAGAATAAGTTCATTGGTACATTAGATCAAAGATTTGTTGGTGATCTTGATAAGGATCAAATTTTTGTTTTACGTGGATCCCAATGGAGAATTCTAAACATAGATGAAAAATCATTCAAAGTAAACGTTTTACCTATTAGATCCTCACAAGAAATACCCGTTCCTAAATGGGAAGGTGTCAACATCCCTGTTGATTATAAAACTGCTAACAAAGTTGGAACTTTTAGAACTAAAGTCCGTGATGGTTCAGTAAAAATGATGAATGATGTAATTTTAAATTTAGATTTTAATAAAGTACCAGATGAAAAAACAATCGTCATAGAATCACATCGTCTTCCACAAAAAAGTGTATTAATTTTACATTCATGTTTTGGAACAAAAATTAATTCAACACTAAAGGTTATTCTGGAAACCTTGTTAGATGCTTCTTTAGCTTCTAGAGTAAAATCTAGTTCTGATTCATATAGAATTCTTTTATCTGTTGAATCTAGATTTACAAAAAAACATATTACTGATGTATTTTCTTCCGATTTTGATATCAATGATATAATGTCTATAGCACTAAAAGGCAAAAATGATGTTACTTGGAAAACATTCTGTGTAGGAAAGAAATTTGGTTTTTATGACAGAAGTGATGTTTATGTAAAAAATGAGATTAGATATGATTTTGAACGAAATATTGACACACCTCTTGTAAAAGAAGCATTTAGGGAATTATTCCATGAAAAATTTGATCTTGAAGGTACTCAAAGGATTATTGAATTAATTAAACAAAACAAAATAGAGATTGAATGGATTGATGTTGACAAATTCTCTAAATTAGCAGAACCAGTATTAGATCAAACTGTGATGTCGTATACTAATCCTGCAAGTATAGACAGAGAAATGTTGCTGAAGGTAAGAAAACGTCTTTTGGAAACTAAACAACGATTAATTTGCGTACGATGCGGACTCTGGCAACGAGTTATTACTCCTAATGAAACACATCCACTCAGATGTAAATATTGTAAAGGTCAACAAATTACCTGTACTTATGAATACGATCATGAACTTGTAAAAACAATTCAAAAAAAGCATCAAGGAAAAAAATTAACGCCTGAAGAAAATAAAAACTTCAAACGAGCATGGAAAGTATCATCATTATTGGCTAGTTTTGGGAAAACTGCTTTGATTGTTATGGCTGCTTATGGAGTTGGTCCTGATATTGGAGCTAGAATTCTTAAAAATAGACTGGAAGATGACGATGATTATCTGATAAAACAAATCATTATTGCAGAAAAAACTTATACATTGACAAGAGGATTTTGGAAAGATTAGTTTTTCTTAATTATTTTTGAATAAGATGTTAACACCAAATCTAATTTTCCTTCTAGTCCAGGTCTTGCATTAACACCTAAAATTGTAATTATATCTCCTAACGTAAAATTATCCATCAAGTCTGCTTGTTGTCTCCATCCTTTAATCCAAACTTGTCCGCTATCATCTTCGACAAACATTTCAGATAGTTGTATGTTGTCACCCTTTTTTGTTTGAATATCTTTTCTTTCTGGTGCTTTTAGAACAATTGCTTCTACTGAATAATCATTACCTTCACTTACATCTGTAATTTTTGTTCTAATTTCTACTACAGTTGGAACAGTTTCATCATCAATTTTTCTTACAAATGAATCCTGATCAATTTGCATTGTATTTCCAAAAATTTTTGATGGCATACATTCTAAAATGTCATCTTTAACAAAACTACCTATTGTATTTGCAACATCTGTAATTCTAACTAGTCTTTTTGATTTATCTATAGCCAAACCTATTGTATTACCTGATTGATCTTTTTCTATTGCTAGAAGTCTTACTATTACTGGTTGAATTTCTGTATCTCCTTCAACTTCAATTATTGTTGCATCATTTCCATGAATTTCTAGTCCTTGCATTCCTGTCTTTGTCCTAACTCCAAACAATTTGACTTTGGCGTCTTGAGTAATTACTTTTGGGAGGATTGATTCATCTTTTCCCCAAAGTACTACATTGACTAAATTCTTATTTTCACCTCTTAATCTAAATTTCAAAGCCTTTGAAGGTTTACCTTTTGAATTTGTGAATTCAAGTAAACTCATTGCACTGCCTAATGTTCCTGAAATAATCAAGTCTTTTTGATCATCTTTAATTTCACTTACATCTGTAATTTTTGAATCAATTAAAACAATGTCACTTTCTGATTGTGATGTTTCTATTGATGCACCAGAACCAATGTTTATTGTTGGCGCTCCTGTTAAATCTGATTTTACATATGCCTTGATAATTTTAATCAGGTCTCCAGGTTTTAGTTCCTCAATTCCTGGAAGATTTGCTTTTTCATCCCATAGCTTTACACTTGCAGTAGAATTGTTATCGTAAACTGTTATTGTTCTCAAAGAAAATGATGAGCCATCTTTTTTTGTAAATTGTTTTGTAGGTGAAATATTTAAAACTCGACTTTTCAAAGTTACTTCTTTTGCACCAATGTAGAGATCCCTTATTGCCACTTCTGGGTTCTGTGATTGTTCTAATGTTACGCCTAAATCTGCTGCAACTAGGAAAATCGCTCCCTGGTCTGTCAAATATCCGGCGCCTACTTTTTCTTTCTTCTCGTTTATTCTTTCTTCAATTACAGATCTAGATAATTCAGGAACTCTTTCCAATAATTTTGATATTAATTCTTCAAATTCAGACAATTATAACTACAACAAAGAGATTCTTAATAAAATTATCATTAAATACATTAGTGGTTTGTACAAATCTCAATTGTGTTATGTATTAAAACAAAAAACTTAAGAAAAAAATATGCTTCTACAGTTGCAGTTGATGGAGTAGATCTTCAGATAGAATCTGGCCAAGTTTTTGGTTTTTTAGGACCAAATGGTGCAGGCAAATCCACTGTTATCAAACTTTTGACAACTCTCATTTCTCCTTCTAATGGTGAAATTTCTGTATTAGGGATAGATTCGAGTAAGCATCCTCTTGAAATTAGAAAAAAAATTGGAGTCGTTTTACAACAACCTAGCTATGAACCAACTCTTTCAGCCGAAAAATCACTCGAAAAATATGGTATGATGTGGAATATTGATAAAAAAATACGAAAGAAACGAACTGAAGAACTACTATCTGCTTTTGGTTTAGAAGAAATTCGAAAAAAGAAAATGGATGACCTATCAATAGGTCAACGTAGAAGAGTACAGGTAGCAAGAGAGTTCATGCACGATATGGAATTATTATTTTTAGATGAACCTACTGTTGGTTTAGATCCTTCTGCAAGAAGAAAGCTATTAGACTTTCTAAGAGATCAAGTAAAAAAATCTGGACTTACAATTTTCTATACAACTCATGTTCTCTCCGAAGCCGAATATCTCTGTGATAATGTTGCAATTATAAACAATGGAAAAATAATGGCAGTTGATTCCCCATCTGAATTAAAAAATAGATTTGGTCATGAAAAAACAATTAAAATTCATATTTCTCAAGTATCTGAAAAACTAAAATCTAAATTATCTGGTATTCAAGAATGCCAAATCAAATTAGAACCTGAACCAACTGTTGTAATTACTTCTTCAAAATCTGAAATTGTATTGATGAATATTTTAAAAATTTTAAATGAAACTGAGACTAAAATAAACGATTTATCAGCAATTCCAACAAATCTGGAAGAAATATTTCTTAAAGTGGTTGGTGATTCAAATTAATCCGATAATTAGACTAGTAAATAGGAATCTAACAATTTCTATTAATCCTGGATTTATTATTTGGCAAATACTTTTTCCATTAATCTATATTTTTATTGCAGGTTTTGCTTACACATCATTAATTGATAGTGTCCCATTTGGAGGAAAAAATCTAGATTATCCTGCATTTCTTGCTTCTGGAATGATTGGTTTTAACATTATGAATAGTACGTTAATTTCTGGAATAATTATTTGGAATGATAGACGCCATGGTATGTTTGAACAAATCATGTCTGGTCCATTCACAAGAACTCACTACATACTAAGTAACATTGTAACAATTGGAATTATTGGATTATTTAGTGCTGCATTAATCACAGTAGTTGGTTATCCTGTATTTTTTCACTCTGTTGAATTTAGTATTGTAACAATTCCATTGATAATTTTTGGTTCAGTAGTTGGTGCAATATTATTTGGTTCAATTGCATCAATAATTTCAACAAAACTACGTTCTAGTGAAGGATTTAATGTAATAATTAACACAGTATTTCTTTTTTGTGCATTTGCAAGTACAGCATTTTATCCTGTTCAGGGTGCACCACAACCATTAGCAACTATATTTTATCTAAATCCGTTATCTTATCTAGTAGATATTATACGAGCTGGAATTTTTGGTCAAGTTACAGATTTTGTAATTACTGAAATGCTACTTTTAGTTGCCTTAGCAACAATCCTATTTGTTATTGCTACAAAATTATTAACAAAATTAGATTTTTAAAAAAAAGAATAGCCCGGCCCGGACTCGAACCGAGGTCAAAGGCTCCAAGGGCCCCTATGCTTGCCGCTACACTACCGGGCTTCTGAATAAAAAAACAATACACCCCTATAATATTATTTTATAATGTTCTTATTGTTTTTAAAAGAACTTGGTATGGATCTTCAAATGACGCAACTAACTTTTTGGCATTTTGCTTTCTTTTCTTTATAATAATGACATTATTTAGTGACTCAAAAACTTCCTTTGAAATCCTATCTGGGCTTTCACTTCGAACAATTATCTTATTTTTAACCAAAAAATCCTCAATTCTGTTTGGTACTGCATTCAATGAAATAGTTGGAATTCCTAATAATCCTGCTTCTGCAGTCATTGTACCTCCTGAACCAAGAAAACAATCTACATCTCTTAACAATTCTTTTCCATTAACTGGTTTTGATAAAATAGAAATACTTGTTCCAAAAATTCTCTTTAATTCATTTGTTTGATCTTTGTATCTCGATAACACAATCTTTTTTTCATTTGGAAATTTTTCAATAATTTTTTTGATAATCTTTACAGTCTTGCTTTTTTTAATAATGTATGCAGCTTCAGATTCTTCAGGACGAATGAGGATTGTTTTTTGAGTATTTGATTTATTTTGTTTAGTTTTTTTATAATTTTTAATAATTACTCCAGCATCAATTGCTCTATATCTTATAATATTTTTAGAATCTATTCCAAATCCCTCAAAATCACTTTTTGGAATTATCCATGGTGTTAATAATTTTGTAACATAAGGAAGTGACAACTTCATTACTGCTTTGGCATGTGGTGAATCAGAAAATGCAATATGTGGAATACCTAGCCCATATGCAACTCTAGATGCTTCCGGAGAGCAAAAACTAACAAGTAATTCTGGACTAGATTTTTCAATTTTTTTTGTTAATATTTTGCTTCTATCCAAACTTGCTAGTAACTTACTGATGTTGCTTTTTCCTCCGTGTTTTCCAACACTAATTGGATTTATTGAACCAAATTTTTTAATCCCATTAACTTGTTCATATTTTCTAGATGTGGAAATAATTTTGTGTTGCTTTCTTAATTTTTGAATGAAATATTCAAAAAACAAGTATTGTTTTGGTGTTAAAATATCAAACCAGATCTTCAAGTATTAGGACTTCATACATAACTGCAATAAGTATTTCTTAGTCTTGATATTAGTATCATTAATGGGAACAAAAGTTGTGATTTATGGTCTAAGTACTGAAGGTTATTCTCTTGCTTGCCAAATTGTTCTTAATGGTGGGGATGTCCAAATAATTGATGAATCCACTCCATCTGCTATATCATTAAAAAAAGATATTGTAGAATCATATCCATCTGTCCAAGCACTAAAAGATGATGAACCATTACTTGCTATGACACCAATTGATACTGCAATTTCTAAAGCACAAGTACTAATTTTTGCACCAAAAATACGAAAAACAGGTCAAGATACTAAAATTGAGATAAATTCTAAATTTAAAGACGCAGTTTCAGCTATCAAAAAAGGAACTAGTGTAGTTTATGGATTAGGTACTGGATTTGGTGGTAATTCTGAAAATATATCATTACTTGAACATGTTACAGGACTAAAAGTAGGAAAAAACGTTTCATACTTTTATTATCCTTTATTCAAAGAAATTATCTCAAAGTCATACATTGGTTCATCAAGTAATAACGAAAATGAGACCTTGAAAAAATTACTTACTAAAGATAAAAAAATTAAGTTTCTATCACTAAGCTCATCAGAATATTTTCATTCCATTGATGTCTTAAAACAATTTTCTAGTCAAACTAGTATAGTTGAAGTCTGTAAATTTGCTAAAGATTCACAAACTAAATCTGATTTAAATTCTGAACCAATGGGAGAAATATTTCTTGATGATATGATTGATGGATTATTTGATTTAAGATCTCTAAGTAGTTCATTTGAAGGTGCTAGTAGTCTAATGTATCTAATTAATGGAAGTATGAAAGGAATAGATGGATACATCAAACGATTGATTGATGAAACTAGAATGGTTTTAAAGAAAAATGAATTAAAGGCAAGTAGAACTAAAATTCTGCTCTTATGGAGTTTAGACCCACATGAAATGAAAGGTGAAAAAATAGAAAAACTCCAAGAATTAGAAACTAGACTAAAAGATTACATTGGTGATGTTGAAGCAGTCAGTCAACCAATTGATATATTTCAAAATGAAAAAACTACTATTGTAGTTGTTTGTTCGAAACATGATTTTGATTATATTATGAAAAATAACAAAGATAATGAATTAATCATACTCAAAACTAATCCATTGTGTCAAGTGATATCACAAAAATAATATGTTCAAAAATTAACTGACCTATAATGTCTGAAGATAATGAATCCAACAAAGATTTCGAAAAATTACCTCAAGAGGCCCAAAAAAATATCTCTAGAATGGAGAAAGAAATTGATCATTATGAAGAATTGCTAAAAGAAAATTCTGATTTAAAAGATAAGTGGCAACGTGCATTAGCTGACTATCAAAATCTAGAAAGACGAACACAAGTTGAAATTTCTCAAAAAGTTTCTAGTAAAACTAATGGTCTTTTATTAAATTTCATTAATATTTATGAAGATTTTATTCGTGCTGAAAACTCTTTATCTAAAGATAAAATTAACACTGATGGAATACAGGCTGTTATAAAAAACATGGAAAATCTTCTTGCTGAAAATAATATTAAATCAATAGATGCAGTTGGTGAAATCTTTGATCCACAGATTCATGAGGCTGTTTCTATGATTGTAGATGATACTCTTGATGAAGGAACAATCACTCAAGAGGTATCTAAGGGCTATATCTCTGGCAAAGCTATTTTAAAACCATCTAAGGTTATTGTATCAAAGAAATAAAATTAAAAAATGTGTAAACTATGGCTGAAAAAATAATTGGTATTGATTTAGGAACAAGTAACTCTGCTGCATCTGTAATGCAGGGTGGAAAGCCAACTTTGATCCCTGCAGCAGAAGGTACAACCGTAGCTGGCAAGGCATTCCCTTCAGTTGTAGCATTTTCAAAAGAAGGTGAACTATTAGTTGGAGAACCTGCAAGAAGACAAGCAGTAACAAATCCTGATAATACTATTCGTGAGGCAAAACGAAAGATGGGAGAAGATTTCTTGTATAAAATACAAGGAAAAGAGTACAAACCACAACAAATCTCTGCATTTATTCTTCAGAAAATTAAACGTGATGCTGAAGCATTTACCGGTGATACAATAAACAAGGCAGTAATCACAGTTCCTGCATATTTCAATGATAATCAAAGACAAGCAACAAAAGATGCTGGAACAATTGCTGGACTAGAAGTTGTAAGAATTATCAACGAACCAACTGCTGCATCACTAGCATTTGGATTGGATAAAAGCAAAGAAGACATGAAAATATTAGTTTTTGATTTTGGTGGTGGTACTCTTGATGTAACAATCATGGAGATGGGAGGAGGTGTCTTTGAAGTAATGAGTACATCTGGTGATACAAAACTAGGTGGAGCTGATATGGATCAAGCAATAATTGATTA
>Ga0315316_10002093_pt1 | contig 14266 bp, 13 predicted proteins | sample M160m3416metaG_FD_203702 | JGI IMG/M metagenome (GOLD analysis project Ga0315316, IMG submission 203702) | Ammonia-oxidizing marine archaeal communities from Monterey Bay, California, United States - M1 60m 3416 | ecosystem: Environmental > Aquatic > Marine > Intertidal zone | place: USA...
TATTACCTGGTTCTGCTTTTGCCTGGAAGAGATAATGTGGTATACCGTTAATTCTTTTCATTAGAATTCCCAGAATGCCACCAGGGTTTTTTGCAATCATTGGTTGTGTCCAACCTTTTTTTCCAACTTCACGATCAAATGTATTTGATGCTTTAATACCAATTACTTCAAAAAATCCTCCAGATTCATGTTTGATGTTACCCGTATCTGGATCTACATTCCATTTGTCCAAATCATTTATTCCAATTTCTTCAACTACCATATCTGATTCTTCACGTTTTTTGTTAAACCAGTCAATTATGTAATCAAGTTTGTTTATCTGATTATCATCACGTATTGATTCCAACATTGTTTGAATTCGGGATAAACCATCAGAATCTAAATTGTAATCATTATTTTCCAATATTGCTTTAATTTCATCAATTATCACGAAAAATCTTTAACGAGTTCTTTAATTATATTTTCTATTCAAATGAATGAACAATGTTCTAAAAATTTCGAAAAAACAGAAAAACTTTGAGTAGTATATTTTATAGGCTAAAATCTTAAAATTAATCAAAAGGTTGAAAATTGAAGATAATTGTCGGAATTCCAGCATTTAATGAAGAGAAGAATATTGCGTCAATTATTACAAAATTATCGGGTATAGCAGATACAGTACTTGTTTGTAATGACGGTTCTACTGATTTAACATCAACAATTGCTGAAAAAATTGGAGCTGTAGTGATTAATCATGAAAAAAATTTAGGTTATGGAGCTGCAATTAGGAGTTTATTTTTAAAAGCAAAAGAGTTGGACGGAGATGTTTTAGTTACATTCGATGCAGATGGTCAACATAGAATTGAGGATATTAAAAATGTCATAAAGCCTATTGTTAATGAAGAGGCAGACTTGGTCATCGGTTCAAGATTTTTAGATGAAAGTGAAAAAGAAGTACCACAGTATAGAAAAGTAGGGATTAAAGTAATTACCAAAATTACCAATGCATCAATGAAAAAACAATTAACTGATTCACAAAGTGGTTTTAGAGCTTATTCTAGAAAAATTATTTCAGAATTAAATCCATCAGAAATGGGTATGGGAGTTTCTACTGAAATTTTAATAAAAGCAAGTAGTAAAGATTTTCGAATTGCCGAAGTGCCAATAAAAATTATTTATGAAGGAGATACATCAACACATAATCCAATTATGCATGGTTCATCGGTAATTATCAGTACCATAAAATATACATCACTCCAACGCCCATTAACATTCTATGGAATTCCATCAGTAATTTTTTTAATTATAGGTGGTGCATTTTCATATTTAGCAATTCAGTTTTATGTAGAAGTTGGCAGATTGAATACAAATCTTACAATAATAGGTGCATCAACTGTGTTAATTGGTGTTGTATTATTAATTACTGCAATACTACTATTTTCTCTTGTTTCAATTGTTCGAGAAGGAAAAGATTAGTTTCAAATGCTAATTAATAGTAAAATAATAAATTCTGGAGTTTCAAGATCTATATTATTTCTTCTTGGTGTAATGATTGCAGGTTTTATTATTCGAATAAACTATGTTTATGAAGATATTCCTTTAACGTTAGATGCTTTTAGATATTTTTTATTTGGAATTGATTTTTCCTTATTAGGAAATTTTCCAGCTGATTATAACAAAACAAATAGTGGGTGGTCATTATTTTTAGCATTAATTTTCCAATCATCCAATTCTAATAATTATTTAGATTATATGATGATGCAGAAAATTTCCTCAGTAATCTTTTCAGTAATAACAGCAATTCCTCTTTATTTCTTAGCACAAAAATTTTTTAGAAAAGAAATCGCCATGGTAGGAGTATGTTTTTTTATCTTTTCACCATATATTATAGAAAATTCAATTTTAGGCATAACTGATTCATTTTTCATATTTTTAATAGTCAGTTTTTTTTCATTATTTTTCAGTAATCAAAAGAGAAATGTTGTGTTTTCATTTTTTATTCTTGGGCTTTCATCAATAGTTCGTTATGAGAGTTTACTAATAATAATTCCAACAACAATAATTTTTCTGCATAGATTCAAAGGAGAAAATAATTTTAAATTTTATTCTTATGGATTATTTCTATTTTTACTTGCGATAATTCCTGTCGCAATATGGAAAATACAAATGGGCATTCCAGATGGCGTAGTCAGTCATCTATGGGCAGGTGCAAATGTAGTAATTAATGAAAATTCAGCTAATAGTTTCACGGAAGATAGATTTGATTTGATACGAGGTATTTCATACTTACCAAAATTCATTGGCATGTCTTTGTTACCGTTATGTTTTATTTTTGTGCCTTATTCAATAATATCATTAATAAAAAAAGAAAATAATAATTTCAGATATTTAATTTTCTTAGGAATTTTTTCGTTAATACCAGCACTTTATGCATATAGTAGAGGATTTGAAGATACCAGATACGTTTTCACTATGTTGCCAATTTTGATTATTGCATCATTATTTTTGATTGAAAAATTAAATGAAAAAATTAAAAAAAATAATTTATTGCTTATTGGATTAATGTTACTTATTGTAATTAGTTCAATAATTTATGTTGATTTTAGACAGATTGATTATCAGTATGAGAAAGATTCCGTTGAAGTAGCAAGATTCGTATCTGATTTACCTGGAATAATTAACGGTTATGGACCTGAAATATATTATCTGGAAGTTATGTATTTAGAAGATAAAAAATTTCCAATTTTAAGTTCTGAGATAAATTTTGAAAAGAAAGTAATCTATCCTAAAGGTGAAACAATTAATGAAATAATACAAGATGCAAAAGATAAAGGATTATCATATTTGGCTGTAACAAGTGCTAGTAAAAATGATAATCAGATTTTATCTAAGATTTATCATGAGGAAAACAATTATCCCTACTTACAAAAAATTTATGATTCAAAAGATTATGGATTCAAATTTAACATAAAAATATTTGAGATGAATTATAATGAGTTTGAACGTGTATCAAATTCAGTCTTATTGCCGTAAACCATTCAGGGGTATTGATAGAGTGAATTAAATAATTGAACATTCACGTTTTTTTGTGAAACAGGCTCTACCTTTTCGTTCATGGTTTTACTTCAGGATGGGATGGACAACCTACTTTGCATTTATTTTTGCTGCAATTAACACACTCACAGTAACATATTTTCTTGCAATTGACAGTTATCCAATACTTAAAGAAATTTTTCCAACATTCATAGTATACGTTGCAATAGTAGTCACAGTAGGTATTCCTGTCTTAATTACTATTGGGTATGTACACTATAAACGAACTCCTTCATTCCGTGCAGAAGCATCAGTTCAGGTAGAAAGTAACCCAGTCACACGTCGAATGTTGGTTAATTCGGAATTAATTTTAAAATTAAATACCAAATTACTGGAATTAATTTTAAAAATTTCAGAAGGTGAAAAAATATCTAAAGAAGAGATTTCAGGTGTGTTGAAAATACAAAACGAATTGGAAAAACTTTCTAATGAACGTGAATCTGCAAAATTTGGTGAAAATTACGATGATATTGATCTTGAATATCTAAAAAAAATGCAGCAAACTAACAAATGAAGCCAAATATATTTTGTCTTAGTATTGATTCTTTGACACAAGATAAATGTCTTGGAAAATCAAAAACATCAGTTACTCCAAATCTTGATAAACTTATACAAAATGGAACATTTTTTAATCAAATTGTCAGTACAGCCCCAGTAACTATGCCATCATTATCCAGTATATTTACTGGATTATATCCATTTGAATGCACAACTGTTGATGACATGCGTGGTCAAAAAGGTAATCTTTTCAATTTAAATCAAAACTTACCTACATTTTCTGATGATTTAAGCAAATCTGGTTATCACACATATGCAATAATTCCCGAAGTACTAAGACATACAAATTTTCCAAAATTATTTACAAATGTTGAATTTTTTAATTCATTTGTAACGCTGTATGATGAAAATCTTGGTAATAAAATCTTAAAAAGATTGAGACAGGATGTTAAATCCCCTTGGTTTCTTTTTACTCACATAGATGATCTTCATGGAGGCTATCTTCAATTGACGCATGAAGAAGACTATGCTGGAGCAAATCAATATGATAAAATGTTGTCTTCAATTGATCCGTGGTTAGGAAAAATATTTCAATGCATAGATCTAAAAAATACAATTTGCGTTATTACATCAGATCATGGTTCAATTCTTTCTGATTTTACAAATGAGATGTTTAATTTTAATCTAGAAAATGATAAACTTCGTGAATTAGAACCAGGAATAGGCTTTAATTCTGCACATAAGATTGCTACTAATTTTCCAAAAAAACTTACTCCGTTACGTAAAAAAATGGCAAAAATATACACAAAATATAGAAATGACAAAGTGAAAAAAAAATTAGAGCCTAGACTAGATCAGGCTGAAAATCTTAATTTATCGCCATATCAAAAACGACTATTAAAAAAAGGACATTTTGTTAATCCATCAGATTGTTTTGATGAGGGTTTGAGATCCGCTCTTATTCTTTTAGGTCCTAATCTACCATCTGGAAAAATCATTTCAACGCAAATTAGTTCGATAGATCTATTTCCAACAATTCTAGATTTGATAAAAATACCTACAAAGATAAATCATCATGGAAAAAGTCTAGTGCCATTATTTTCTAATACAAAAGATGATGAACGCATTATAATGGTTGATAGTGGATCGGATGGAACTCAAGAACAATATAGTAACACAATTGGTTTAAGAACAGAACGGTACAAATATTTCCGAGATAGATTCTCTAAGAGTGAAAATGTCCATCTATATGATCTAGAAAATGATCCATTTGAAGTATCTAATATTAGTGAACAAAATCCAGATATTATTGAAAATCTAGAACATGAATTTTTACAAATAAACCCAACGGGTAATTTTGCATTTAAAAAAACTGAGGAGTTCTCAGAAGAAGAAGAAGAAGAGATTTCAAAAGAATTAAAGAAACTCGGATATTTATAAAATTAATTTAATTTTGAATATTTTTTATCCAGGATCTTACCATGTATCGTTTTTTATCATAATCAGTAAAATCTTCAAAACTGGTTCTGCCATGGATAATTCTATGATTAGTAAAAAATGTCATATCAAATTTATGCAAATCATAGCTAACGGCAAATTTTTCATCATGAATAATTTTATCCAACTCATCTAAAATATTATTTTGTTCATTTGTTAATGGTTGATTTACAAGTTTTTGACCGTCATCAATATAATTTCGTAGATATCTAAATTTTAATTCATTATTTTCATATCTAAAAATTGGTTCAAATGTTGTAGGAGATTCATTTTTTTTGAATTCATTTCTTTTATCAAAATGAAAATTTTTGTATAATAATTGTAGAAAATTTGGATTTAATTTTAGAAGTTGATTATGTACAGTATACGCACTGACAAATTTACTTTCACCACCAATTTTTGCAGGTCTAATGCACAATAGACCTATAAAATCTGGAACACTTTTCCATTGAGGACTATCTGTATGAAAAGAACCACCTTCTTTAGTTTGATGGTATCTACCACCTGTTTTCATTGATTTTCCTTCATCAGTAATAATAACGAATTTTTCATTTTTTATATTCTGTACATATAGTTGACCAAAAGATTTAGAAATTATTCTAAAAATTTCTTTTACATGTTGATCAGAAAAATTTGCAAAACACATTCCATCCAATATAAAAAATCCATTTCCATGAATTAAACATCGTTGTTTTAATTCTAAAATTTCATTTTGTAAAATTGGAAAATCATTAATTTCACACGATTGAATTATATCTTTTTTTTCATTCAGTTCAGAAATACTATCAGTTGATAATTTCATTAAAAAATTATCAGGATTTTGATCCAGTGATTTTTCCCAAGCTAATGAATCATCAGATATTAAATTTTGAAGAATTTCCATATAGAATCATTGTTTTTATATCAATATATTATCTTTGAGAAGAAATTGTATTATAATATTAGAAAAAAATGGTTCTATGAAAAAAAATTTAATTTTAATTTGTATAGACGGCTGTAGACTTGACTTTGCGGAAAAATCAGAAATTTTTAAAAATTCATTACCTGGAACGAATTTTTTTTCACAATCAATAACATACGCACCATACACGAATTCATCCATTCATGCACTACTAAGTGGAACATATGGAAACAGGAATGGTTGTTTTAGTTATTGGCATTCATCACGTTTTAGACATAATAATTTTTTGACATTAACAGAATACTTACATGAAAATAATTATTTTACTCAAGCAGACGTTCATTCTGATTTAGTATTACCTAAAGTTGGATTTGATGATTATGATTTGTATGATGAAAATGTTGAAGATTTAAGCAAAAGACACCCAGAATTAATAAAAAATATAAAAATAAAATCAAAAAAAAATCCATTTTTTTTATATTTACACTATGAAAGTATTCATACAACGATTAAAAATGAAGTTTTAAGAAAATTTACAAATTTTAGTCAGGAGTATTTTATTGATAAAGAGAAAAATTTGCAAAGATACTCTGAATTATTTTCTAATGCAGAAAAATATCTTCAAAAAATATTTTCAACTATTATTGATGAAAAATTATCAGAATCTACAGACATACTTGTAATATCTGATCATGGAGTTAGTATTGGAGAAAAATTTGGTGAACGTGCTTATGGCGCATTTTGTTATGACTATACTATTCGAACTTTTGCATTATACATTACTAATGATTTCAATGCAAAAGAAATTACACAACAAGTTAGACATGTTGATTTTATGCCAACTATTTTAGAAAAATTTGGAATATCATTAAACACAAATTATGAAAAAATTGATGGCAGATCACTTGTGCCATTACTAAATAATCAATCTATGGATGAAATAATATCATATACAGAAACCGCGAATCCATTAAAAGAATCAGCACCACCAAAGAAACCTAATACAAAATGTGTTAGAATTTCAAATTGGAAATTAATTTTTAATGAATACGATGGTACTAAAGAACTCTATAATTTAGAAGATGATCCTAAAGAAGAAGAAAATTTAATCAATACAGGTTTAGATATAGAGAAATTTCTATGGGATGAACTTGAAAAAAATAATATTAATCTTTAAACATTTTTTTAGCAATTTCTAAATCTTGTTCAGTATCAATTTCACACCATTTTCCATTAATTATTTCAGGATGAATTATTATTTCACGTTCAATCATTTCCTGTAAGAAATCGACTAATTTTGCATGAGAAAATGATATTGCATCATGAAATTTTCCAGAATGTTTTTTTTCTAAATCAAAAAAAACATCTCTAAAAATTTTAGAACCTTGAGAGTTTAATTTCAGCAAACCAATAAATTCAGCAATAGGATAATTATCATCATCAGCATTCTTTTGTTTAAAAATTCTTTTTACAATTTTATTATGAATACTTACTTTATCTGCATCATCTATAGGATTTTGATTTCTAATTTCATATTTGCTCCAATCCATATCAACTGCAATAACAATATCAGAATTATTTTTGCAGATTTGTTCTAAAATTGATTCATCAAAAAGTATATCACCAAAAATTATTAAAACATCATTTTGAATATGATTAATTGCAGTAGCTAAACTGCCTAATTGATCATGATCTTTGAATTTTTTATCACGTACATAATGAACATTTTCAAACTTGTATTTATCAGAAAATGGTCCAGTTATTATCAAAATTTCATTAATACTTAATTTTTTTAAAAGTGATAACTGTCTTTGTAAGAGTGATTTTCCATTAATTTCAATAAGAGGCTTTGGTATGCTAGCAGTTAATTCCTTCATTCTAGAACCTTCACCTGCTGCCACAAAAATTGCTTTCATTTTATTTTTTTATTGAATTCATGAATCGGTTTTTAATTTGTATCGGATTATGTGTTATTCTTTGACTTACAATTTTTTTAGTTTTAATTTTAACAATTATCATAACTGGTCCAGAATTCTTTTTAATATTTCGTAAAATTTTTCTAAATTTTAATTCAGTTTCAGTTTCAAAAACATGATAATTTGTACTTTCAGCAATTTTTTTTATTTTTATTGATTTTGAATTTGTTGGTTGGCCACCAGTTGATTCGTGACTTGCATTATCAAAAATAATATGAACAAAATTTTTTGGTTTTAAACTACCAATTGTAACTAATGAACCTAAATTCATTAAAATATTTCCATCTCCATCAAAAACAAACATCTGTTTTTTTGGATTTTTAATTGCAACACCTAAACCAATTGATGATGCTAATCCCATTGAACCAATCATGTAGAAATTACTCTTTTTATCACATACATTGAACAAATCTCTACTAATGAATCCATTTGCAGAAATAATTGGATTATCTCCAATTTCATCAATTGCAATTTTCATAGCTTCTTTTCTAATCAAGAAATTCTCTCCGAATAATTAATGCACATGGCAATCCTTTTTTATTATTTTTAAGGGCCCATTCACATGTAGTTTTCCAGTTTTTTGTAGTAACTATTTTTGAAGATAACCCCAAAATTTTTAGTAATTCAGGTTGAATATTTCCAATTTTTGTATGTTCGGGAGCATCATCGGGCAAATAACCTCTCCACCCAATTAGAAAAATTAGTGGGATTTTATACAACTGAACTAGAGATGTAATTGTACTTAATGAATTTGCAAATCCTGCGTTTTGCATAAAAACTAATGATTTACTTTCTGAGAGTGTCATGCCTACTGCAATTCCAATAGCCTCTTCTTCTCTTGTTGAAATAATAATTTTTTTTTTCTTCAAACCTTCTCCAATGAATTTTTTTAATGTTGAATCTGGAACTCCAAGAAAGTTTTCTATTCCATTTTTTAATAAAAAATTAAAAATATTGGTTTGAAAATCTTTTGTCAATTGATATAACCCATATTTTTTAACTTTGTTTCAATATCTTTTTCCTGTGAATGTATTTCAAACATTTTTTGTAATTCAAAAATTTCCTCCATTGATGAAATTTCTTCATCAACTTCATCTAAGCTATTTGCATTCTTTAATTTTTTTAATAATACAGACATTGCTTTATGTGCAATTCTTAATGTTTGGTTTGCATAAATTACCATTTTGATATTATGAGATATTAATTCATCAACTGTTACATTACCATAAGAAGTTGGAACAACTATGATGGGAATATTCCCATTCCATAAATTACAAAATTCAAAGACCTCTTTAGGAGTATCATTTTTTGAATGAATTAAAATTGCGTCAGCACCAGCGTTTTCATATGCGGTAGCACGTTTTATTGCTTCATTTACACCTAATCCTGCAATTAATGCTTCAGTTCTTGCAATAATCATAAATTCTTGATTTATTTTTGCTTCCTTTCCAGCAATAATCTTTGCAACAAAATCTTTTTCACTTAATAATTCTTGTTTACCATTTTTTAGTAAACTGTTTTGTTTTGGGAAAATTTTATCTTCTATACTTATCCCAGCAACACCTGCTTGTTCATATTGTTTTACTAAATGAGAAACATTTGATGGACCTCCAAACCCGGTATCACAATCTGCAATTATTGGAATATCACAGGAATCAACCATATTTTTTGTAACTTGTAAAAATTCTGTCATTGTCATTATGCTAGCATCTGGAACTGCATGAGTAGCCGAAATTGCAAAACTACCCGCCCATACAGCATCAAATTCATTAATTTCAACTAGTTTGGCAGACATTGCATCAAATGCCCCTCCAATTTTTAAAATCGATTTTTCGTTAATTTTTTTCCTTAATTTTTGAGATCCTGTAGACATTATTGATTACTTTATATCAAGTTATAAAAAATATGCCATGGTTTAGTAGTTATGTTTCAAATCAAACAACCTTCTCACATAGTCTTAGGAAAAAATTCAGGTCAAACTTTCCCTTTTGTTGACAATTCTTTAATCATAACTTCACGAGGGGCAAAAAATCGTGGTTGGTTAGATTATCTATCTGTAAAAAATTATCAATTATTTGATAATGTTGAACCTAATCCATCATTTGAATCTGTAAAAAAAATTATTGATGAATTTCATAATGAACAAATTTCTAATGTTATTGGTGTAGGTGGTGGCAGTAGTCTTGATGTTGCAAAATATGTGGGGTTTAAACTCCAAAAAAATAAAATCATGATTCCAACTACATTTGGAAGTGGTAGTGAAGTTACACGAATATCAGTTCTAAAAGTTGATGGAAAAAAACAAAGTTTTCACGACGATGGTTTATTTGCTGACACTGCAATTATTGATTCTCATTTTATTGAAAATTCCCCAATTGAAATAATTAGAAATTCTGCTATTGACGCTGTTGCACAATGTACTGAAGGTTATGATAGTAAAAATGGAAATCCATATACAAAATTTCTTTGTAATCATGCATTTAATTTGTTAGAGGATGGAATTTTATCCATGGATAAAGAAAAGATTGTTTTAGGCTCATTGATATCCGGTTTAGGTTTTGGAAATTGTTCCACTACTTTAGGTCACGCATTGTCATACGTATTTTCTAATGAGGGCTATTCTCATGGTCATGCACTTTCCTTTACAACATTATATGCCCATCAATTCAACGATTCAAAATTTTATCAAAGGTTTTCAAATATAGTAAAAAAACTTAATTTTCCCAAAATTAGTTTAAAACAGAATTATGATGAAGCTGCAGATTTGATTTTAACTGATCGAAGGCATTTAGATAACAATCCAAAACAAGTAAGTAAACAGGATGTTGTTAGTTTACTAGAAAAAATCCAATTATAGAAATTTTGTATCTGGATTATCCACAAATCCAAAATGTTCTGTTATTTGATTTTGATATACTCTGTTCAAATAATCAACTAAATTTTCTATAGGCTCAATAAAACTAATTAGAGATATTTGGTAACGTAAATCATCTGGCATATTTGAATTTTCATCAAATGTAATTTTGCGCAATAAACTGTTATCAATTTTTAAATTTTTAATATCAGAGTTTTCAAATGATATTTGACGTAATTTAGAATCATTAATGTGTAATTCATTTAAATTTGAATTAATGAATTTACTTTGCTCCATTGATGAATGATCTAAATTAGACGTTCTAAGATCAACGTTGTCAAAAACAAAACTCTCCATTGTGAAATATGAAAAATCTGTGTTATCTAAGAAAGATTCTTTAAATGATACATTATCACCATTTGCATTTTTAAATTTTGAATTCTGTAGACTACCTCCAATAAAATCAAAACTATCTAGATTGGAACCAGAAAAATCAGAATTTATGGCATTAGAATTTTTAAATGTGACATTATGGAATTGGACACCAAGAAATTGACTATTTGTAATAGCCACATCTTCAAATATAATATTCTTAAATACTGAACCGGAAAAATCTTTTTCATTAATAGATAAATTTCTAAATGTTTCTCCAGAAATACTTAGTCCAGTTAAATCATCCTGGGAGAAATCAATTGGAGGATTTTGTTGGTTTACACTAAAACCATAATGTGAATAACCAATTGGATCCCCCTTCGGGGTAAAAACTATTTCAGAACTGTCAATTGATGGATACTTCTCTAAAATGTTCGTACCAAAAAAATTTGTATTTTCAAAGGCAACTCCGTCAAAATCAACATTTTCAATATCGGCTTTATAAAAATCAGCATTAACCAATTTTGAATTTTTTAAATTACTATTCATTAAATTTGCAAACCTTAGATCAGAATCTTGTAGGTTAACTCCATCAAGATTTGCATTATACAAATTTGCTGCATAGAGATTTAAATTTTGTAAATTTTGTTTTTCAAGATTGGCATTTGACAAATTTACTCCAACCAAATTTGTATTTTCAAAAATTGATGTACGAAGATCAGCAAATGATAAATCTGCATGATGCAAATCAGTATTTTTGAAAATAGTTTTATCAAATTTCATGTAAGCTAAGTATCCTCCACAAAGATTTGCATCAGTTAAATCTGCATTAGTAAAATCAGTATTAATTAAATTTGCTTTATACAAATTTACATTTTTTAATTTTGCATTGTTAAAATTAACATTTTGGAGATTAACAGAATCAGCATTTACACCATTCAAAATTGCATTTTTGAAAGAAGCATTTTCGAGATTTGTTGATTTGAGGTCTGTTCCATACAATATGGCATTATCAAAATTAGCATTTTGAAGATTTGAACCAGTCAATTTGCCACCAGACAAATTAGCTCCCTCAAAATCCGCATTGATTAAATTTCGCTCATTTAATGAAATACCAATTAAATCGCAATATGAAAAGTCAGTATGGGAATATGGAATATTTTCAGGTACATTATCACCATCGTTATCAATTAATGAGTTACAACTCTTGAAATCATCAGCAAATACATTTAATGGAATAAATAGAACAAGTGCGATAATTGTAATTTTGTATATGTATGATTTGTCGGATATTAAATAAATTCTTTCCATGATCTCACACCATGATTAATTATATTTTAATTAATAACATATTCTTTGAAAAGATTCACTAGTGAATTTGCTGGAATATCACTAGTCTACTAGAAAAATTCAACATAAAGCAGATTTGATTGTAAGTTAAAGATAATCATACAAAAACTAAAGAAATATTGTAAATGGTATTTCTATCAAAATTTAATACAAAAATAAATTTGTCGCCATTTCATTTTTTATTAGTTGATCATAATCAGGCTCGGTTAATCCATTTTTAGAAATTTCTTTAATTGTATATTTTTCTATAAAATGAAAAAAATCTTCATGGTTTGAACCACTCTCTTTAAGATTTATTGAATTAAATTCAACCAACATTTTGTTTGGTAAAGTTTTCATCCCTTGTAGAACATGAAGTTCATCACCTTCAACATCAATTTTTGCAAAATCAATCTTATCTAATTCTAATTTTACAACTTCAACATTTATGGTTTCATTTCCAAATCTATTAGTGCCTAGTTTATGTTGTCCAGTTGTATGCTCTGCCAAAGCAAGTTTAGAATTACCATTGAAATTAGAGACTGCTTTATTATACAACTTAACATTAGTAGAAAAATCATTTAGTCTTACATTTTTTTTTAATAATTCAAAATTTTGAGGTTCAGGTTCATAAGAAAAAACATTAGCTCCATTTTTTGCCATTAAAAGTGTGTAATATCCTATGTTTGCACCTACATCAACTACGATATCATTTTTCTTAATATTTGATTTTACTATATCAGTTTCAATTGGTTCATAATCAAAAAGTGACATCTGCATAACATCATTTTTATCTAATTGCATTTTACAACCATTTACAATTATTTCATCTGTTTTTGAATTTTTAATAAGGTACTTTTTTATTGATTTTCCCAAAAAATTTTTCCCTAAACCTTTGTTACCAGCAATCTTAATTGTAGATTTAAAAAATTTATTCTTTATTTTATCTTTTTTCATTATTATAGATTATTTAATATCATCAATTATATTTTAATTAATAACATATTCTTTGAAAAGATCCACTAGTGAATTTGCTGCGATATCATTAGTTAAATTATTCATTGTATACTCACGTCCATTTTCTGCAATTTCAGACCACTTTGTATTATTTGGATCAGAAACAAATTCAGATAATTTTTTTTCATAATTCTTTTCATTGATAAAGATAGCATTTTTTCCATCTTCAAATCCAAGAATGTTAGCCTGATTTTTTTCTGTAACTTCCATAAAGGTTAAACACCCAGATGCTGTACTTTCCCAATATTTTATTACAGGATATAACGAATGGGCCGTAATTGAAGCACAATACTTCATTAATAATAAAGGATATTTGTCATTGATAAATTCGTGATCGAGTGTTGTTGTGTAATCAACATATGGCAAATCAATGCATTTTGTCCTTAATTTGTAAAGCTTCCATAAACTTTGAGCACCACGTTTCATATCTTTCAATCTAAAAAGCAGATTATTTCTAGCAGCAGCGCCAGAACACAAAATTTTATTTTTTATCCTGTCAGAGAATGGAGTTAGGTTTTCATACAAACTAGGTTCAACACCGTAAAAGATTTCTTTGTATTTGAAATGTTTAGGATAATACTTGTGAACAAATGGTTCTTGTAAATATCCAAAATAGTGATCAATTTTATATTTTTCATGATAAGGTATTTTTCCCATCATTTTTGCATCATGAGCATCATTAATTCTACATATTACAGGAATGTCAAGATTCTGAATTCCAGTTAATTCATTTGGAGTTCCCCAAGAATT
>Ga0315316_10002095_pt1 | contig 14258 bp, 12 predicted proteins | sample M160m3416metaG_FD_203702 | JGI IMG/M metagenome (GOLD analysis project Ga0315316, IMG submission 203702) | Ammonia-oxidizing marine archaeal communities from Monterey Bay, California, United States - M1 60m 3416 | ecosystem: Environmental > Aquatic > Marine > Intertidal zone | place: USA...
CGGAGACCCCCGACCTGAAGATCGTCTGGGTGATGTCGGAGGCCCAGATCAACGAGCGCACCCGCGCCTTCGTGGACGAGCTCGGTCTGGGCTCCCGGATCCTCTTCCTCTCGGATCCCCGGAGCCGTCTGATCCGGGCGCTCGGGATTCTGAAGGAGAACCCCGAGAACATCGAAAAGGGGGTGCCCCACCCCACGACGCTGCTGGTCGATGAGACGGGGACCGTGCGCTTCGTCGATGTCCGCGAGAATTACCATTTCTGGATCGACCCTCTGGCCCTGCGCGAGCGGTTCGAGGCTCTGCGCTAGCTCGGATTCGCCGGGCGTTGCGCCGGGCATTGGGGAAGCACTGTCGAATCGGGGAGTTGGAGCGCGCCCGAAGGCACTTCGAGTGTTGCATGAGGCCTCCCGAGCCCCCATTATCTCGATCGGTTCGGTGCCGCGGCCGTCGGTGGTGGCGCGCTCCGAACCGGAGGGCACGATCGTGGATCCTGTGGCGTCCGAGTGGACGCGCAACGGAGTCTCGATCGGGCTCGACGCCAACTCTTCCCGGCTAGAGGTTTGATCCGGGGCAGAGCTGACGGGAGTGACCTTCGACACGTCGAGAGACGTCCCAAGAGACCGACGAGCCGACGCCCCGGATCTGTCCCGGGGATCCGAAAGCTCGTTGTGGAGGCAACGATCGAGTCATGATGCGACGAATTTCCACCCTGACCCAGAAGCAGCTGGCTCCGATCTTCTGCGCGGTGCTGATTGCCTTTGCGGCGGGCTGCGCGAGCAACGACGCGCCCGTCGAAGAGCCTGCGGACACGAGCGAGTTCACCGAGGCCTCGGCGCCGCCGGTCGAGGTCGTGACCGAAACGATCGTGGCCTACGAGACGATCTCGATCTCGCCGGTCTACTTCGATCTGGACGAGTCGAATATCAAGCCAGAGTTCGAGTCGGTTCTGCAAAGCGCGGCGACCGCGCTGCGTGAGTCGGGCGCGGCCGTCACGATCGAGGGCCACTGTGACGAGCGCGGTTCGGAGGAATACAACATCGCCCTGGGTGAGCGCCGTGCCAACGCGGTGCGCGTTTACCTTTATAACCTCGGTGTCCCCAACCGCCAGATGGCCGTGGTGAGCTACGGCGAGGCCCGCCCGGCCGTCCGTGGCACGGGCGAGACCGTTTGGCAGCTGAACCGTCGCGCGGAGTTCGTGGTCCGCTAGACGACCTGCCGCCCGGCGACGGGCGCAGACAGGTACCTCGGAGCCGAGGGGCGCGCTTTGCGTCCTTCGGCTCTTTTGTCTTCGGGGCGCGCCGTTGTCTGAGGCGCGTGCACGAGCGAACACGCTTGGCTCGGCCCGCGGCCGGGTGGTATGGTGTTTTCCTGCGGAAGGCGCACGCTGATCTTGGGTCTTTCGTGCTGGGATCAAACGGTTCCGCAGCCCCCAGCCTGCGGAAGTCTTTCATGAGCCCGCCGCTTCCGAAATCGGTGCGGGACAAGGTTCGGGAGCGCTCGGATGTCTCTTCACGGCGGAAAGCTGGCAGCGAAGGCCCTCAAGGAGGCTGGGGTCGAAGTCATCTTCACCCTATCCGGCGGCCACATCATGCCGCTCTACGATGGCTGTATCGACGAGGGCATCAAGATCGTCGACGTTCGCCACGAGCAGGCCGCGGTGCACGCTGCGGACTCCTGGGCTCGCTGCAACCCCGGCAAGATCGGCGTCGCGGCGATCACGGCGGGGCCCGGGGTCACCGACGGCGTGACCGGCATCGCGAACGCCTGGCGCGCGAACTCGCCGATCCTGATCTTCGGGGGCCAGGGCCCCTTTGAGAACCTGCGGCGAGGCTCCCTCCAGGAGATGGACCATCTCGGCGTCGTCCGACCGATCACGAAATACTGCGACGCCGTCTATGAGACGAAGAGAATCCCGGAATATATCGAGCTCGCCGTACGGCACGCGGTTTCGGGCGTCCCCGGCCCCGCCTATCTCGAGATTCCGATGGATATCTTCATGGGGGGCATCGAGGATGAGAGCCCGGTCATTCCGCGCATCCGGACGGAGCCGCCGCGGCTCTCCCCTGATCGCGACGAGGTGGCCAAGGCGATCGAGTTGTTGCAGGGGGCGGCGCGACCGATGTTGATGGCGGGCACCAGCATCAAATGGAGCCGCGCCGCGAGTGAGATGAATCGATTCATCAGCGAGACCCATATCCCCACCTACACGAACGGGATGGCGCGTGGTTCGGTCCCGCCGGACACGCCCGAATTTCTGAACCGCTCCCGACGCGACGCGCTTCAGCAGATCGACCTGATCGTTCTGGCGGGCACGCTACTCGACTTCCGAATGCGCTTTGGCCAGACGATCCCGGCGGACGCGAAAATCATCCAGCTCGACATGGACGCGACCTTGATCGGCCAGAATCGTCAGGCGGACGTCCCACTCGTTGGGAATCTGGCCTGTAGCTTCGACGCATTGCTCGAAGAGATGAAGAGCCGTGGCCTCCAGCTCGATTATTCGGGCTGGCGAGACGAGCTGCGAGCGATCGAGAACGAGGCCGAGGCGAAGGTCGAGGCGAACCTGAACAGCGATGAGGTCCCGATCGATCCCCAGCGCATGTGCCGCGAAGTGCGGGATTGGCTCGACACGATGCAAGAGCCGATCGTGATCGGCGACGGCGGGGACATCGTCGCAACGGCGGCGAAGATCGTGCCGGTCCGCAACGAGGGGGCGTGGATGGACCCCGGTCCGCTCGGCACGCTCGGCGTCGGAATGCCCTTCGCCCTGGCGGCGAAGTTGGCGCACCCCGAGAGGCCGGTCGTGATCATCTACGGCGACGGCTCCTTTGGCTTCAACGGCTTCGAGTACGACACCGCCGTTCGCTTCGGACTGCCGATCATCGGAATCGTCGGGAACGATGGAGCCTGGGGTCAGATGATGCGTCCGCAGGGGGCGATCTATGGCTGGGATCGCCTGGAGGGCGTTTTGTTGAACCGCACTCGTTACGACAAGGTGGTCGAGGCGCTGGGTGGTTACGGCGAGCATGTGACGGAGCCCGATCAGCTCCGCCCCGCGCTCGAGCGCGCGGCGGCGTCGGGCCTGCCGGCGCTGATCAACGTCGAGATCCGACAGGACCGTGAGTACGGTGGGGGAATCTACGTCTAGACGCGGCGCGGCGGCACGTCAGGCGGGTGAGGCATGAGCTTCACGGTCGAGCGGCGGGACCCCGGAGCGCTTTCCTTCTCCTATGAGGCCCTGCAGCCTTGGTTGGAGGACGTCGGCCCGGTGGCGATCGTCGATCTCGAGACGACCGGCTTGTCTGAAAGTCGCTCGGCGGAGATCCTCGAGATCGGGCTTCTGCTGCTCGACGCCGGGTCGGAGACCGTTGGGGTCGGGCAGACATTAGTCCGTCCCCGGCGCCCGATTCCTCCACTCGTGAGCCGTCTGACCGGTTTGGTGGACGCAGACGTGGCGGCGGCGCCCAGGATGATCGAGCTGCGTGAGACGATCCGCGAAGCGCTTGCGGGTCGCGTCGTCGTAGCCCATCAATGCGAGTTCGAGCGGAGCTTCTTGCGACGGGAGGTCGACTCCGCTCTGGGGACGCTTCGCTATCTCGATACCCAGGATGTGCTGGCACTCACTCATCCGGATGCGCCGGACCTGCGTCTCGAGACCTTCTCCCGCTTGCTGCTCGACCGCGAAGAGCGCCATCGCGCGCTCGATGACGCGCTCGACGCGGCAGGTGTCCTCGCCCGGATCGCCCACGGCGCGCAAGGGGGTGAGAAGCGATACGTCGAGGCGTCGGGGATCGTGGAGCGCCATTTGCCCAACTCGCCTTGGCGCGCGCTGCTTTCGCGCCCGGTGTCGCGGGGCGGCACGCCCGCCGAGGGGGCGCCCGAGGCCGACTTCGACTTCGTCGAGTTTGCGAAGGGAGCGGCTTCGCACGAACCCGTCGAGGACCAGGAGAAGAGCGATCGCTTCGTCGAGATCGGTCCGACTTCGGAGGAGCCCGTCGCCTTCGAAATCGACGCCATCGTCGCCGCGCTTGCGGACGAGGAGCGGGGCGCTCGGCACTTTCCGGGCTACCGCGTACGCGAAGAACAGCTCGCGCTGGCGCGCGAGTTCTATCACGTGTTCCACGACGGCGGCATTGCGAAGCTCGAGGGCGGGACGGGCGTCGGCAAGTCTCTTGCCTACCTCGCGGCGGCGATCCCCTTCGCGGTTGAGCACGCGCGCGAGGGCGGCAAAGAGCCGGTCGTGCTCTCGACGCGGACGAAGTTGCTCCAGGACCAGCTTCTCCGGAAGGACATCGCGGCGGCGGCCCGTTTCCTCGGCTACCCGGAGACCCGGGCGCTCTCGATCAAAGGGCGAGCCAACTATGTCTGCGAGCGGCGGCTCGCGGCGACGCTTGGGGAGGCCTCGGACCCGGCGCTCCTGGACGAGCTGCGGACGGATTATGCGCTGCTCGAGGCGTGTGCGCGGATTCGGCCCAACGGAGAGATCGGGACCTTGCCCTCGGCCCTGCTGCGCCGCCATCCCCGCCTACGTGAGCTGCTGCGGGCCAGTGTGGCCGCGCGGTCCGACCATTGCTCGCGGGAACAATGCGCGCATGAGCGACGCTGTCCTTTCGGTCGCCACCGACGCTCGCTCGCTCGGGCACATCTCGTGGTCGCGAACCACGACCTACTGCTTCGCTGGCCGCCCGACTATCCGATCTTTCAACACGTCGTGATGGATGAGGGCCACGAGGTGGGCGGCGTGGCCGAAGAGGTTTATGCCGTCCGCGTGCGACCCGAGGATGTGGCCGAGCGTCTCGACGAGCTCTTCGGTGCGCCTGTGCGTCGGGGGCAGCAGCGTTATGCGAGCCAGGGCCTGGTCGCACCGCCGGAATCAAAGGGCGAGGCGGCAGTGCTGCGCCAGAACCGCCGGGATCTGATGTTGGAGCTGATCGGGCTCGGTCGGCTACTGGCCGAGGGGGCCGACGCATTCGGGGGGGTCGAGCTCTCCGCCGAGACCGCCCGACCGGGTTCGACCGCTGCCACCCTCGCTGAGAGCGCGGCGGCGCGGCTCGAGGCGATCGCCGCTCAGGCGGGCCGGGCAGGTCCGGCGCGCCGCCGGGTCGCGGGAGAGACCTCCACGGGTGCCGCCACCCCGCCCCAGCGCGATCTCGATGCGGAAGAGGAGGCGGAGCGCGCGATCGGTTCGCATGCCGAGGCGTTGCTCGGCGCCGCGGTGGGGCTGCGGACGGCGTTCGGTCCGGACAACGACGATTATGTTGGCGCCTTCGAGGGCCTCGAGAGCCCCTACGACCGTTGGTCGTTGGTGCTGCGCCCCGTTGCTCCCGGGGAGGCCTTTCGGGAGGAATTCCTCGGGCGCGTCCGCGGCCTCGCCGTGGTTTCCGCCACTCTTTTCGTGGGGAAGGACGATCACGCGGCGCTGGGCGAGATCGGGCTCGCGGGCGATGACCTACCGCAGAGCTGGAGTCGCGCGGTCGGCTCGCCCTTTCCCTACGAACGAGCCATGCGCGTCGTCGCGATCGAGCCGCAGGCCGAGCTGGTCGAAGAGACGGCGCAGTCGCTGGCGACCCTGGCGCGGGCGCTGGGTGGGCGTACGTTGGGTCTGTTCACGAGCCTCGCCCGGATGCGGGAGGCGGCGGACCGTTTGAGTCAGCTGCTGGAAGGCGAGGGAATCGAGGTCCTGCTCCCGCGTCGCGCGAGCGACGACCCCGCGGCACTGGTCGAACGCTTTCGGAAGGCGAAGGGGGGCGCGGTTCTGCTCGGCGCCCGACGGTTCTGGCAGGGGATCGACGTGCGGGGCGACGATCTCCAAGCGGTCCTGATCGAGAAGCTGCCCTTCGATGTGCCGACCCAGCTGCGGGGGCGCCGGGACGATCGCCTCCGCGCGGCGGGAGAAGATCCTTTTCAGAGAGCCTCGCTCGGGCGCATGCTGCTCCACTTGAAGCAGATGTCGGGGAGGCTGATCCGCAGCGAGACCGATCGGGGGCTCGTGGTGATCGTGGACGCCCGCCATGACCGAGGGTATTTCCGCCGCCTCACGGATGCATTACCCGAGGGGGTTCAGATCGAAATTGCCCCGCGGGAGAGGTTGCCTGAATTGGCGGAGGAACTCGGCCTGGGCGAGTGACCGTGCCGGGTGCACCGCCGTCGACTACTCCTTTCTACTACGCCTTCTACTAGGCCTCCGACGACGCCTCAAACCACGCCTTCCACTAGGCCTCCGACGACACCTCCGACGACACCTCCGACCACACCTCCGACGACACCTCCGACCACGCCTTCCATCACGCCTCCCGCGACGGCTCCCATTGACGCCGCGTGACCATTGGTCATCATGGGCGTGCGCACGCCGAGAGCCGAGTTTTTGCGAGACTTTTGCACCCCGGAGAGCCATCCCCCGCTACGTTTGTCCCGCGCGATCGGCTTTGGGATTTCCCGATCGGAACCGGAGCCTTACCGGGTGCGGAATGCGGGTCGATGAGATCGGACGCGCGATCGGAACGGAAATGAGGCGAGCCGGCTGAACGCGAGTTGGCTTTTAACCCCCCCATGGTTGAGTGGCGAGATCGAATCCGGGTATGAGGGGCGAACTCGCCCCGCACGGACGTGATGCCCGTAGGGTTCTGGATAGGCGACGCGGGAGCGTGCGGACGAGCATGAGCGAGGGCCCTCTCGGGCCACGCAGGGCAGGGGAGTCAGGTTGGGTACGAACGAATCTGGAGCGGGTTTTCCGAGCAACGAATGGGCGTTGATCCTCGGTGGGTCGAGCGGCTTTGGGCTGGCGACCGCGAAACGTCTGGCGCGGGGTGGGCTCAACATCCTGATCGTGCACCGCGATCGGCGCGGCGCAATGAAGGACATCCAGCCTCATTTCGATGAGCTCGCCGAGACTGCGGCATCCGGCGGTCTGGGTTTTCACACTTGGAATACGGACGCAATCAGCGCCGACAAACGTTCCGAGACGATCGAAGCGATTGTTGAGTCGATCGGCCCGGAAGGTCGCGTTCGCGTGTTGTTGCACTCGATCGCCTTCGGGAACCTCAAGCTGATCGCGCCGGAGAAAGTCGCGCCCCGCACGGCGGGTGCGAATCTCGCTCAGCGGCTCGGCGTCGAGCCGGAGAAGCTCACCGAGTTGGCCAACGAGCTCTTCGAGGCCGGCGAAGATGGATTGCATCCGCTGACGAGCCAGCCGGTCTATCCCGATACGTCTTACCTGGACGAAGAAGATTTCGGTCGCACGATTCTGGCGATGGGGACTAGCCTGCTCGGCTGGACCCAGGAGCTCTTCTCGAGGGGTCTTTTCGCTCCGGACTCGCGCATCTTCGGCATGACCAGTGAAGGGAACGAGGTCGCCTGGAAGGGCTACGCGGCGGTCTCGGCTGCCAAGGTGTCGCTCGAGTCTCTGGCGCGCTCGATCGCGCTCGAATTCGCGCCCTACGGCATCCGCTGCAACGTGATCCAGGCGGGCGTGACGAATACGCCCGCGCTTCGTGCGATCCCAGGGAGCGATCAGCTGAAGAGCCAGGCGCGACTGCGCAACCCAGGCGGTCGATTGACGACGCCGGAGGACGTGGCCGGCGTGATCTATCTGCTCTCCCAGGACGAGGCGGGCTGGATCAACGGCGAACTAATTCGTGTCGACGGTGGAGAGCATATCTCCGGCTCGACGAAATAGCGCAAGCACCGACCGCCGGCTGAGGGTACGCATTTGAGCTTGAACCTTCTCGGAATGGGCCATTTCAATCCCCGGAACGAGATCACGAACCGCTTCCTGGAAGATCTCGACATTGGCACCAATGACGAGTGGATCATGGAGCGCACGGGAATCCGGAGTCGGCGGACCGCGCTGCCTCTCGACTACATCCGTGAGACACGCAACGCGGATCCCCGGGCTGCGGTCGAAGCGGCCGAGATCTCGAACGCCGGCATGGGCGCCGAAGCCGCTCGCATGGCGCTCGCGCGCGCGGGAATCTCCCCGGGCGACGTCGGGCTCCTGGTTGGTGGGGGCTGTGCGCCCAACACGGTTTCGCCGGCGGAGGCCTGCAATATTGGCGCAGAGCTCGGCATCGAGTCGGCGGCCCTGGACGTGAACTCGGCCTGCACCTCCTTCATCGCCGGGCTCTACGTGCTCTCCCTGATGGATGAAGCGAAGCTCCCCGACTATGTCCTGCTGGTCACGGCCGAGCCGATGACCGGTACGGTCCATTACGATGATCGCGCGAGCGCCGTCCTCTGGGGCGATGGGGCGCTGGCCGCCGTACTCTCGACGAAGCATTCGGGTCGCGCCGAGCTCCTGGCCCATTCTCTCGTCTCCGATCCGGCGGGTCATGAGAAAGTGGTCGTCCCGCGGCTCGGCCATTTCCGCCAGGAGGGGCGAACCGTGCAGACCTTCGCCATTCGCAAGACCTCCGATCTCTACACCACGATGCGAGACCAGCGTCTGGACCCCTCCCGTCGTTTCAACTTCGTCGGGCATCAGGCCAATCTGCGGATGCTCGAATCAGTTTGCCGCCGCTGTGAGATCGACGACGAACTCCACCACTCCAATTGCGAGTTCTTCGGCAACACGGCGGGCGCGAGCTCAGGCAGCGTGATCTCCCAACGCTGGGATAAATGGGGGTCCGAAGACGACATCTGTGTGGTTGGCGTCGGGTCAGGCCTCACCTGGGGGAGCTATCTAATGCGTTTCGGCACGGAGGATTGAACAGGCAAGATGCTGACCCACCAAGAGTTCCAGAGCCGCGACCACTTCGACCAGTCGGAGCTACTCGCCTTCGGCTATGGCCGACTGATCAAGGATCCGCCCGAGGGCTTTCGTGCACGGTTGCCCGTGCCCCCGATGCTGATGCTGGACCGAATCGAGCAGATCAGCGCGCAGCGCAGCAAAGGGAAAATCAGCGCTTCCCGCGACGTGCGACTCGACGATTGGTTCTTCCACTGCCATTTCCTGGGCGATCCGGTCCAGCCCGGTTGTCTGGGTCTCGACGGTGTCTGGCAGCTGCTGGGGTTCTACTGCAATTGGCGGGGGGGCGTCGGCGCAGGGCGTGCACTGGGCTGCGGTGAGGTGGAGTTCTTCGGGCAGATTCGTCCCCACGACGGGGTGATGCGCTACGAGGTCCAGGTGAAGCGCTACACGGAACTCAAGAACGCGGGCGCGTCGATGGTCATCGGAGACGCTCAGGTCCTGATCGATGACGAGGAGATCTACACGGTGAAGGGAGCCCGGGTGGGACTCTTCCGTGACATCGACTATCCGGACTACCCGCAGAAGAGCGAGAACCATCGCGGCGGAAGGATGGAACGATGAGCGAGACGAACGAAGCGCCCGTCGCGCTCGTGACCGGAGGCGGCACTGGGATCGGCGCTGCGTGCTGTCGGCGGCTCGCCGCGGAGGGCTTTCGGGTCGGGATTCACTATCGGTCCTCGGAGGAGAAGGCCAAGAAGCTCGCTGCCGAGCTCGAAGGTTCTTTCACGATCCGAGCCGACCTGATGGACTCCGAGACGCTCGACGCCATGATCAAGGAGCTGAAGGGGGTCGCCGGCCGGATCGACGTGCTCGTCAACAACGCGGGCTATAACGTGAACGCGCCGATGCTCTCGATGAATCTGGAGCAATATGACTCGGTCGCGAGTGTCGCCCGGGGCACCTGGTACCTGAGCAAGCTCGTCCTGCGCCGCTTCATGATGCGCAAGGGGACGGGTCGGATCATCAACATCACCAGCGTCGTGGGCCATACGGGCAACGCCGGCCAGATCCCGTACACGATGGTGAAAGCGGGCCTGGACGCGTTCACGAAGTCGCTGACCCAGGAGCTCACGGGGCGCGACATTCTCGTCAACTCTGTCGCGCCCGGCTTCGTCGAGACCGAGATGACGGAGGAATTGCCCGAGGAGATCCAGGAGCAGATCCTCGCGAAGGTGCCCCTTGGTCGGGTTGCCGACGCCGATGAGATCGCCGACGTGGTCGCCTTTCTCGCGACCCGCGGAAGCTATGTCCATGGGTCGGTCCTCCATGTGAACGGGGGGATGTACGGTGGGTGATGTGTTGACGCCGGCGGAGGTTCTCAAGCTGGTTCCCCAACAGGAGCCCTTCCGCTTCATCGACGAGATCCTCGAACTCTCCGAGGAGCATATCGTCGCGCGCTACACGTTCCGGGAAGACGCGGATTTCTATCGCGGACATTTCCCGGGCAATCCGATCACACCCGGTGTGATCTTGATCGAGACGGCGGCGCAGGCGGGGGTGGTCGCCTTCGGGATCGCGCTCTACGCGCGCGAGACCTCGCGTGAGGAAGTCGACAAACTGCTCACGATCTTCACCGATTGCAGTATCGACTTCTCCGGGAGTGTTCGGCCGGGCGATCGAGTCACGACGACCGGTCGGATCAAATTCTGGCGCCGCAAGAAGTTGCGCGCGGCATTCGAAATGAAGCTCGACGACGGGACCGTCGTCTGTTCCGGCGAGCTGTCGGGGATGGGAGTGCCGCGATGAGCACGAGCGGCGAAAAGAAAAGGGTCGTGATCACGGGGCTCGGGGTGATTGCCCCGAATGCGAACGGGGTGCCCGACTTCGAGCAGGCACTTCGCGAGGGTCGCTCCGGGATCAAGCACCAGGAGTCGATGGCCGAGGCGAAATTTGGCTGTACGGTCGCCGGTTCGCCGGAGGGGGTGGACGCGCTCTGCGAGGCTTCCTTCGCCGAGGAAGAGCGGCTCGCGATGAACATGAACCATCGCTACGCGAGCCTCGCGGCGCTCGAAGCCTGGCAGGATGCGGGCCTCGAACGTCCCCCTCATGACTCGGAGGAAGTCGACTGGCGCACGGGTGCGATCCTGGGCACAGGGATCGGCGGCATGGACACGATCGCAGGTACGGTCGTTCCGATGACGGACGCGAGGAAGATCCGGCGTATGGGGTCGACGGCCGTCGAGCAGGTCATGGCGAGTGGAATTTCTGCCCGTATCTCGGGCCAGCTGGCGCTTGGCAACCAGGTCACCACGAATTCGTCCGCCTGCAGCACGGGGACCGAGGCGCTCGCGATGGGAATGGAGCGGATCCGCGCGGGGCTGGCCGACCGGATGCTCTGTGGCGGGGCGGAGGCGGCGAGCCATTATATCTGGGCGGGTTTCGACGCGATGCGTGTGCTCAACCGCCGCTCGAACGACGCCCCGGAAAAGGCCTCCCGACCGCTCTCGGCGAGCGCCGGTGGCTTCATCCCCGGCTCGGGAGCGGGCGTCGTGTTGCTGGAGAGCCTCGAATGCGCGCTCGAGCGGGGGGCCCCGATCCACGCAGAGCTGGTGGGCGGGGGCGTGAACTGCGGTGGTCACCGAATGGGGGGGAGCATGACCGCGCCCAATCCGACCAGTGTCCAGCGCTGTATCGCCGAGGCGCTTCGTGACGGCGGAGTCGACCCCGCCGAGGTCGGCGCCATCAACGGGCATCTGACGGCCACTGGCGCCGACCCGAAAGAGGTCGGTTCATGGGCCAAGGCGCTCGGACGTGAGCCGGGCGATCTTCCGCCCATCGCGGCGACCAAGAGTATGATCGGGCACGCGCTGGGTGCGGCGGGGGGGCTGGAGTCCGTAGCCTCCGTATTGATGGTGGAAAAGGGCTTCGTGCATCCCTCGATCAACTGCGAGGATGTACACCCCGAGATCGAGCCCTACGCGGACGCGATCCCCCACGAGTTGCGTGAGCTGCCCGACCTCGACGTCGTGGTGAAGGCGGGCTTCGGGTTCGGAGATGTGAACGCCTGTCTGGTCTTCAAGCGCTACAGGTCGTAGCGCGCTGGAATTTTCTGTGGAAAGGGCCCGCGATCGAGGGGCCACGATCACGAGGAGTAGGTTTCGATGGAACAATCGGAAGTCATGGAACGAGTCGTCAAGATCCTCACGCCTTGGGTAAAGGATGAGGGGGCGCTGGCCTCGGTTGCGATGGAGACAAATATTCTCGAAGACTTGAAGGTCAACTCGGCTCGCCTCGTCGATGTCGTGATCGCCTTCGAGGACGATTTCGACATCGAGATCGCGGACGAGGACGTCGACCAGGTGAATACCGTCGGCGACGCAGTGAATCTGATTTCGGGGAAGCTCTAGCCGGCCGAGGTCGGGTCGAGTCGTCTACGGGCATGACTGCTCAAGTGCAGCGCGAGGCAGATTCGGATCCGGGTCGTCGGAGGAGAGTCCGACGTCACGCTCTGCAGAGGCTCGTCAGCATAATCGCGGCTCCGCTCTGGGTGACTGGCTCGGTGCTCACCCTGAGTTTCTGGTTTCGCTACCGGATCGAAGGCGTGAAGCGCGTGCGGTCCGAGTATCGCGCGATCCGAGCGGCTTCGGGCGATGCGCCGATGCTGATCTGCGCCAACCATCTCACGCTGATCGACTCGTTCCTGATCTCCTGGGCGCTGGGCTCGACCTTCTATTGGCTCCGTAACCCCGACGAGCTGTCATGGAACACGCCCGAGCGCACGAATTTCGGGCGGACCTGGCTGGCTCGTTCGCTGATCTTCGTTGCCAAGTGCATTCCGATCACCCGGGGTGGCGCTCGCGAAGAAGTCGGGGAGGTGCTCGAGCGCGTGAAGTATCTGCTCTCCCGAGGCGAGACGGCGATGATTTTTCCCGAGGCGGGCAGGAGCCGTTCGGGACGCGTGGATGAGTCCGGCGTGGCCTGGGGGGTCGGGCGCATCGTCGGCTCGGTGCCTGGCTGTCGCGTCCTGTGCGTCTATTTGCGCGGGCGACGGCAAGAAACCTGGGGCGATTTTCCCGAGAAGGGAGACACGATGGATGTCACCCTCGCCTGTATCGAGCCCAAGAGCGACGCCCGCGGCGCGCGGCGTTCCAGGGATCTCGCGCAACAGATCGTGATGCGACTCGCTCGTATGGAAGAGGACCACTTCGATGCTCGGCAATGACGTGGTCGATCTGATGGATCGGGACGCCCAGCCGGAGACCTTCAGGGCGCGTTTCGATGAGAGGGTCTTCGCTGCGTGTGAGCGTCGTCTGATCGCTCAGGCAGAAGACCCGCACGCCCGGCGCTGGGTCCATTGGGCTGCGAAAGAGGCGGCCTTCAAGCTCGCCAAACAAGTCGACGCCGATTTCATCTTTGCGCCTTCGAAGCTCGTCGCTCATTTTACGGATGCTTCGAGCCTGGGTGGCGGGCGTCTGGAGCGTCGGGGCCTTTTGGATTTGCCCAACGGCCCTCTCGCGCCTGGTCTTGATGTCCTGGAGCTTCGCAGCGAGGAGACTTCGGAATGGATTCACGTCCTGGCCTTGCCCGGTGGTGGGGACTGGGACGCCGTGCGGTTCGCGGTCGAGCGGATACGCGAGGAGTCCGGAGCCAGTGACGTCGTTCGACGGTTGGCGGTCGACGGCGTCGCGCGCGAGCTGGGGATCGACCGAGACCGCATCTCGATCGGGCGAGACAGGCGGATTCCGACCGTCGAGGTCGACGGCGAGCGAATTTCGATGGCACTCTCCCTTTCGCATCACGGGAACTGGGTCGCGTGCGCGACGACGCTTGGGGACTCGAGCGCGCTCCAGCGTGGGCCGGGCTGCGCGGTGGAGGCCACGCGCGCCGGGGGGTGGGTATGAGCGTCTGTGCGGCCCGGCAGAAGTTTTGGGCGCCTAATGAACGAGGTGGGCTTCCTAGATGAGCGCAACGGGGGACGAAGAAGTGGACCAGAGCGGAAGCCCGGAGGTCCGACCGATTCGGCGGCTTGCGATCGTGAATCGTGGCGAGGCGGCCGTACGCTGTCTGAGGACCGTCAAGAGCCTTCGTGCGCTCGAGGGGGGAGGCCTCGAGGTCGTTGCTCTCTTCACGCCTCCGGATCGAGACGCGCCCTTCGTGCGACAGGCGGACCGGGCCATCGAGCTCCCTGCCGAGGCGGGGGCGGTCGCGGCCTATCTCGACCACGACGGGGTGCTCGAGGCGCTGCGTGCAGTCGAGGCCGACGCCGTCTGGCCGGGCTGGGGATTCGTTGCCGAGGATCCGGTCTTTGTCGATCGCCTGGATGCCGAGGGGATCGTTTTCCTGGGGCCCGGGGCGGATGCGATGCGTTCGCTGGGAGACAAGATCACTTCGAAGCACCTGGCCGAGAGTGCGGGTGTTCCGGTCACGGACTGGAGCGGGGGAGAGCTTGCCGACGAGGTCGAGGCGCTACGGCACGCGGAGCAGATCGGCTTCCCCGTCGTTCTGAAGGCCACCGCGGGTGGTGGAGGTCGAGGGATTCGCATCGTGGAGAGCGCGGAGGGGGTCGCCGAGG
>Ga0315316_10002098_pt1 | contig 14245 bp, 10 predicted proteins | sample M160m3416metaG_FD_203702 | JGI IMG/M metagenome (GOLD analysis project Ga0315316, IMG submission 203702) | Ammonia-oxidizing marine archaeal communities from Monterey Bay, California, United States - M1 60m 3416 | ecosystem: Environmental > Aquatic > Marine > Intertidal zone | place: USA...
CAAAAGCATCGCCGACGTCCTCGAGATGACGGTGCTCGAGGCCCACGCCCTGTTCGAAACCGTCCCCGCCGTCGCGCGACCGCTCCAGGCGCTCGTCGATGTCGGGCTCGGCTATATCCGGCTGGGTCAAAACGCGACGACGCTTTCCGGCGGAGAGGCGCAGCGAATGAAACTTGCGCGCGAGCTCGCCCGGAAGGCGACGGGGCAGACGCTCTATCTTCTGGACGAACCGACGACGGGGCTGCATTTCGTCGACGTCGAGCTGCTTCTTGGACTACTCGGCCGCCTGGTGGATCGCGGCAACAGCGTCGTGGTGATCGAACACAATCTCGACGTCATCCGCTACGCCGACCACATCATCGACCTCGGCCCGGAAGCGGGGGACGCCGGAGGAGAAATCGTCGTGACAGGAACGCCCGAACAAATCGCCCTCTGCGCGCGCTCCCACACCGGTCGCGCGCTCGCGGGTGCCTTCTCATGATGACACCGCCCGAAGAGGACCCGAACGAGCCCTATCCCGGCGTCCGCGGCGCCATCGCGCTGACCTTCATGGCCCTGATGGCCTCCTTCTTCACGACGGTCGCGCTCTTTGGGGTCGGCGCGCTCGCTGCCTACGGAGTCGGGCGCGCAATCGGCGTCGGCGCCGTCGCGAGCATGGCCGCACAGCGAATCGGTGAGCCGCAGGCCGAACGCCTCGGACTCCAGCGGCTCGACCTCCAAGCGATTCCCCTGATCCTATGCCTGATCCCAGCCGTCCTGCTGGCCAGCGAACTCGACAACTTCGCGTACGACTGGGCCGGCGACGAGCCCGGTATGGCGGCGCCCTTTCAAAGCGAGCGCGAGTCCACGCTCGGCGAGGCAGCCACGAGCGAAGAGCGCGACCGGGCCGAGGCGGACGGCTACGACCCGCTCGTGCCTGATGTCCCCTTCGACCCCGTAGAAAGCGAAGCGACGCCTGCCGAGGTGCAGGCGGTCCCCCAGTTGCTCGACCTCAACGACCCAGCGACCCGCTTCCAGGCCTTCATCGTGATGGTCGGCATCATCCCCCTCGTCGACTGCTTCCTATTCTTCGGCGTGATCCAACAGGGCCTGATCCGCCGCCGAGGCCTACTCCGCGGTGTCGTGATCACGGGGCTCTTCTGGATGCTCCTGCGCGACGTCCCGATCGTCGGGGTGACGCGCTTCTTCGTCGGCAGCGCTGCGCTGCTCGGCATGGGTACGCTGCTCGGATTGGTGCGGGTCGCAACGGGGTCCATTCTGGGCCCGATGCTGCTCGCGAGCGCCTGGGCGGCCATTGAGTTCCTGGCGCTCGCGACACACGAACAAATTCCCTTGCCGGGTCTGAACGTCGAGGGCACGCACCTGCCGTGGCTCGTCTCGACGGCGAGCGCGGTGATCGTCGCTTGGTCCGCGCGGACGGTCTACCAGGAAGCCGAACGACGCAGTCAGGACCCGGAGGGCGGCCCACCCCAAGGACCCAGCGCCCCGAACGTGCACGCGCTGAGACCGAGGGATCCGGACTGAAAGGGCGTCCGGACCGGAGCGACGAGTCGAAGACGCCGCGATCTGAAACCGAGACGAGTTCAAGACGCCGCGGTCGCATCGAGCACGTCACGGACGTGCGCCCAGACTTGCTGGGCGATCTCGCTTTCCGCTCGTGCGGCATCGATCCGTGCCAGACCGGGAATCTCTAGAGCCGCGAAGGCCTCGGCCACCCGCTCCTGAAAGGGGAGGTTCTCGAAGGCGGGCTCGCGGGCCTCGCCGCGGGCTTCGACGCGCGCAAGCCCCTCGGCGGCGGACAACTCGAAAATCAGGATCAGGTCGGGTCGCTCGAACTCCGCCTCGCTGTCGGCGAGAATCCGCGCCGCGTCGAGTCCGCGGGCTCCCTGGTAGGCCACCGTCGAGACATAGGAGCGATCCGAGAGGACGACTCGCCCGGCCTCGAGCGCCGGCGTGACGACCTCCCGCATATGCTCGCGGCGATCGGCGAAGAACCAGGCCAGCTCGGTCTCGGGTGCAACCCGCTCGTCGCTCCGCGCCATGGCCCGGATCTTCTGGCCATAGGGTCCCGTCGTGGGCTCACGCGTTTCCACCGGCTCGAGACCCCGGGCCCGCAGCCCTTCCGCTGCGCGGCGGAGTTGCGTCGATTTGCCGCAGCCGTCGATGCCCTCGAAGACGATCAGTGTCCCGCGCGTCACGCATCCTCCGTGGACCTAGGTTCGCGAACTCGGGCGTGGGAAGCGAACGGGATCGCTGTCGCGCACGCTAGGGCAGCGGGAGCCGCACGACGGCCTCGCAATCCCTTGGCACGCGCTTCGCATTCCATTCAGAACGTCGCCTTCGGGCGAGCCGCGGATCGCTCCTCTAACGGGACCGGGAGCGAGGCGCGGTCGAGAACGTCGGGCGGGGGCACAGGGTGCGTACCGGGATTTTCAGTTACGGGGTAAAGCCGGGTACGCGCTCCCGCCCGATGCTTCTCCATCTCAGGAGTCGCGCGAATCAGAGACACAAACGCGAAGACGGAAGGGCCCACCAAGGGAACCCTTCCGCCTTCGATCCAATCACCGCGACGAGCCATGACGGCACGCCGCACGGCCCATGATCCACGTGATCGCGATCGTCCCGTTCCCCAACTTGTCCGCGTCGTCCAAATGCCGCGAGGGCGGGAGGACGACGGAGGACGGGAGGACGGGGACGGGACGTCCGCGACGGAGACTAGAGGCCCGTCTGACCCTGGAGCAGGAACGCGATCACGAGGCCGTAGATCGCGATCGACTCGATCAGGACCATGCCCAGGATGAAGTTCGTGAACATCGCGCCCGCCGCGCCCGGGTTGCGAGCAATCCCGGCCGTCGTGTTGCCGGCGGTCAGGCCCTGGCCAATCCCACAGCCCAGTCCGGCCAGACCGACGGCGAGGCCGGCCCCGATGCCGAGACCGCTGATCGCCGTCCCGTCGGCGGCGGCGAAGGCCGCTCCCGGAGCGAGGAACAGGACGAGAGCCCAAACGAGGACATTGACGATACGACGCATGCTGATTTTCCTTCTTTCTGTCGGAGACCCGAGCCCTTCCTCTCAGAGGAGAGCGCCGGATCGATTCAATCCAGACCGGTCATTCGCCGGCCGTTGGGCGGGGCCTGTCCCCGCTCGAAAACCCTGTCGAAACGAATTTCGAAGCAGATGTGAAACCAAAAAACAAAGAGCCGTGGGCGATCGGGCGCTCCCGATCAGTGCGGCTCCTCGAGCGCCTGACCGATGTAGATCATCGTCAGGAGCGCGAAGACGAAGGCCTGCAGGAAGCTCACCACCATCCCGAGGCCCATGAAGATCGCCGGGATGGCGATCGGCACCATCCCGATGAAGATCATGATCACCTTGTGGTCGGCGAACATGTTGGCGAGGAGTCGAACACCGAGCGTCACGATCCGCGCGAGATGGAGGACCACCTCCAGCGGCAGGAAGATCGGTGCGAGCACGCGCACATGATAATGCTTGCCGCCGATCTCCCACTCGGTCAGTGCCGGGCCCATGAATTGGTAGATGTATTTCCAGCCGTGCTGCTTGATCCCGACGTAGTTGTAGACGACGAAGGAGACGATGCCGAGGGCAAAGGTCACGTTGGCGTCGCCGGTGGAGCCGATCAAGCCCGGAATCAGGCTCTTGAAATTCGAGACCAATACGAAAAAGAAGATCGTTCCGACGACCGGGAAATAACGCCGCCACTCCGGACCGATCGTGGTCTCCCCGAGGTCACCGAGAAACTCGATCAAGACCTCGAAGACGTTGCGGATCGAGAGCCCCTCTTCGGGGATCACGCCGGCGCCCTCGCCGGAGACCGCGCGGCGCACGGACAAGCCGGCGAGCACCAGGAGCAGCGTCGCGAACGCGGCCGAGAGGTAGATCCACTCGGTCTCGAGCACATGAGCCAGGTCTTGGAAGAGATGCATCGGTCTAGTCGCTCTCACCGCGTGCGCGGTTGGGGTCCTCGGCGTCACCCGCGTCGACGATCACGTCGAGCGGGCGCTCCGAATAGGGGCTGGTAAACAGGCGACCGGCCGTGAAGAGCCGGTCGTCCTCATCGCGGTCGATCTCGTCGTCGAGGAAGACGGGAAGGGTCTCGGGATCGAGAATCGGAGGGCGGTGGATCCAGGCGTCGATCAGCGTCGCGGGCATCGCGATCGAAAGCCCAATCAGCAGGGCGACCGCGTCGGCGCCGGCCCGCATCGTGACGAAGATCGCCGCGCCGAGCAGCACGAAGCGCATGGCCAGGCCACCGACCCAACCCGCCGTCATCAATTCGCCTGCAAAGAGACGCCGGGCCGCGCGGTGGATCGCGCCGAGGTTGATGGCTTCAATGAACGCGCCCGCGGCCACACTGGTGGCGAAATGCGGCGTCACGAGGGCCCACGAGGCCGCAACCGCTCCCGCGGATAGCCCCAGATTCCATCGCTCCACTGTCGCCAGCGCCCACGCCAATGCGAACTCTCTCTTCCCGTCTCATGCCCACTGCAGCCCGCGACTCGTCGCGCCACCGCGCTCCGGGCCTAACGGACCTCGTCGTTCTCGTTCTCGCGCCGATCACGCGGGACCTCGTCCTCGCGCAACACGTCACTCATTCCAGGGCTCATCCCGACTCGGCGGTCCTCGTCTTTTCGACCGTCGAGCCGGCCCGGCCCGGCTTGTTCTTGTCCTGTGCCGACCTCGGGATGCAGCTCGTGACCAAGCCGTATCAGCCGAAGCACCATGGCCATGAAGCCCAGAAGCGCCCCGAGCGCGATGCCCCAGGGCGAGGTCTCCCAGCTTTTATCGATCCAATAACCCGCGCCAGTCGCGATCAAGACCGCGCCCACCGCCTCGAAGGCCCCTTGATAGGCATCACTACCTGCCCGAGCGGTCGCTCTTTTCAAGCGATCTCGCCCCGGGTAATCGGGCGGATGACTCACGGATCCCTCACCGGCCTACGCCCCACAGACTCGAAGCCCGGGGACGAGATAGACCCTCGACCTCCTGCTGCGCGGACGACCCTTCGGCGCCTACAGCCGGAAATCGGCGCGCAGCATAGCCTTTTGCCCCAGAGCCCTCAATCGAGAACCCGGCCCTGCAACGCTGGGCGGCGGGGCCGGAAGAAACGGGGCTCCTCCGATCCGGTCCGCCGCGCTCAGCGCTGGCGCGCGACTTTCGCGAGGGCTCGGTCCGCGGCCTCGAGGGTCGAGGCGATGTCTTTTTTCTTGTGCGCCAGGGACACGAAGCCCGCCTCGAAGGGGGAGGGCGCCAGATAGACCCCCTCTTCGAGCATCGCGCCGAAAAAGCGCCGAAAGGCCGCTGCATCCGATTGCTGCGCCTGCGTGAAATCGTCCACCGGCCCCGAGTGGAAAAAGAAGCCGAACATCCCCCCCAAGCTGCGGGTCGTCATCGGTACCCCGTGGGCCTCCGCTCGCGCCGCCAACCCCTCCACCAGCGCGGCGGACCGGGCCGAAAGGGTCTCGTAGACACCGGGCGCTTCCAGCAGCTCGAGCGTCGCGAGCCCCGCGGCCACAGCGAGTGGGTTTCCCGACAGGGTGCCCGCCTGATAGACGTCGCCCTCGGGCGCAACGCGGGCCATCAGGTCGCGGCGACCCCCATAGGCGGCCGCAGGGAGTCCGCCGCCGACCACTTTGCCGAGGGTCGTCAGGTCCGGCCGCACGCCATAAAGCCGCTGGGCACCGCCGCGCGCGACCCGGAAGCCCGTCATCACCTCATCGAAGATCAGGACCGACCCCGCCTCGTCACACAGCGCGCGCAGCCCCTCCAGAAAGCCGGGCCGCGGGGCAATGCAGCCCATATTGCCGGCGATCGGCTCGACGATGATCGCCGCGATGTCCTTGCCCCAGCGCCGGAAGGCTTTTCGGGTCGCCCCGAGGTCGTTGAAGGGGGCGACGATCGTCAGGTCGGTCATCGCCTTGGGAACCCCCGGCGAACCGGGGATGCCGAGCGTTGCCACACCGCTGCCCGCGCCCACCAGCAGCCCGTCGGAGTGACCGTGGTAGCAGCCGTCGAATTTGAGGATCCGCGACCGCCCGGTCGCGCCGCGCGCCAGTCGGAGCGCGCTCATCGTGGCTTCCGTGCCGGAGCTGACCATCCGCACCTTCTGCACCGAAGGAAGGACGCGCCGGATCGCCTCGGCCAGATCGGACTCCCGCGCCGTCGGCGCCCCAAAACTCGTTCCGGAGGCCATCGCCGCCCGGATCGCTCGGAGCACCTGCGGGTGGGCGTGGCCCAGGATCATCGGACCCCAGGAGCCGACATAGTCGAGGTATTCATTGCCGTCGACGTCCCGGATCCGCGCACCACGCGCCGACTCGATAAAGCGGGGGGTCCCCCCGACCGAGCCATAGGCGCGCACGGGGCTGTTCACCCCTCCCGGAATGGAGCGTTTGGCGCGCTTGAATTCGCGCCGGGAACCTTCGATCTTCATGCGTCCTCGTCCGGCTCCGGGCCTTCGGCGAGATCTTCTTCGGCCAAACGCGCGATCGAGACCAGCTGCTCGTCGGGGTCGAGGCGCATGACGCGCACTCCCTGCGTCGCCCGGCCCATTGACGAAATCCCACCGACGGGGCAACGCAGGACCTGCCCCCCGTCCGTGATCAGCATGACGTCGTCGTCATCGACCACCTGCGCGATCCCGATCACCGGACCGTTCCGATCGTTCGCGCGAATATTGATGATGCCTTGCCCCCCCCGTCTCTGGGGTCGGTACTCGTCGAGCGGAGTGCGTTTTCCGTATCCGCGTTGGGTCGTCGTCAGGATCTGGGCGTCCCCGCCGAGGATCTCCATGCCGACGACCTGGTCTTCCGAGGAGAGCGCGATTCCGCGCACGCCGGCCGCCGTGCGGCCCATCGGGCGGGCGTCTTCTTCGCTGAAACGGATCGACTTGCCCTGGCGCGTCGCGAGCAGGACGTCGTCGTGGCCGCTGCTCCGACCGGCCGCGATCAGCTCGTCGTCCTCGGAGAGGTTGATCGCGATGATGCCCGCTCGCCGGGGGTTCGAGAAAGCCGAGAGAGAGGTCTTCTTGATGATGCCCTGGCGCGTCGAAAGAATGATGAACTCGTCCGCGGCATCTTCGAAGCTGCGAACCGGGAGCATCGTCTGAACGTGCTCGTCCGGCTGAAGCTCGAGCACGTTCACGATGGCCTTGCCCTTTGCCGCGCGACCGAGCTGCGGCAGCTCATGGACCTTCAGCCAATGCAGGCGTCCAAAATTCGTGAAGAAGAGCAGGTACGCGTGGGTCGACGCCACGCCGAGGTGGCGAACGAAATCTTCTTCGCGGGTCGCCATGCCCTTCGCACCCTTACCGCCTCGACGCTGCTGGCGGTAGAGCGTGACCGGGTTGCGCTTGATATAACCGAGATGGGACAGGGTCACGACCATGTCCTCCTCGACGATCAAGTCTTCGTTCGTGATCCCGTCGATCGCGGGCACGAGTTCCGTGCGGCGCTCGTCTCCGAACTTGTCCTCGACCTCTCGGAGCTCGTCGACGACGACCTCGAGAATCCGTTCGTCGCTCGCGAGCAAGTCCTTGAGGTCGGCGATCTTGGCGCGGAGATCTTCCAACTCGTCCAGCACGCGCTGGCGCTCCATTGCCGTGAGCGCACGCAGGCGCATGTCGAGGATCGCCTGAGCCTGTCGCTCGGACAGGTCGAAGCGGGTCATCAACTGGGCGCGGGCGGTCGCTGCGTTCTCGGCGGCGCGGATCAGCGCGATGATCTCATCGAGGTGGTCCAGCGCAATCGCGAAGCCCTCGAGGATATGGGCGCGGGCTTCGGCCTGGGCCAGGTCATAGATCGCCCGGCGGATCACGACTTCCTTACGGAACTCGATGAAATGGCGAAGCGCCTCCTTGATGGAGAGCGTTTGAGGCCGGCCGTTCACGAGCGCGAGCAGATTCACTCCGAAGGTCGTCTGCAGCGGCGTCATCTTGTAGAGCTGGTTCAGAAGCACGTCCTCGGAGACGTCCTTCTTCAGCTCGATCACGATCCGCATTCCCTCGCGACTGGATTCGTCTCGAAGATCTGAGATGCCCTCGATGCGGCCTTCCTTGACGAGATCCGCGATCCGCTGGATGAGCAGCGCCTTGTTGACCTGGTACGGAATCTCCGTCACCACGATCCGCATGCCGCGCTTGATCTCTTCGAACTCCGCCAGGGCACGCAGGGTGAGATGACCCCGACCACTCGCGTAGTAGCTCCGAATTCCGTCGCTCCCACATAGCTGTGCGCCCGTTGGGAAGTCGGGCCCGGGCATCTTCTCCAACAGCTCGTCGAGCGTGCAATCCGGGTTTCGAGCCTCCAGGATGAGCGCCGCCGTCAACTCCCGCAGGTTATGAGGAGGGACGTTCGTTGCCATGCCGACAGCGATGCCGGCGGAGCCATTCGCAAGCAGATTCGGGAACCGCGCCGGCAGGACGATCGGCTCCTCCATCTGACCATCGAAGTTCGGCTGAAAATCGACCGTCTCCCGATCGATATCGCGCAACATCTCCTCGGCGAGTCGAGCGAGCCGAGCCTCGGTGTAGCGATAGGCCGCGGCAGAGTCGCCATCGATGGAGCCAAAATTCCCCTGCCCATCCACGAGCGGATACCGCAGGGAGAAATCCTGGGCCATCCGAACCATCGAATCGTAGACCGCGGAATCGCCATGGGGGTGATAGTGCTTGAGCACCTCGCCCACGACACCGGCGGACTTCGAGTACGGCCGGTTCGGAAGCAGCCCTTCCTGGTGCATCGCATAGAGGATTCGTCGATGAACGGGCTTCAGACCATCGCGGACGTCGGGCAACGCTCGGCTGATGATCACCGACATCGAGTAGGCTAGGAACGAAGAACGAACCTCGTCCTCGATGTTGACGGTCGGGAATCGGTCATCGGGCGGCGGGGGGCTATCCCCGTCGTCCCTACCATTCCCAGTCGGATCTCTCGGCTCGTCGGACACCTTGTTTCGTCCTCGCCCTAAACGTCCAGGTTTGCGACGCTGAGCGCGTTGTCTTCGATGAAGCGTCGTCGGGGTTCGACGATGTCACCCATCAGGGTCGTGAAGACGTCATCGGCCTCCACTCCATCCTCGACCCGAATCTGGACGAGGTTCCGGTTTTCAGAACTCATCGTCGTTTCCGCGAGTTGGTCGGGGTTCATCTCGCCCAGGCCCTTGTAGCGCTGGATCGAGAGGCCCTTGTTCGCAATCTCGAGGATTCGTCCGAGCAGAGACGTTATGAGGGTGAAGTCTTCCGGATCACGGTCTCCGTGACGCAGCGAATAGGGAGCGGGTCCAGCCTCCGCGAGTTCGGTCGCGAGACGGATCATCTTTTGGAAATCACCTGAGCCGACGACGGTGGCGTCCAAGGCACTCCGAAGCGTCTGTCCAGCCCGTCGTGTCTTGGCAACGAGCTTGAAGCCCGACCCGTCCAGCTCTGCTTCCGTGGACCAAGAGAGCTCGCCAACGACGTCGTTGCCTTCTGCAGGATGCGCACGCTCGATCACTGCTTCGATGGCCGGGACGACCTCGTTCAGCAAGACCGTCTCGTCTCGTAGCTCCTCCTGAGTCGGTCGACCGATATGCGCGGCGGCATCTACGACCCGCTCGTCGAAGAGCCGGATATTGAAGTGGTCCAACGCGCGTTGTCGTGCACTCGCGTTCTTGAGCAACACTCGGAGCGTCTCGCCCTCTCTTGCTGGACCCTCTGCGCACTCGACGGAAGCGCCATCCAAGGCGAGACCAAAGAGATAATCCTCGAGTTCGGGCTCGTCTTTGAGATAACGACTCGACTTGCCTCGCTTCGCCTTGAAGAGGGGGGGCTGTGCGACATAGAGGTAGCCGCGTTCGATCAAATCGCGCATCTGGCGATAGAAAAAGGTGAGCAGCAGGGTGCGGATATGGCTCCCGTCGACGTCTGCATCGGTCATGATGATGACTTTGTGATAGCGAGCCTTCTCCGCCGAGAAGTCGTCTCCAATCCCCGTTCCGAGTGCTGCGATGATCGCCTGGATCTCGACGCTTGCGAGCATCCGATCGATGCGCGCGCGTTCGACGTTCAGGATCTTTCCGCGAATCGGGAGAATCGCCTGGGTCGCGCGCGAGCGACCTTGCTTGGCCGTCCCTCCAGCCGAATCACCCTCCACGATGAAGAGCTCACATTTGGCGGGGTCGCGCTCCTGGCAATCTGCAAGCTTCCCAGGGAGGCTGAAATCAGACAGGGCGCCCTTGCGGCGGGCGAGGTCGCGGGCCTTTCTTGCAGCCTCTCGAGCCCGGGCGGTATCGACGATCTTGGCGACGATGGGCTTCGCCACGCGGGGATTCTCTTCGAGAAAACTCGTTAGTTGCTGATAGACGATGCCCTCGACGATGCCGCGGACCTCACTCGTTCCGAGCTTGGTCTTGGTCTGCCCTTCGAATTCGGGCTGGGGAATTTTGACCGAGATGACTGCCGTTAGTCCTTCACGGAGGTCCTCGCCTGAGACTGATGGCGAGTCGTTCTTTCCTTTACTGTTGCCTTTGCCGCTTCCCTTGCCACTGCCCTTACCGCTGCCCTTCGAGTTCGTCGTCGAAGCGATATAACGATTCAGTGTACGGGTGAGCGCGGTGCGGAAACCGATCAGGTGCGTGCCGCCCTCGATCGTGTTGATGTTGTTGGCAAAGGAGTAGACGGCCTCGTTGTACGAGTCGTTGTATTGAAGGGAGATCTCTGCATCCACACTGACCTCCCGGCCGTGATCCTCGAAGCTCCTTTGTCCTCGGAGATAGATCGGTTCAGGGTGGAGCGGGCTGCGTTTCTCGTTCAGATGTTGGACGAAGGAGTTGATCCCACCCTCGTACCGGAAATCGTGACTCTTTTCGTTGCGTGCATCCCGGATCAGGATTCGCACGCCGGCGTTGAGGAAGGCGAGCTCGCGAAGTCGCTTCGAGAGAACGTCAAACGAGAACTCGGTCACCGGAAAGATCTCGGGGTCCGGGAAGAAGGCCACCCGTGTACCTGTCTCTTCCGCTTCGCCGATCACCTCGAGGCCCGTGACCGGGCTGCCACGCTGGAAGACCTGTTTATGGACTTTGCCCGCTCGCTTGATCTCGACCCTCATTTCTTTGGAGAGTGCGTTCACGACCGAGACACCGACGCCGTGCAGGCCCCCGGAAACTTTGTAGGAGTTCTCGTCGAATTTCCCACCGGCGTGCAGCGTTGTCATCACCACCTCGCTCGCGGGCCGGTTCTCGGTCGGGTGCATATCCGTCGGAATTCCACGACCGTTGTCGACGACGGTGACCCACCCATCATCTTCGATCGTGACGTTGATCTCGCTGCAATGACCTGCGAGGGCTTCGTCGATCGAGTTATCAACGATCTCGTAGACGAGGTGATGCAATCCATCCGGGCCGGTCGTCCCGATATACATTGCCGGACGTTTGCGAACGGGCTCGAGACCTTCGAGGACCTCGATGGAACTGGCGTCGTAGCTCACCGAAATTTTTTCTCGCTGTATCTCTGCTGCGCAGCCGCGCGTGGCCCGCGAACAACCGGGCTCGGTGCGTTGGGCTTCGCTGCTCGGCTTGGCACGCAGAGGCAGTCTGGAACCAACGTCCGAGGCGTCCATCAAGGGCGCGCCGATCGCGCCCGGCCTAGACGTTTCGAGCCTTCACGGGGAGTTTCGATTGGGCGCATCAAGCATCCCGAGAAACGTCCCAAAAGCGCCCCTACACTACCTGAACCCGAGGGGTCCCGAAAGCCGAGATGCTTCGTTTTGCTCCCGCACAAGGCGTTCTCGGGCCCGTGGCTCGCCATTTTCGCGTGAACCGGGGATCCCCTTGGGATATGAAGGCTATGTCGGCTCTGCCGGCGGGAAGAATCGCCGGATCAGGAGCGTTCCCGATCCGCTCGGAGCGACCTGGGCTGCGGCCGTAGACCGATCAGATCCGCATCGGCATGACGACTGCGAGCGTCTTCTCGTCGTCGGGGGGTGTGACTCGTGAGGGCGATAATTCGTCCTGGAAAGAGAACCGGATCTCCTTCATCTGAATCGCACCGATTGCATCGAGCAAATAGCGCGCGTTGAAGCCGATCGAGAGCGGCTCCCCGGCATAATCGACGTCGAGTTCTTCTCGCGCGTCTCCCAGATCCGGATTATTGGAAGTGATCACCAACTGACCGTCGCCGGTGAGTTCGAGTTTGACGGCGCGGCTTCGCTCAGAGGAAAGAAGTGCAACTCGACGGACCGCCTGTACGAGCGAGTCTGTCGACAGAATCAAATGACGCGTGAGGTCGGTGGGGATGACCTGGTTGTAGTTTGGAAACTCGCCCTCGATCAGCCGCATGACCAGGGTGACATCCCCCTTGCGCGCGAGGCCGCTGTTGTTTGCAAAGGCGAGCTCGATCTCTTCTGCGTCGTCCTCATCGACCAGCCGTTTGAGTTCCCCGAGCCCCTTGCGCGGAATGATCACTCCGCTGGCCAGAGCCGTTGCGTCCCCGTCGATCTCTCGATCCACGCAGGCCAATCGATGTCCGTCGGTTGCGACGAGTCGGATCTCTTTGGTCTCGTCGAGAACCTCGAGGTACACGCCGTTGAGGTTGTATCGGGTCTCGTCGACAGAGGCCGCGTACATCGTCCGTTCGATCATCGCGGAGAGCACGGCCGAAGAGACCGGAACGGTCTTATCCGGGCTGAACTCGGGCAACGTCGGGTATTCCTCGGCTGCGGTACCCGCAAGGGTGAACCGACTCCGATTGCAGCGGATCTCGAGGTAGGCGTTCGAAGTCGCTTCGAGTTCGATCGTCTCATCGGAGAGTTCGCGCACGATTTCGAAAAGCTTCTTGGCCGATACGGTCAGCCCGCCAGCTTCCGTCACGTTGGCGGGATGTTGGCTCCGGACCCCGACTTCAAGATCAGTCGCGGCGAGCTGAAGCCGGGCGTCGTCTCCCACACCTTCCGCTTCGAGGAGGGTATTGGCCAGGATGGGCATCGAGTTGCGTTTCTCGACGATGGACTGGATTCGGCCGAGTCCTCGTAGAAACTCGGATTTTGTAATCGAGAGTTTCATCCGCTCTCTCTTCTTTTTGGGTGATTTAAAATAAAAGAGTAGTCGTAATAAATGACAGTCAAACGGACAAAACCCGGTCAACTCAGGGTGGGCGCGAGGATTTTCAGATTATCGGGCGACTGTCGAGTGCTCCTGAGCCGACAAGTCTCGGGTGCTGGGGCTGTCAAATGGTGTTCTCTGTCGCGACGATAACACGCAGTCGGCTCGAGGGACCGAGGTGTCCGGAGATCAGATGGGGTCCACGGCGCGTCGGGGTCGCCTGGAGGGAAACGCGTCCCCTTCTAGATCGATGGTGGCCCGCATTGACAGCGACCGACCCCGACCGGTAAGCTCCCGCGCTTCCCCGTTTGCACCCGCAATTCATGAAGCGGATGGCGCAGTCTGCTCCGCCCGTCCACCGGCTGCCTTACGGGAGCGGAAACCTGGCAATTCTGTGCCGGTTTCCGCGGCGAGCGCGATAAATCAGATCAACCAGAGAGTGACACGGCCCAGGACGTACGGGACGTGAGAGAGTGAGGATCCGCAGCGATGAAGCGGACATTTCAGCCTAGTCGAATCAAGCGCCTTCGAAAGCATGGCTTTCGCGAGCGGATGAAGACCAAGTCGGGGCGCGCCATCTTGAAGCGCCGTCGAGCGAAGGGTCGGAAACGCCTCGCTGCGACTGTCGCGTCCAAGTAGAGCCGCCGAGATGGCATCGGTCGGGGCGACGGGCCGCTTTCGGCGGACCGATCGACTCTTGGACTCGCGTGATTTCCGTCGTGTGATGCGCAGTGGCACGCGCCGCGCTCATCGGGACCTTGTTGTCTTTGCCACGAAAGACCGTGTAATCCCCAGTTATCCTGGGGGCTTGGGTGTCGTCGGGGCGGAATCGAGCCGGATTGGCATTACCGCGAGTCGGAAGGTGGGCAACGCGGTCGTCCGCAACCGGTTCAAGCGGTGTGTGCGTGACTGGTTTCGCACCCATCGAGATGAACTGCCGCCGGGCCTGGATTTGCTGGTGATCGCAAGGCGGTCGGGGGCGCGACTTGATTCAGCGACTCTGGATCAGCGCTTGCGTCATTTACTCGACCTCGAGCCGAGAGTCGGATGAAGGCGCTAACCCCCGAGGGGGTTCGTATCCCGGAGGGATCCGGCCCAGGCGCTGGGCCGGGAATGAGCAGCCTGCAAAAGGCGTCTGTCCCTGCTCCGGATG